>OLGZ01001137.1_pt1 | contig 16442 bp, 17 predicted proteins | sample 1605981 | NCBI WGS metagenome assembly OLGZ01 (sample SAMN03283291) | human gut metagenome | biome: human-associated habitat; material: feces | host: Homo sapiens | place: Peru | collected 2012 | reverse complement strand
CTTCAGGCGATGCCTTCCTGATTAAAATTAAGATTTTAATCAGGAAATAGTATAAAGCTCTTTGGAACCGCCAGCCGAGCTGGTGGTTTTCTTTTGCCAACAACAAAGGGACGATACATTTGTGTCGTCCCTTTTCGATTTTGCGACAAAAAAATAGCAGTTGCGCATATAATAATGCATTTGATAACGCCTGTTGGTAGAATGCAATTACAGAGGTGATATCAAATGAAATCCGTTGATGCGGTCGTAGCACTCTGCGTGCAAAATAGTTATATTTCATCTGAATTGACTGATTGGCTAAAATATGCACTTGAAAAGCGTCTAACTACTCTCATTATTTCAGTTCCACTTCTAATAGTTGGCGGATTTATTTCTCCCATTGAGACAGTTATTTCATTTTACATTTCTTTTCGTATGTTGAGGAAATGGACTAACGGCATCCACGCTCGAACTTTCTGGACATGTTTTACCGCATCAATCATAAGCGAAATACTCTTTCTATGTTGTGTCCTAAGATACTTAACTCCGATTACATCGTGTATTCTTCTACTAGCCTCAACTATATTGATTGCCTTTATGTCACCTTACAACAATCCCAATATACATCTTTCAAAATCCGAAATAATTGCGTGCTCCATAAAAGCCAGGAAGATTTTATTACATGCACTTTTCGCATTAGGCATAACGTACTTCTCGGGGTTCAGAAGAATTAGTGATGGAATACTACTTGGCATTGTAATGGCAGGTGCTACTCTTGCCCTTGCGTATATTAATAATGGAGGAATCAAGAATGCTAAAGAAAACGCTAGAGACCACAATCAAAAAAGTTGTCACCAATCTTATTGAACAGGAGATATATACTTGGCCACCAGAATGTGCAACTTTTTACTACCAGCCCCCTCGTCCGGAATTAACGCCCAATATAACAAATACTCATCAGGTATACGAAGAAAATCAACCTCAAAATAGCAGTTCTCCAGATTCAATCTGACGTACACCACTTTATGCTGACAACATAAAAATATTTCATAGCAATCATGTAGTAACATTATGCACTAGTCTTCTCAATCATTGATGCATACGTTAATTTTTCCTACCGGTGGAATAATTATAAAAACGGCAATCAGATGGGATGTGATACTTTTCAGCAATTGTGCAGTACATTGGAAATGATTCAAGGAGGGTTAAAATGTCAATATTTAAAAGAATTCCTGCCGCTATACTCGTTCTTTTCGTAATCTCTTCGTTCATGCTCTTGCCTGCATCGGCATCCGAAATGCCTGCCGATTTCAAAAAAAACGGCACTGGAATCTCAGTGCAAGCCTCCACCAAATGCTACAAATGCAGTTCCACAAATCTTACATATCGCGGTACAGAATATACTGATATGGGCACGGATGATTATGGAACACATCGCTGGAGAATTGATAAGGCCTACCTGTGCCGCTCTTGCGGTTCTGTTACATACGTCTTTGTCGGCTACACGACCACGCCTCCAACAAGATAGCTGAATAGTCATTTGCTATATGCCATAACAGTCATTATCTACTACACAATGTTTGTATGAAAAGTAGGCACGGCAAATTGCCGTGCCTACAGCCACTACGTCGATTGTCCGGGATGCACAACATATTTTTCTTAAAAAATCACCTGTACTAAATTTGCTGGCACGCTTGCCAATTAGAGCAGGATCATATATAATTTTTATAGTGATAAACCATCGTCGGAGGTACCGTTATGAAAGGACGATATGAAAAAGAAAAACCACCATTTTCGTACAAGAAAGTAATCAAAATAGGTGTCATTACTATTCTGACTCTTTGTGTTGCCCTGATAGCAGCAGCTTTTTGGTACTATCAGTCCATGCTAAAGAAGATAAACCATGTGTCTGTACCTTCCATACTATACACAACCACAGCAGAAGAAACCACCCCTGTATCTTCTGACGATTCTTCAATCCCAGCCATAGAGACTACAGTCCCTCAAGAAGAACACATTCCATCCAGTGCTGACTACATCAATTTCCTGTTGGTTGGACAAGCCGCCAGAGATGGGGAAGCTGAACGATTTGCAGACACCATGATTCTATGCACACTCAACACATACGAAAAAACACTGACTATAACCTCAATGCTTCGCGATACTCTCGTAAAAATGCCTAATTATCGTGGCCATACAGGCGGTAATATTAAGCTAACCACGATCTACCATTTAGGATACGTTTATGGTAGTGGTATTTCTGGCTCTATGGAATTAATGAACCAAACACTATATGACAATTTTGGTATCGAAGTAGACTATGATTTTGAGGTAGACTTTGATGCTTTTATTCGGGTAATTGATAAGCTTGGCGGTATTGACATTGAATTAACGCAGGCAGAAGCTGACTACCTGAACGCCGACGATTTCTGGGTATATCAGGATGTGGAGCCGGGCATGGCTCATTTGGATGGCATGTCTACGCTATGCTACGCACGTATGCGGAAAGCAACTGGTGATAGTGACAGCGACATCACCCGTACAAGCAGGCAGCGCAAAGTCATGTCAATTCTCCTCGATAAATTCAAAGCAATGAGCCCACTAAAAGTGCAGTCCCTTCTGAACGAAATCCTGCCCTTAATCGCAACCAGTATGGATAATGACGAAATCACGCAGATGCTTGTCACGCTGCTGCCCATTCTGCCAGAGCTGCACATTCAATCCAGTGGAACTTGTCCCGCAGACTATTGGGGAGAAATGCTTGACATTTATAGCAACGGCATGTATCACAGTGTTTTGCGCTACGATAAGGAAGAAAACAAGAAATTAATGCGTGCAATTACTGAAGGAGAATCACAGTAACTGCAAAAGCATCTTATTGGCAACCAGAGCCCCGACTGTCAAAAATGCAGTCGGGGCTCTGGTTACGCTAAGTCGATTCAGCGGCAATTCTTTATGTCAAATGATGGATAAATTTCAAAACGCACGGCTATTTCAAATCAAACTCAAAAAATGCCATAGCCAATAATCTGATAATCATCTATCTGACGGCTGCGTTCCGTGCAGCGATCTCCTATAGAATTGCCTTCAATTGTATACACAGTATTGCCCTCTACCCTACTGACAATCCCCACATGATCGCATATTCCATCCTGCCTACCGGTTTTCCCATCAACCCAGTCGTAGAAGATAATCATGCCTGGCAATGGAGTAGCTCTACCATCAAGCCATTGACTATGCTGTTTGAACCAATAGATACCCCACTCTGGGCCGGAAAATCTTGGAAATCTGTCTGCTTCAATCAGCCCACATTCATTGGCACACCAACTGACAAAGCAGGCGCACCAGCCTACGGGCTCGGTAAAGCCGTACCAACGCCAATAAATTTCACCGCCAACATTGCCAATCTGGGATGCGGCTACTTCCACAATTAAAGGTGTGGTATCCACATCGTAAAAAGCTTGTCCCAGTGGGTAGTATTGCAGAACCAGCGGCACATAATTTATGTTTCCGTACCGCTCCCAGCCACATTGTTCTGCTGTTTTCAGCGAAAACTCAATGGCATTGCCTTTGGTGTAGCCACCGTATTTGTTGACTGCCCAGAAAATATAGCCCTGTCCGTAGTTATAGCCCTGCAGGGCCAGCTTGATTGCATCCATATCTACTGGGCTTTTGCATCCGGCAATCTGTAGACAGTCTGCCAGATTTTGAATACCCACATTGATGGAATACTCTGGGTCTACGATGGAACCGGGAATATGAGGATAACGTGTGTTGAAATTGCATTCCGAACATTGCATAGGGTCTGTACCGTGCCCACCAGATTCCAGCATCATGACTGCTTCAATCAAAAGCACATATTCCGAGATCCCATGCACTTTTGCATATTTCTGGATGAGTGGTTCATAGGCTTTGACTTCCTCATTGACCGGCTTGATTTCAACATCGTTCACATCTTTGCCCAGCATCACGCCAGCAAAGCCAAGAACCATCAAGACAATCACCATCACAACAATGGTTCCGCCGCCTGCGGCAAACAAAGAAATGAGCTTTGCCGTAGCCTCGGCAATTGCTTTGGCGGCTCTGGCAGAGTATTCCGCTGTTTTTCTTACTGCCAGAGCAGCTTTCTTTGCCGCCTTTCCGGATTGACGAGCGATCCGTGCGGATTCAACAGCGGCTTTCTGTCCGGCACGAAAGGCCGCATCTACCGTTTTAACGGATGCCATCCCCGCCTGGTCAGCGGTTTTAATCGCATTGCGGGCGGTTTTTACGGATTTTTCCCCTTTTCCTACAGTCGGAACCAAGTTAAAGCCTGGACTGCCAGATTTCCGGATAGGTCCAGCGTGGGTGGTGAGAATTTGCCTCTCCCGGATTTGGTTTGGTTCCTTTTTCGGGAAGTCTATCCTAGGGGCCAGATTTGCCCCATCAGGTGTCTGATGGGGCTGCGGTGCGTCTATGGGAGTGGACGAATTTGTCTGCCTACGGCTGCGAAGAAGCTGCCGTCCCAGAATATCCACTTGATACACTGTTTCTTGAGCGATGACAGCAGCGCCGTCTTGTACCTGATCAGCAGCGGATTCTTCACCGCTACTCTCCGAAGAACAAGTGCTATGCTCTGCCTTCTCCCTGGCCTGCACATAGGCATCCTTCATCCGCTGACCGGCGACGGTGCTACGGTCCAATACTTTTATCGTGCCGGATACCACATCCCTCGTTTTGATTTCAGCCATCAAAATCTACCTGACCTTTGGCAAATACGCCCTCACCTGGACGGGTGGTGATGAGCTTATAGAGTTCCGTATTTGAGGGGAAACGGTTGATAAAGGGTATCAGCGCATTGCCATACCGAAGCAAGCCGCATCCGGCTTCCGAGCCGTTTACATACCGCATCTGCTCCTGGGAAATGTTCAGCAGTTCCGACAGCCGTTCCTGGTCATTCTCTGCCTGATTGAGCATGACAATGAATTCGGAGTTGCTGAGCATGGACCGGGCCTGGGGTGCGCTCAGAAGGTAATCCACATTCTGCGTAATGGCTACGGGGCTTGCATTCCGTTTGCGGAACTGCCGCCATGCAGAGGTGAAGAAGTTACCGCTATACTCATTTTCATAGGCGATGTGAAACTCATCCACAATCACATGGGTTTTCTTGCCCTGGACCCAGTTTGCATTGACCCGGTTAATCATTGCGTCCGTAATGGTCACAAATCCGGGCTGCTTCAAGTCCTCGCTCAAATCGTGAATATCATAGGAAATGATCCGGTTCTTGGTGTCCACATTGGTTTCATGAGCGAAGATATCCAAAGAACCGGAGGTGTACAGTTCCATGGTCAGCGCAATGTCCCGTGCCTCCGGCTCCGGCTGCTGCAACGGCTTTTCCCGAACGGTGCAGAGGGTAGGAACGATGCCGGAGAGCTTCTTTTCCTTGCAAACCTGCGCCACGCAGCGGTCAATAATGGATTTCTGGTGAGGACCGATGCCATCAGAATCCACCTGCTTCAAAAGGGACATGATAAACTGGGACTTAAAGGCCACGGGGCTGCCTTCACCGTAGCCACTTTCCATGTCCATGGCGTTGAGCCAATCTCTGCCGCACACGGCAAAACGAATCACAGAGCCGCCCAACGCCTTTACCAGCGGCGAATACTCCCCCTCCGGGTCCAGAATAATAATATCATCCTGACTGGACAGGGCGGTAGCAATAATCAGGAGCTTTGCGAAGAAGGACTTACCGGAGCCGGGAATGCCCAGCAGCATCATGGACTGGTTCAGCAGATTGTTCATGTTGCAGAGAATCAGATTATGGGATACGGCATTTTCCCCGATATAGATACCACCCGGCTCCTGTATCTCCTGCACCTTAAAGGGGATAAACGCCGCTAGGCTTTCTGTGGTCAGAGTGCGGAAGCTATCGATTTTCCGGGTGCCAATGGGTAAGGCCGTATTCATACCGTCTAGCTGCTGGTACCGCAGAACCGCCATCTGGCACATATAGTCGGCCCCGACCTTCAGCAGAGCATCCGTGTCCGCATCCAGCTGTTCCTTGGTGTCCGCCAGGTGGATGAGGGTCAGAACTGCAAGCATCATCCGCTGGTCCCGTCCGGTCAGATCGTCCATATATTCCTTGGTTTCCTTCCGCTGAACCTCCATATCATAAGGAACCGTAGCGGAAAAATTGTTATTGGCGTTCTGTCGGCGTTGCCAATTGGTAATATTCGTTTCTACGCCCAGCATTTTCCGTTCTACCTCCCGTACCGCTTCGTCAGTGGCTACAGGCACAATGTCAATCGACAACATCATGCTTCTGCTCTGGTCGGTCAGGCTGTTCACGAACTTGTCCGAAATAAAGGAAGCGTAGTCCTTCAGATAAATCACACGGGCATACTTGCCGCCCAGCATCAGATAATCACTATGCTTCTCCATGGAGTCCGGACAGATATAGTCCCGGAAATCATGTCCCTTTTTCACCATATCCTGCATATCAAAATGGAAGTTCACTTCTTCGCCGCTGCGGTAGAAGTCGTGGAGAATGCGCAGTCGCTCCCCCGCATCCAGCTCTACGGCTTTTGCCCCCAAGGCAGCGAATCTTGCACTCAGCTCCGCACCCACACGGGTAAAGTAGGCCCTGGCTTCGGAGATGTTCTTTTTGCAAACGGATACGGTCACATATTTCTCCTGGATGATACCATTTCCAGCGGTAGCCTTGTCCATAATTACGCCGTTGTACTCTTCCCGGAAATGGTCCAGCCCGTCCCACTCCATGCCCATCAGCACGGATTCCTCAAAATTCTTGCGATTCAGATGCCGGTTATTCACGGTGATCTTGGTCGTAGCGCCGCAGTCCAGACTGTTCACCAGGGCAGCATAGTTCAGAAACATCTTGCGCTGGGCCGTTTCTGACGCAACCATGTAGTTGATGTCGGTAAACCTGAAGGTCTTGGTGTACCGGGTGCCGGCAAGGAAAATACCATCCGCCCAAATCCGCTTGATGGGAATTAGATTCTGCACACTGTGGGGAATATGGTAAGGCTCATTGTCCTTCCGCATGACCTCTTTAATTGCCTTCATGCTGCTTCTTTGCCTCCTTTTCATGCTTTGCAATGGTATCTTTCATCAGCTCATAATAGAGATTGGTGGGCTTGAAGCAGAAAATCCTCGGCTCCAAAATTTCAGAACGGAGCCAAACCCATAAGAGCTTTTCTGCGCTCATCCCGTGGTAGGATACAAAGCCCAGCAGCGCAAAGGGAACCGCCCCCACGATGCAGGCCCAGGATACAAGCTCTGTGCCCAATATCGGATGCAGCCAAAAGTACAGGCCCACGGCTGTGCCAATGGCCAATAACGAACAAAGGGTCTGCCGCAATGACAGACCCATGAACATGGATTCGTGGTAATCACGAATTTCCCGATTGATTTTGATTTCCATGGCTTCCTCCCTATAATCCCATCATTTCCCGAACAACTCGGTCAGCCATCTTTATCGTACCCACCAGAATCAGCATATTAAATACCAACTCTCCTACATAGCTCCAAACCATACTTACCGCAGCAGCATCGGCATCCACCATCGGTGGTGTGGCGGCAAATAAGGAGAAGATAATGCAGCCCAGCACGATAATGGCTCCCTCCAGACATACCGCCGCATAGGATTTGAGAAAGGAAATGCCGATATTCTGCGTGGGCACACTGGCAAAAGCAGCCATCGGCACCGGCGCAATAGCGGTATAGAGGTACAGCTTAAAAAAGCGCCCGTAGACAGTCATAATCATCACAAAGGACAGTACCGTCATGAGAAGTCCTCCGATCAGCGTCACCGCCCATAGAGGGATGGATTCAAAGAATCCGCAGTCCTCCACAGCGGTGATAATCTCCGTCGGCAGAATAGCTTCTTGTGCAGAGCCTAACCCGGCAGCGGACATGATGGTGGATATAAGCCCCTGGGCAATGGAAAACAGTGCGTTCATCAACTCTAAGCCATGGGTGACAGCGGCTTTGGCAATGGCAAAACGGACAAACACCTTCACAGCAACCTCCGGACGCTTCAGGTCCGCAAAGCTGCCGCAGGTTTTCATCATGCCAACCACAAAAAACAGCACAACCAGCGCAAGGCCCACAGCCAGGACTGCGCCGTGGATATTGACCATCACGTTCCAAATGCTACCACCCTTGAACGTCTGGGGTGACTGTGTGACCAGTGTCCAGATTTCCGCCAGCTTTTCATTCCATGTTTCCAGCGCATTTTGAAGGTTCTGGACGACCCAATTATCGGACAAGATACATACCTCCTTCCCTACTCCGAGCCATCCGGCCCGGAGTAGATTGGTTTAATGATCAGCCTGTGATCAGCGTCAAAATTTCCTTGGAAAACGTAATGATAATGCCGCCTGCCAGGGTTAAAAATCCATTGGAGCGCTGGGACGGATCGTGGGACTGCAAGGAAAGGCCGACCTGGACAATGCCCCAGCCCAGTAGGATCATACCGACGGCCCGAATCATGCCGAAAATAAAATCAGACAGATTATTTACCACTGTCAGCGGATCACCGGTGGCAGCAGAGGCAGTCAACACCATGCTGGAACATAGAGCCAATACCATAACCGCTGCGCAATACCGGCGAAAACCCTTCCGTACAGAAGTGGGAATCGGCAGTCTGCGGGTGTTTTTTCGTCCATTTACGATAGATTTAAGAATGTTCTTCATTGGTATTCCCTCCGTTTAATAGTTCCGCTTCTACTTCTTCGTCAGAAAGAAGCACATATTCCAGTTCTGACAAATTGATTGGTTTTGTTTCCTTACCGGAAACGACAGTCAGGCACAGGCTTCCTACGGACAGCTCCGTACCGCCATGGACATAGGGCGCACCTCCTTTCTCAGGGATAAATTTGACATTGGGGTGCAGGAGCAGGTCATACTTTTCGTCCATCACTGGCCGTTCGCCACGAATGAACAGCAGCGCATACCGGTTATCCAACATCCGCACCTCTGAGGCATCCAGCAGCTCCCGCCCGGTGATCTGCCAGTTGGTGGAGTAATTGCCGCTGCGTCCGGAGCTTTTACCATAGGTGTTCAGATCAATGGTCTGCTTACCCAGGTAAGATTCCGCAATCATTTTGTGGGTACCTGTTTCGTTGCCGCCCAGATAGAGAAATTCGTCACAATTGCCCAGTATGGACTCCCATTGCTTTTCAAAAAGGTTCTTTAACTGGGCAATATTCTGGATAATAATGGACACGAACACATTCCGGGAGCGCATGGTGGCCAATAGCTTATCAAAATCGTCCGGCAAACTGACATTGGCAAACTCATCCATAAGGAAGTGGACAGGAACCGGCAGCGCCCCATTGTACTTGTTATCAGCCAGCCGGAACAGCTGCTCGAAGGTGCAGCTGTAAACCATGCTGACCAGAAAATTGAAGCTCACATCATGATCGGGAATCAGTGCAAATAGAGCCATCTTCTTCTCACCCAGGGATGCCAGCTCCAATTCATCGGTGGCTGTCAACGCCGCAACGCTGGCAAGGTTGAACTTTTCCAGACGTGCCGCCAGGGTGATCTGAATGGATTTCAGAGTCTTGGCAGAACCGGAGTGGTAGTCCTTGTAATACTTGACGGCGATATGGTCCGGACTGCGCATTTCCAGCCGCTCGAACAGCTCATCCAGCGGAGATTGGTAGGTCTCATCATCTTCCCGAACTTCTCCCGCCCGCAGCATTTCCATAACCATGGAAAAGTTCTGTTCCTCCTCCGGGGCCTCGTAAAGTAGATAGAAGATGATGGCTGACAGCAGCATGGATGCCGCCGTATCCCAAAAGGGATCATTGGACTGACTGCCCTTGGGGGTGGTTGCTTTGAACAGGCTTGTAACCAGCTTCTGAACATCGTTGTCCGTTTGCAGATAGGCAAAGGGATTAAAGCAGTGGCTCTTTTCCATAGAAAGCAGGTCCAGTACTCTAATCTCGTACCCACGCATTTTGAGGAAAGTACCTGTCATGTGCAGAAGCTCCCCTTTGCAGTCCAGAACGAAATAAGAGGAGCAGCCCTGTAACAGATTCACAAGGGCATAGAACCGGCTTTTACCGGCACCGCTGCCGCCGACCACTACCGTATTCAGATTTCGCCGATGCTTTCTGCCGTCCAGCCCCATGCGGATGTGCTTGGTAAATACCTTGTTGGCCTCCGGCTCCTTTGCACGGTACTTCCTGTTGATGGCACTCGCACTGCCCCATCTTGCAGAGCCGTGTTCCTCACCCCGGCGGTAATTGCGCCGAGTGGACAGAGCTACACCGATGGTCAATCCGTAGATGAGCAGAAATATAAGGATAGTTTTCCTACTGTCCTCACATAATGCGATTTGGAAAGGCTGCTCCATTGCCACCGGAAACTGGGATACAATTTCGGTCAGGCCACCAGAAAGAAAAGGCGCAATCAGCAATGCCAGCCAGATCACCGGAACAATACCCAAAAGGAAGAGAAATACAATGGTGCGGCCTTCATCGTTCTTCACGGAGTTTTCCTCTTGCTTTACGGGTCGGGGCATCAATGGCTTTCAGAAGCACCTCGTCCACAATATCCGTGGGCCGCTTTTCTCCAATCAGGTCATTGCGCATTTCGTTCAGAGCGTTAATGACCACGCCATGCTCATATCGGTCCAGTTCCAGAATCCGTTTTTCTCCCTTTTCCATGTCTCATCGCTCCTGTCCTTTGGATTTTGCAGTACGGGCCTGTTCCAGTACCCGGTACATTCTTCCAGAAATCTGGGCGGCTGTATCCCGGATTTCTCCCAGGTTTTCCCGTATTCCCTGAGAATCAGCCTCCCGAAAAGAGACGGGCAGACGGCTAAAATTGTAATCTGCCGTATCCACGCCGTACTTTCTGCATAGCAGATAGGACACGCTATAGGCAGCAAAGGCGGCATCACTGCGGCTGTATTCCTGCCTGGTACCTGCCAGCTCCGCATGGGCAAGCTCCTTGGAAACACTGCGGAAAATATCTCCGGCATCCATGCCACGACAGACAAAAATCACCTGCTGGTCATGGTCATACAGCGCACCCATGCTGTTGGGCAGACTCTCTACCGTCTGGATCGGAACGGGAGAACGGTGGATTAACGCCTGGAGAAGTGTCCGGTCATCGGGCTTCACACCGGGAACGGAGCGCAGCCGCCCTCGGGTCTGGGATATGTCAAATACCCGCTTTACCTCAAAGAAGGTGCCACGGGAACCGTCCTCACGGGTATACTCCTTACCCGGTTCCAGAATTTTTATACTGACAGGATTCCGCTGAACGGATACCCCAGCCTCTTTCCAGCCGTCAAAATCCTTTAGCTGGGTAGCCTCCGGCATCTGTGCCAGAATCAGTAGGGCGTTGGTGGGACTGTAGCGGTCAAACCGGGACTGTACATCCAAAAATTGCTGGTATTTTGCGCTGTCCTGCCGGATGATTTCGGCAGTGCCATCCGCCAAAGCATAAAGGGCCTGCCGCTCCTCCTGCTTTTTTGCTGCCCAGGCTTCCTTGTCAAAAGAATGGTCCTCTTTGGTGAATTTACCGCTAAAGAGATCGTCAAAACCGCTCATCGCTTACCTCACTTTCACTTTGGGCTTCTTGCCCGGATGGATATGGGGCTGAATTTCGGGCTGCTTTACAGGACTTACAATATCCTGCACTCTAGCAGTCTTTTCCTGTCGTGCAGCCTTGATTTCCCGCAGTTCCTCCCGGACAGAGGGGCGGGATTCTTTAGAAATACCCTCGGCGGTTTTCCTTTGCGTCCCGGAGATAGGCTCGGACGGAGGGCTTTTTTCCGTCTTTGCCGCCGTAGGGTTTTCCGGTGCCGTGGCTTCTTTCTGGATAGGCGCTCCAAACAGTTCGTCCAGCAGCCTTTCCTCCACCTCCTTCTGCGGTGCGGATTGTTCCGGTACATCCGGGGCAGTTTTCTTTTCCTGCCGTTCCTTCTCAATATCCCGCTTAATGGAGGCGGTATCTACGGTGGCCAGCTTAAATCGCTCCACAATCCGGTTGATTTTGGAAGCATCCTCCGCTCGAACCATCACATCCACCATACCGTCTGCGGCAGGTTCCTTTCCCCGGAGAGCACAGTAGACAACGCCATACCGTTTTGCTTCCTGGGCAAAGCATTTCAGATGCTCCTCACTGATGGTGAACACCTTCAGCTCCTTGCCGCTTTTCAGCATGGCACTGAGCCGCTGATGCCCCTTGGTTTTGTTTCGGTTTGTATTCTTGGCAATGGCGTAGAGTGCTACCGCAATGTTTTTAGCCGCAGAACCGGAAAGCCGGAGAGCAACCTCCGTGCCCTCCAGACTCATCCTAACGATTTGTTCTGCTGCATCGCCTGAATTGGTCATGTTCGTTCTGTTCCTTTCCTTGTGTTTTTCGGGCTTCCTGAATGCGTTCTGGTAGGACACCGGAACGCAGAGCAATGTCGCTACATAGTTTCACCTCCCGTCGTAATTGGCAAAGCTCTTTGGAAAGTGCGGTGATGGTAGTGCTGATCTCGACAGAAGCCGCTTCATCCGATTTCACAGCCACAGTTCGCAGCTTGCGATAAAGCTGCTTTCGCTGAGAAAGCACTGCTTTCACCCGGCTTTCCAATCCACTTTTATATGAAGAAAGCTGCTGGGCGGTATCAATTTGATTTGCCACCAGCAGCCTTGCCTCCTGTGTGACGGCATCCAGCTTGATAAGATCTTCCCGGAGAAGAAAGTGGAGCCGTTTATGATTCTGCGTTTTCTGCCGAGGGAACACCCCCAGAAGATAACAGTAGTGGAAATACAATGCCCGGAAACCAGTCACCTTTTTACGGGACTGCCAATTTCCGGACAGGCGATAATGTGTTGGCTTTGAAACAGGTTCCGGCAGAGGACGGACAGCCTTGTTCTGTTCCAGAATTCGCTTACGAATGCCCTCCAGAGTGTAACCTTCACCAAAGTTCCGGGCAAGGCGGACAAACCGCTCCTTTCCCGGCGGGCGGACGGAAATATCCTTACCCACCTTTATCTCGTAGCCCTTGCGGTGGAGTACGTCAAAAAACTGCCGTTCCGTCATGGACTGCCGGATTGCATCGTCAATATCAGAACGCACAAGCCCTCTCCAAGTTGGCCGCAGCTCCTGCTCGGCCCGCCACTCCCCGTAGTGCATGCTCTTCCCGGGCTGGGGATTCTCAATGACAGAAAGGCCGTATTCCCGACAGAGGGCATCCGATGTAGCTTGGAGTTCATGGTAGTCTTTGGCGGAACGGAAATACTTTTTGCCGTCTACGAAAGAGACTGTGTTCAGCACAAAATGATTATGCAGATGGTTTGCTTTGTCCAGATGGGTAGCAACTACCACCTGATACCTGTTACCCCATAGCCGCTGCGCCAGCTCCACACCAATCTTGTGAGCAATCTCCGGGGTAGCTTCCCCAGGAGCGAAGGACTGATACCCGTGATAGGCTATGGTGCCATCTTCCTTGCCAAAGCGTTTTTTGACTGCCAGCATCTCGGCACGAGCAGTAGCGGGATGGCAGTTCACCCCGGATACAAAGCATTCCAGAATGTCCACATCTTCCCGGTGCTGTTCTGTCTTTCGGCTGTTTACGGCATAAGCAATTACATCGTCCAGACCTTGGCTACCTTCCGGAGACTGTACTTCGTTTCTGAAGAACCCCGGATTGGTGGTTTTGTCTGGGTTCTCGACATAAATCACCACCTTGCCAAGCCAACCATTGACACGCCAAATAGATGTGACCGCCATTACTATCGCTCCATGGGGCGTGGGCACACCACGGCTTCGGTAATCTGCTTCACCGCCGTCTGAAATTGAGAAACGGCAGCATCGTACCGCTGAACATCAATGACATTCAGTGTGTGGGCCTTCTGCGCAATTTGGTTTAGATTACTGCCAATGCGGTAGAGCTGTTGGGTCATGGCATAGTAATCGGGTGAAGGGGCATCCTGCGGAACAGCACCATTGATAAGGTGGCGAAGGTACACCTCCTGAGATAGACGGGAACGGCGAACAGCTTTTAGGAATGCCTGATGTTCCTTGTTGTCCAACCGAACTTGGACTCGGTTGTTTCTCTTTCTGACTTCACTTCTGCTCATAGAATCGTCCTTTCTTTAACTAAGGGTTACAGGGATTATCCCTGTCAAGCTGTCTTTGGGTGACCAAAGACGATGCTTGCTGGTATTGTGCAGTTCTGTTCTTCCTGCGGGCGAACATTGCCGTCTGAAAAGAAACCGTCAGCGTTCCGGCACCTTCCCGCTCCTGTGGGTGATGGGAATGCCCAGCTTCATGCAGAGATAGTCATTGTAGTCCTTGCCATAGGGCGGCGGCTGAACGGATACTTCATACCGCCCGGACAGCATAGAAACCAACGCCTTTGCCGCCCGTCCGCCGGTAGCATCATTGTCCAGCCGGAGGACGATGGAATGAATTCCTGGATTCTCCGACAGATACCGTTTCAGAGCCAGCGGCATGGAGCTTTCCTGCAATTCCGCCTTTGGCTTATAGACGCCGGCCAGGGAAACCAGATGCTCCCGGTTCCAGCTGCCGCCATTCTGCTTGACCAGGGTGGCATAGGAAAGCAGATCAATGGCACTTTCAAAAAGATGGACGGTGCCGCTCCCCGGTGTGGAGATGCTGAAAGAGTACCGTTTGTCGCTGCCACTGGCATCTCCCACAAAGTCTGTCCCTACGCCTCTCAGGTTTGCGTACCTGGGCTTGCTGTACCGATCCAGTCCCACAAAAACCGCGTTGTGGTGGGGAAAACTTTCATACAGCCGCCCGGTGCGAATGCAGAAATCAATGAGTTCCGCATCAATGCCACGGCTGCGGAGGTAGGCATAAACCCGGCTTGTATCAGGGCTGGCCCTTGGTAGCAACAGCACCTTTGGTTTTATCAGTTTCGGCGGTGCCTGCCTGGGCAGATAGGCCACCTGCCCGGTGATTCGCTCCACGGCTTCCGTAAAGGGCAGCCCTCTGACTTTGATAAGATAATCCAGCGCATTATAGCCACCAAAGCCACGGGAAAACCAGTACCATTTCCCATTGGAGATTTTGAGGGAATCATGCTCCCGTGTGCAGTAATGGTCACCGCTGATGTGAACCAGTTCGTCGGGTTCGCAGGCTTTGAGATAGGTTAGAAGGTCAACCTGACGGGCTTTTTCAACGGTTTCTGGTGGAATGAATGACATGTTATTTCACCTCGTATTCTTTCGGGTAACAAAAATAGCCCGTACCAGTTCATTGGTATGGGCTTCTATCACATCCAGCTATTTCTTTGTGAGGCTTGTTCTCCCAGCAGATCCACAAGACATAGCTCAAAATTTCGCTTTGCAGGCAGAATAATAACCTATTCTTGAAATTCTGCTGTGCGACATATATCTTTTGGTTGAGTTGGATGTTTAGACCTGATTAAACTCTTGAATCAACTCCAGAGAAAGACATTCTATTGAACCTGAGAAAATTGCTATTCTCCGTATTGTCAAATATGTTGAAAAGTGGTATAGTCATATTGATACATTGGATGTGTTGCTCATTACAAAGGAGGAATTGCATTATGGCATGGGAAGATACTAACAAATCTTATATTAAAAGTCTTATTGACAATAAAGAGTGGGAGTACGCCTATAACTGTTTGCTTGCCTATATTGAAAAATACGGCGAGGATTATTTCGCCAAGAACGCCATGAAGCTCGTCGAGGACAGCCTTCCTAAAAAATAACTACATAATAGTAACAACTCAAAATCTAACCACCGGTCGTGCCGGTGGTTCGGGCGGGCACCCTTAGGGTCTTTTACCCGCCGAGCCTATAGGTTCATTAAACTTTCTTCACTCGCATGAGATACCCTGCTGCTATTAAAATAGCGGTAGGGTATCTCTTTACGAATACACATTAAGCTCAGCAGGTCCTTCTGAATGTTTTTCTAGTTGTTCCTCGCTCCGCTCGGATATTTTATTCTGGGCAAAGCTAATGCTTTTTGGAACCATCAGCTGAGCTGATGGTTTTCTTTTACCCCAAATGGCCCGCTCCAGATATTTTCCATACGTTTGTCACCCCATCTATCCCATTTTTTGAATGTAGCGGCCAACGTGGTAGGGGACTTTAAGATGGCTTTTGCTACTTGGTGGAAAGGTAGTTGTATTCCAGCGACAATAAAATATCCTCCCGACAGGTGTGCTCATAGACGCACTTCGAAATTTTCTCCGGGGACTGGGGTAAGAGCCACGCCTTGAAGTGTGCCTGTTCTGTAAACATCTTCTGGTAGCGCTGAGTGTTGAGGACTGCCTAGGTCATAGGATCAAATCCTTGCAATCATAACCACCGGCCGTGCCGGTGGTTTGCACAGGCCCCCTTAGGGCCTATTACTAGCTGGGCCTATAGGCTCGTCGAGTTTATATCGCTTGCGTGAGGTGCCCTACTGCTATTTGAAATAGCGGTAGGGTGCTTCTCTCTCATTACCCGGAA
>OLGZ01001136.1_pt1 | contig 16450 bp, 19 predicted proteins | sample 1605981 | NCBI WGS metagenome assembly OLGZ01 (sample SAMN03283291) | human gut metagenome | biome: human-associated habitat; material: feces | host: Homo sapiens | place: Peru | collected 2012 | reverse complement strand
CAATTATTTATTAAGCCTTTTGATAGAAGTACACTTAAAGATATTGAAAGAGCAATAAATGAAGCTAATTTAGGAATAGCACCAACTAATAATGGAGAAATGATTATTTTAACTATTCCAGAACTAACTGAAGATAGAAGAAGAGAATATGTTAAACAAGCAAAAGCTATCGGAGAAGAAGCAAAAGTTGCTCTTAGAAATATTAGACAAGATGCTAATAATGAAATTAAAAAAGAAGAATATCCTGAAGATGAAGAAAAAATGTATTTAGAAGAAGTACAAGAATTAATTGCTAAATATAATAAAATTGTAGATGATGAAATAAAAGCTAAAGAACAAGAATTAATGCAAGTTTAATTCTTGTTTTTAATATAACTATCTAGTTAAAAATATAGTATTTTTTTAACATAAATATAAAATATGTTAAAAAAATACTAATAATTTAACATATTTTAATAAATGCTATTACAATTAATGAAGCTAAAGAAGTAGTTGATTGAATTAATTACCTAAAATTAGAATCAATTATATTGAAAATAGATGTAGAGTTACAAGATAAACAGCAGCTACATATTTAAATAGTTTAGTTGATATTGTGCTTCTAGAATTTGAAAAAGTAGGTAGAGAAAGCATTTACAAAAATACTAGATTAATTGATTTATTAAGTAATTTTTAAAGTATAGATTATTAATTTCATTTAGCTATCAGACAAAAGGTATGTAAACCTAAAAGAAAAAATAAAAAGACTTTTCTTTTAAATTTATTTATGCTATTATATATTTATAGCATAGGAAAATTGTTCTATGTAAAAATACTAATGTGTACATGAAAGAGGAGTGAAGACATGGAAAAAAGTAAAAAGAATGCAATAGTATTAAGTATAGTAGCAGTAGTTACATTAATCGCTTTAGTAGTTGGTGCTACATTCGCATACTTTAAAGCACAAGGGGGAACAGGAAGTTCTACGGAGGTTAAGGTTACAACATATACAACAGATATGCTTACATTTACAACAGGTAATGCTATAAGTTTATATGCAGACCAATCATCATTTGGTCAAGAAAAGGGAAGTTTATCTGGAGAAACATTTGCTAAAGCAACATTAGTTGCAAATAATAAGACAAATGAAGCAACAGATAACTATTATGTATATTTTAATATTGAAAATAATACATTCAAATATACATTAGGTGAAGACAAACCAGAACTTATATTAACAGTTACAGGACCAGATGGAAATGAAGTAACAGAAATATTAGGACTAACTCATAAAGCAGTTCAAGATAGAGAAAACAAAAGTATATCAGGTTTTGATGTTACAACAACAAATGGTTTAATAACTATAGCAAATAAGAAAACAATAACAGCAGCACCAAGTAAAGAAGAACAATATACATTAAAGCTTACATTTGTAAACTATGAAGGAGATCAAACAGAAAATGCAACAAGTACATTAAGTGCAAAAGTTATGATCCAAAAAGAACCAATAGTTACAACTTTAGCATCATATATTACAAATCTTTACACAGGAACTCAAGGAGAAAATGGTATTTATTATCATGATGCAAGCCTAACAAATGGAGCCGGAGATAATTCATACAGATATGCAGGAGCAAGCGATCAAGTAAATAACTATGTATGCTTTGGATCAACAACTAACCCATGTCCAGAAGATAATCTATACAGAATAATTGGAGTATTTGGAGATAAAGTAAAACTAATTAAATCAGATTATGCAAATAGCAATTTACTTGGGACAGATGGCGATTATAATACAGGTACATATTCAAAGAGTGGTAATTCAACATATAGAGGGGAATTAACAACAATAAATAGATATACATGGAATTACAAAAATGATACAAGTATAAATGATGGAAATGGATCAAATACATGGAGTACAAGTTTGTTAAATAAAACAAATTTAAATACAAACTTCATAACAAATATAGGAACTGACTGGGCAGCTAAAATAGCAGAAACAACATGGAAAGTTGGAGGAAATACTGGCGATAATATTTCTAAGCAACCAGCCAAAACAGCATATCAAAATGAAATAGCAAGTCCAGTAACAACAAATACAACAGATGTAGCAACAGAATATAGTGCGAAGATAGGCTTAATGTATGCAAGTGACTATGGATTTGCAACAGCCCCAAGTGCATGGACGGCTAATTTACATACTTATAATGGCGAAGTCATTAAAAATGTTAATTGGATGTATATGGGACTCTCAGAATTGACTATTTCCCGTAGTGCGGACTCTGTCTATAGTGTGTTCTATGTGCATAACATTGGCAGCGTGACTCGCAGCAGTGCGGATTACACGCTTGCTGTTCGCCCAGTCTTCAGTCTCACATCTTCCGTGAACTATGTATCTGGAAGCGGCACAGCCACTGATCCAATTTTGATAAACTAGGAATGGACATGCCTGCCAGAGCGCGTCCGCGTGCTAGGTCAGGCCGGGTGTAAAATAAAGGCGAAGGTAAGAAATTGGCGTGGTGGAAGAACCCAACTGCCGAGTCTCGCGTTTTGTGCGAGGAGAGGCATCTGCGCCAAGTTATCAACATAAAAATTAAAAAAGATTCTCTCGTTTGCACAAGTTAGTGACTTTACTACAACATTTGGTAGTATACAAACAGAAGAATAAACAAAGAATATACAAAATAAGTGTAAAATAGATGTAAAATTTATTGCATCTATTTTTGTTTGTGATAAAATTAGTTTATAAGAAAGGAAAAAGAAAATATGAAGAAATTATTAGAATGTCAAAACTTATGTAAGAGTTTTGGTAAAAAACAAATATTAAAAGATGTTTCCTTTGAAATAGATGAAGGAGATATACTAGCATTTATTGGACCTAATGGAAGTGGTAAAACTACAACAATTAAACTATTGTTAGGTCTTCAAAAAATAGATAAAGGAAAGGTTAGTATTAATGGCTTTGATGTTGAAAAAGACTTTGTTAAAGCTATTGAAAAGGTCGGAGCTATTGTTGAAAATCCAGATACCTATATGTATTTAACTGGTTGGCAAAATTTAAAGATGATAGCAAATCTATACAAAGGTGTAACTGATGAAGAAATTAAGAAAATCGTTAAACTTGTAGACTTAGAAAAAAGAATAAACGATAAAGTAAGTAAATATTCTTTAGGTATGCGCCAAAGACTAGGAATAGCTAGAGCTTTAATTAATAAACCAAATGTATTAATACTAGATGAACCAACAAATGGACTGGATCCTGAAGGTATTAAAGATTTAAGAAATTTACTTAAAAAATTAGCTAGTGATGGAATGGGAATCTTAATATCTAGTCATAACTTAGCAGAACTTGAAAGTTTTTGTAATAAAGTATTAATTATTGATAATGGTAAAATTATAGAAACTAGCAAGGTAAGTGAATTTAAGAGTAATGGTAATAAGTATATATTTAAAGTAAGTAATACTGATAATCTTGAAGTAGAAGGCATATATCAAGTAAAAGGTGATGAGTTTGCTTATAATGGAAGTAAAGAAGAAATAGCTAAATTAATAAAGACTTTAGTTAAAAAGAATGTAGATATATATGAAGTTAAAATGGAAGAACTTACTTTAGAAGAAGCCTTCTTAAAAAAGACTGGGGGAAATAAAAATGTTTAATTTAATAAAAAATGAAGTGTATAAAATATTACATAAAAGAGGAACATTTATTGTTTTAATTATAACAGCTTTATTTATTACATTAGTGTCATATTTAATTGGTCATGAACAAGTTAATTATGTATCCACAGAAAGGTATTATAATAGTGATACTGGAAATGTAGCTGAAAATAAAACAAATCAAGAAATGAATGAATTAAGTAAAAAATATAATGATAAAACATGGCAATACTATGTAATGGATTATGTATATACTATAGTAAGTAATTACAATTATGCAAAAGAAGGTAATTATTTAGATGAAAATATTGAAAATGAATATAATACTATTAAAAAAACATTAACTAGTGATGATTGGAAATATTTTGTTAATGTAAATACAAAAAGTTTAAAAAATGAATTAAAAGATTATGAAGAAAACTTAAAAAGTGCAACAAGTGATAAAGCCAAAAAAGATATAGAAGCCGAAATATATAGAATTAATGTTGCTATTGAAATGAATGAATATCGCTTAAAAGAAAATGTTAAATATGGTAATGATTATATAAATAACGCAATTGATGAGGTAATTTCTTTAGCATCACAAGTTAAAACTTATGAAACAACTACGAATGAAGAAACTAAAACACAACTGGAACAAAGTGTAAAAAGTTATTATAAATCTAGGTATATTTTAGAAAATAAAGAGGATATTAATAATGAAAGCAATTTAAGATATATAATGACTAACTTTTATAGTGAATATACATTCTTAATTCTTGTATTTGGTGTTATGATTGCTGGAGCTATAGTAAGTGAAGAATATAATAAAGGAACAATTAAATCTCTTCTTATAACTCCATATAAAAGATCAACTATTTTGCTTTCTAAGTTTATAACAGTTATAATATTTACTATTTTATTTATAATAATTAGTTATTTAATGCAAATTATAATAGGTGGTTTATTTCTAGGATTTGGTTCTTTAAGTAACCATGTAGTTGAATATAATTTAGCATCTAAATCTCTTGAAGTAATGAGTTTATCAAAATATGTACTTTTATACTCAATTGCTAATTTACCACAAATAATACTTCTTGTTACATTAGCATTTGCTGTTTCAACAATTGTTGGTAATACCGCTTTTGCCATTGTAATAACTTTTGCAGGTGTAATTGGTTCTTCAATTATAAATATGTTTGCATCTGCCTACAAAATAGAAATACTTAAATATTTTGTAACAACAAACTGGGATTTTAACTATTATCTATTCGGAGGTACAAGTCCTTATAAAATAGGTTTAACTCATGCAATTATTGTATGTATAATATATTTCTTAATAATGGTTATAACATCATTTGTTGTATTTAATAAAAAAAATATAAAAAATATATAAAGGGTTGTGATTAAATGAAAAGAAAAAGGTATAAAATAAAGAAAAAAGCATTAGGCTTTATGGCCATAAGTTTATTACTTGTGGCAATTTCTTTGTTTAAAACTTTTTCTTTTGCATATCCAAATAATGAAGAAAAAACTAAAAAAGTAAGTGTAAGTGATATAAATGATTATGAAAATATGCAAGATAATTTAGTAAGTAGAATAGATTTTGATGATAAAATAACTAATATTGTAAGTATTGTTGATGATAGATATATATCTAAGTTATTTAATTTTAAAACTGGTGAAGAAGTTTCCATTGAAAGTATATTAAAAAATGATATGGTTGATGCTTTCTTTAAAAAAGTAAAAGAACTTTTATATTTGAAATATCCTAAGTTTATTGCCAGTAAGTTAGAACTTCTTAATAAAACCAATAGTTATTATTTAAAAGAAAATGAACTTATTATGTATTTTTATGATTATGAAATAGAACCTATAGTAAGTGAAGAGTTATCACTTCATATAAATTATAATGAAATAAAAGAATATCTAGATATAACAGTAAAACTAGATAATGTCATAGCAAATCCTGCTATCATTGGATTCATTGAAATATTAATAAATTCTAAAAGCCCACATGCGATTGGAATCATACAAATATTATAAAAAAATGCAAAAAATAAATTACCTTTTATATTACTTAGTGTTTTTTTGCTTATAGCAAACAAATTATATATTGCATTCAAATCATTTTTCATTAATATAACATCAGCAGAATCGGCTGCTATATCAATAGCAGAATTTAAACTTACTCCTATATCTGCAAAAGACAAACTTGGAGCATCATTTATTCCATCTCCAACCATCATAACTTTTAACCCTTTATCCTTTAATTCTTTAATTTTATTTGATTTTTCTTTAGGAGAAACGCTTGCTATTACTTCTTTAATGTCAATACTTTTAGCAATTATATTAGCAGTAATTCTATTATCTCCTGTAAGCATAATAACTCTCTTGTTTAGATGTTTTAATTTACTTATAACATCAGTTGCATTATCTCTAATAATATCTTTTACACCAATAAGTGCGATTACTTTTTTATTTTCTATAACATATACAATACTATTACCATCCAAAGACAATTCTTTTTCTTCTTTAGAGACTTTATTATCTATATTATACTTCTCAAGCATTTTATTATTTCCTATTAAATATTCTTTTTCGTTAATAACACCTTTCAATCCAATCCCCACTATATTTTTAAATTCACTAACACTTAATTTTTTCAAATTATTTTCATTAGCATAATTTTCAAAAGCACTAGCAATAGGATGTGTTGATTTACTTTCTAACGATGAAACAAGTTCTATCAAATCATTATCTGAATAAACAGAGCTATTTATTATTTTTGATATTCTTAAATTACCATAAGTTAATGTACCTGTTTTATCAAACACTATTACATCAATTTTATTTGCATTTTCAAATATTTCAGATTGCTTTACTAAGATGCCATTTTTAGCACATATTCCTTCACTTACTACTATGGTAAGTGGCGTTGCCAGACCTAATGCACAAGGGCAAGCACAAACAAGTACAGTTACAAAATAAACAATTGCTTCACTAAAACTAAATCCTAAAATTAAATGAATAACGAGGGCTATAACTGCTAAAATAATAACGATTGGAACAAATATTCCACTTACTTTATCTGCAATTCTTGCAATTGGTGCTTTTGTATTTATAGCTTCAACTACCAATCTTACTATTTCCGATATTGTTGAATCCTTACCTATATTTTCTGCTTTATACAAAACTTCTCCCTCTAAATTTATTGAACCTGCAACTACCTTATCATTTATATTTTTTCTAACAGGGGCTGATTCACCATTTATAAATGATTCATCTACGTATGAAAAACCTTTTACAATAGTTCCATCCACAGCAAATCTATTCCCCGGTTTAACAATTAAAACATCCCCTTTTTTAACTTCATCAACAGAAACTTCCTTTTCTTTATTATTAACAAATAATATTGCCGATGTTGGAGTAATAGTTACTAACCCTTTTATAGCCTCTTTAGTTTTTTCTTTACTAATACCATCTATATATCTACCAAATTTAATCAAATAAAGAATAACACAAACACTTTCAAAATATAAACTTTCTACACATTTATTATTTCCTTTTAATATCATAATTATATTAAATATACTAAATCCAAAACTTGAAATAACTCCTAATGTAACTAATGTATCCATATTAAGAGATTTATATTTAATATTTTTAATACCATTAATAATAATATCTTTTCCAAACCATATAAAATATAGACTAAATATAAATAAACATAATGAATAATTTACTGGATAATTTATCTTGTGCAAAAAAGGAATTGCAGGTAAATGTAACATATATGACATTGAAATATATAAAACTAATAAAACTAGTAAGCCATTAAATATAAAATAAATATTTTTATTAGTATCACCATTTCCTTGTTCGTCATAAATCCCCAATGATTTAAATCCTGCTTCACTTACAAATCTATTCAAGTCATCTATGTTAATATTATCATCATAACTGATACTTGCTGATGACATTACTAAATTTACTAAAGCATCATTTATACCTTTTTGTTTTAAAAGATATTTTTCTAAACTTGACGAACAAGCACTGCAAGTCATACCATCTATTTTTAAAATTATCTTCTTCATTTTTTCACCTCAAAATATTTCATTATCTAGATAATATACAATCAAACAGATTCATATCACTTCTCATATAATATTAGTATATCACAAATAATACGGTATTTATAATTCAAAAAAAGTTTTTATAATGATTGAGTTTTAACTTCTATATTAAAAAAAATCATAGAACAATCTATGATTTTAATCGATAAAAGTTATTTTAGCATAACCATTACCTTGTTTTGCACAATTTGCTGTTGGAGTTGCACTCGTACATGTTGTGGAAATGGTTTTTGTAGATATTTCATTAGATTTTTGACAGTTATAACAATACATAGTTTTATTAGTTAGAAGAGGATTTCCTATGTATCCTGAACCACCTCCGCCACCTCGATAATCTGTTTTAGCAGTTCCTCCATAGAAACCGCCTCCACCAGCAAAGGTACCATTTGTTTGTCCTTGTCCAAAGGCATAACCATTTGTTTGTGTTCCACCTTGTCCTCCAGTATTTTCGTTTATTGAGCCTTCTGATGTTCCAGCATTTCCTGAAATTCCACCTCCAGAACCCCCAAAACCATAAAAAGTTCCATATGAGACTGCAAGATAACCAGCTGGGCCACCTCCACCAGATACAATTAAAATATCATCTTTGTTATTTTCAAGTGATGAAAGAATACCACTAATTTTAGCAATATGAGTTGCTCCTCCACCGCCTCCACTATAAACTATAGTAGTTCCAGCTGATGCAGAACCACCTCCATTGTAACCACCATCTGCTTTTTGAGCTGGATTCAAATTATTTTCTCCTTGACCACCAACATTTAAATATAATTGTGCATCTACATTTAAATCTATTTCGCCTACAGAGTATCCTCCATAACCAGATAAAATATCTGAAGATTTAGCATAGCCTCCTTGAGCTCCCCATGTTTCTAATTTATATCTTCCATTGTAAGGAACTGTAAATGTTTGTTCTCCACCAGTATAAGCATATAACCATTCTGTTTGTTTTACTTTTTTAAAGACATATTGTAACACTACAGCTGTATCTTGGTTTGGTGTAGTAGTTGTAAATACTATTTTTAGTTTCTTTACTGTATTACTTGGTATTATATCTCCAACACTTATGTCTTGGATTTCATATTTTACATTTTTATTTGAGTAACTATCTTCTAGTATATCACTTAAGTAATATCTAGAATTTGAATCATTTGTTATTTCTATTTCATATGTTAGTTTAGAATTACTATCAGGTAGTGTTACAAATGTACTAGTAGTATCTTTGGTATATTTGTTATTATATGTTTCGTAACCTTTGTTTTCAGATGATAAGACTTTTATATTGGTTACTCTTATATCTGTTTCTACTTTTACATATGCTTCTCCACTTATTGATAATTCTGTATTTAGGGCTGCATATCCATATGAGGTAAATATTATTGCTATTACTACGGCTAGATATAAAAAAGGAATCTTTGATTTAAAGGTTCCTTTCCCTGATTTTATTGGTTTCATTAAAATTCACCTTTTTTATGAGTTAATGTTAATCTTTCTTGGTATGCTCTTGTAAGCGTAAATCTATATGTTGCCTTAGATCCATTTAAGACAAAATATGCTTTATTACCAGGTTCTACTTCATAGAATAATATTGGTGTTTGTTCTATTTTTTGAGCATCTATTAATTCTTCAAATGTTTCAACTCTTATTAAGTTTTCACTTTCTCTAAAATCACTCTTTGCTTTTACTATATATGTATCATAGTTTTTAAGTATTTTATATAAAGCATTTTCATATGGATCATTTGAATATCTTGATAAGTAAACACATATAGCAATTATTATTCCAGATAAACCTAATATTGATAATAATGCTCCAGATATTAATAAGATAATATTACCTATTTCTATTTTTTCTGTATATGCTAATGCTTTACTATTATTTATATCACTAGCAGTCAGTACTATATCTACTGTTTGTTCTGATAATGGTATTCTTATTTTTAAATTATTATTACTTGCTATTTTTTCAGTTGTTTTATCATAATCTCCATCAACACTTATTACCATCTTTAATTCTAAATAAGCATTTGATGTTAAACCATAATCTCTTCTAAATGAATTAGCATAGTTATTATATTTATCATAGTCTATATCTATATCTTCATTAATAATAAAGTTATTATCACTAACTTTTTTTGCTGTTTCGTTTAGTAATACTTCATCTTTTGAATATAATACTTTTTTATCATCTGTTTTATCTGTTATTTTTAATGTTCCAACTATTTTATATTTATAGTTATAATTAACATTATCTGTTGAATGCATTTCATACTTAAAATCAACATTTATTGTATTTATTAAGGATGCTATATATTGCATATTTTTACCTAAGAATTTATCTTCGTAGTAATTATTTTCTTTTAAATATACTTTATAATCTATATTTCCTTTTTCATTATAAGATAATACTGCTTTATTATCTTTTTTTAATGAACTAAAAATACATAATGCTCCAAATGCTATTAGTATTATAGATGGTATTACTAATAATAAAACCATTTTCTTTACATTTAATCTTTTCTTTTTTACATGATATACTTTATCTGCTTTTTCATATCTATATCCCGCCATTTTAATTACCTCCTTCAAATAGCCTATTTAACCACACTGTTGGATATCCTACTAATGCTATTTTAAATCTTACCTTTCCTATTACATCTTTTTCTTGTATATCCCAACTGTCTATACTTTTGTTATTATCTCCTTTAGTATTATAAATATATTTACCACTACTATCATCTATTTTTACTATTCTATGTAATATTACTTTATTTTCTTTTTTATAAACTAATACATCACCTATTTTTAATTTATCATAATCTTTTGTCTTTTCTACTAATACTAAATCTCCTACTTGTATTTTAGGTTCCATTGAACCACTTCCTACTGCTAGAAAATAAAACTTAAATAATCCACTCATAAAACATACATAAACAAATAATACAACTGATAATATAACTCCTGATACTGTTTTTAATGTTTTATGTTCTTTTTTTACTTCTTCTTTCTTTTTAGGATGAAGTATCATGTTATTTGTATAAGATATTAAATAAAGTAATAAGACAAATGGATAAATAATGTTTAAGACACATTGTAAATAATCTGATATATTTGGTATTATTGGTAAATAATAATTTGGTATTTCCATTAATATTCTATAGATTATATTTGTTTTATAACCATAATAGTAACAATTATATGTTAACATTATATTTTTCATTATTGATGGAAATATAACGAATGCCATTAATTCAAAAACTCCTTTAAAAGTTGTTAATGAATAAATACTATAATTTATACTAAAATCTACAAATATTAACATAAGTGTTGTAAGAATTATTATTAACTTTGATGATCTTCCTTTTTCTATAAATTGGTATCTTAATATTTCCGATATTATTATAATGGATAAGGTTGGAATTACTATTTTAAATAGGTGTTGTGTTCCTAATTTATAACTACTACTTAAAAAGCCTGATTTTGAACCAAAAAATACAAATGATAAAGATAGATATAAAAGAGTAAAGACTATAATTGAAAGCATAATACTTTTTTCATTTGAACTTCTATTTTTGGTATATCCTAATAGTATTATTGATAAAATAAATGCTATCATTAATGAAATTAAACATCCATATTCTTTAATCTTGAAAATATCAAATACAAAGCTTTCTAGGATCAATAATACTATTGTAGTTATAATTATACCTAATATTCTTTTTGTACTACTTTTCATATTAAATCTCCTTTCTCTTTGTATTTCATATTTTCAGTTAAAGAAAAACTTTAACTGATTTTTTTATTAGTTTTGTGAGTATACTACTGTTGTTTCTAGATTACTTATAGCAACATCATCTGTTGGTAATTCACTTGCTACAGTATCTGCACTATAAGTTAATGTTAATTTTAAGTTCTTAGTTTCTTTTGAATCTAATGTATCATTTTCTGCAATTGTACTTCCATCTGCATATGTTAATGTATATGATAAGTTTTTACATACATTTGAAGCATCTATAGTTGCATTTGCTCCATTACCAGTACATGTTGGTGTAGAAATTACTATTGATGATACTTTTGCATTAAATGTTCCTTCATTTGTAACATCAAATGTATAAGTTATACTATCACCAGGTGCTGTAAATGTAACATTATAATCTCCTATATGTGTATCTTCATTTGAAAGTGTTGGGGCTGTAACCTCTTGTGCTTGTCCTGTTAATGTTGCTGTTGATAGATTAGCAAATTTAATTTTCCAAGATGATGCTTTAACTTTACCAGATCCGTTTATTGTAAGATTTGTTGAAAAAGCGGCAAAACCAACTCCTACAACTACTATAAGGGCAATTACTCCAACTGCCATAATTACTTTAAAATTTTTATTATTCATACTTATTCCTCCTTTTATATTACCTTTGTGAATAAACAGCGGCAATACTTAAATTACTTACATCTACTTCGTTTAATGGTAGTTGACTACCAGTATACGATAATTTTAACATTAATTGTTTTTTCTCTTTTGAATTTAAAACATCTCCAACTTTTATTTTGGTTCCATCTTGGTACATCAATTCATATTTTATGTTTTTGCATACTAACTCAGCATCTTCTTTTCCTTGTTCTCCACTTCCACTGCATATAGGTGTTGCTATTTGAATAGAACTTAATTCAGCATTCAAACCTCCATCATTTACTACATCAAATAAGTAAGAAATAGAATCATTAGGATTTTGTAATTTAACATTTAAATTGACAATGCTAGTTGATTTATCAGCAATATATGGTTTAGATATTTCTATTGTATTTCCATTTATTACTGGATCATTTAGATTTGCAAAGTGGATGTCCCAATTTGCAGACCCCATCTTCATTTTCCCCCTTATGTCTAAAGATGTAGAAACCATCGCAAATGATATAGGAATTGATACTAACATTAATATCATGGCACAAACCATTATCACTTTTTGATTTTTCAATATATCACCACACTTTCTAGAATAACCATAAAGCACTTATTATTTTTATGTTATCCTATTATCATTAGTATACCATATAATTTCATTTTTTTTACAATTTTTTGATTTTTTCCAGTGAAAAAGAGTAAATTTTCTTCGCAAAGAAATTTAATATAATTACTACATAATAAAAAGGTGGTATAAAGTAATGAATAGAAAAGAAAGAAGAACTTTAAGAAAAGATAAGGATTTAGTAAAGAAATTATATTCTATTATTAATAAATATCTTCCTAAATTATTTGATATGTTTGATGGCTTAACTACTATGACTGATATTTCTTTTGATGACTTTAACTCTGATAATTGTATAAAGAATTTATCCAACATATTCAATCAAGATTTAGAAGAGATTCCTTATTGGGAAACTATTCAGGATGTATTTGTAAAAATCAAAACAGATGAATTCTGATACTTTTTTGTCATAGTTTCCCCATAAAACAGCATCATATAAATAATTGAATTCTTCAACACTATTAACATTCTCTTTTATTGAAATCATTTATACTACCCAAAATCTATATTTTCTTTATCATCGTTTCCATTCTTGTATGATAATTTTTCTCATTATAAAAACTCTTACCTATTTCATTATAGGCAAAAACATCAACTATTACATATTCACATCCAACGGATTTAAAATATTCTTCCATTTTATTTATTAGTTGTTGTCCTATACCTTTACTTCTAATTTTATTTGTAACTATTAATTCTGTAATTTCTCCCCTTTTAGGACATTTATAATCTAAATAATCATATTCATCATAAGGAAATATGCAACCCATAATTAAACCAATTGCCTTATTATTTTCTAATGCTAAATAACATTTACCATTGTTCTTATTAACTTCTTCTAAATCTATAATTGCCATTTTTTCTCGATATTCAGGATGAACTTGATCCAAATGATCTTTATCTATTGATACGATATATTTCTCAAGTTCAACTAATAAGTCTTTAACATCTTCTAGATATTTATCTTGATATTCTATTATTTGCATTTTTTAATCACCTCAAATACTTCAAATATAATTCTTGTGTTTTCATTAAAATTAGGATCTAATTTTTTAAAATAATTTGTATGACTTTCTTTCCATTTGTTTAACGATTTATTCTCACCCTCTAATTTTACTAAATCCCATGTAATATTTTTAAATTCAGTAACAATAACATTACTTGTTTTTATAAAGCATACATTGTTATCTTTTATATCTGTCATTATTGATATATCTCCAACCTCTGAAATATTATCTAGATCATATAATGATGTAGTAGCTTTCTTTTTACCATCTAACACAAGATTAACTAATCTATCTACATCAATTTCAAAAATCCATCTATCAGGTTCATTTAATAGCACTATCATTTTTTCTTTATTACCTAATGTGTCTGATCATACATATTCATCCACTATTTCAAAGTCACATTTTTCATAACATTTGACTATACTTTCGTTTCTTTTAAAAGGTCTTAATACAATACAGTCGCATAAGCAATTTTCATAAATATAATTATTAACATATTTAACAATTTGTGTTTTAATTCCTCTAGATAAGCATTTCGACTCTCCAATAAATATATCATATTCATATATACTATCATATTTTATAAATGCTTTGCTTTTCTTATCATCATATTTATATATTTGAACAAATCCTATTTTATTATCATTATAATTTATAAAAAATAACTGTTACTGATTTGCTAATAATTTATTCTTATATTTTTTTTCTATCTACTCATAGGAAAGTTTTCTTTGTTCAAACCACTTATAAATAAATTCTTTACTACACCATTTATACATTAATTCATAATTATCTTTTTTATCAGTGAATTCAATTAAATCTATTTTGCTCATAATCTCACCAACTTTCATACATAATTATACCATGAAACTATAATATATTTTTATTTATGTAACCATACACTAAATCAAAGTGGGCTCCAAAGTGGCTCAGCTTTTTTTTGGACTATTTTTTGGCAAAAAGAAAAACTCGCTTTTCCCCTTTGTTTATGGGACTTTACGAGTTATTTACCACAACATTGCTTATATTTTTTACCACTTCCACATGGCTTTTTAATATATGTCATTCTGCTCCACTTTAGAGCATTTTATCCTATAAATTTGCACTTTTTTGCACTTAGCTACACTCTGTTACACCCCGCTTCACTAGCAGAACGTATCTAAAAACGTATCTAATTTTTAACTGATTTTATTTGAAATAATGTTACTATATTTGCAATAATATTCATAAAATCAAATATTGCTGATGTATATGATTTTATTACTATATCATATATAAACCACATAAGCATAGTAAAAACAATTAATAATTAATAATTTGAATCTTTTGACATTTTTTATATTCATTAACCATATATAAGTGACTGTACTGATTAAAGGCAATAATCCAATATACCTTAAATTATTGAATTTTAAAGTTAAAATTATTGCTAAAATTGTTATTACTATTTTTTCTTTTAGTCCTAGTTTATCTTTATAGCATAATATATTTCTAATCAAACTTAATGCATTTATTATAGCCCCAGTTATTCCACCCAAAATAATATTACTAATTACTGACATTCCTATTTGTACTGTCTGAAAATATAATTTTTTTTCTTTTGTTTTAATGTGCCAGAGTATACCATTAATATTGAAGCAATGAGCGCAATTATATTCCTATTATTATACTTACCATTACTATCTCCTAATTTTATCAACTATCTTACAACATTTATTATAAACTTCGGAATCTTCTCCATATCTACTTTTAATATCTTCTAACCTTTTGTCATAACCAACATCATTACCATATTTATCTATTTGCATGTCTGCCTGATTTAAAATATCTAAATATTGAGATTTATATTCTACATTTATTTCGCCATGATAATAAATCTCTCTCCAATATTTAAAGTTATTCCTCAAAATTTCTCCGCCAATTGTATTATGATTATTTCCATTTTTAGTAAATTCATACCCTACATCATGATTGTATCCTATAATAAAGCAATTTTTAATATCTTCATCACTTAAATTTTTACTTTTTGCAATCTCTACCATTTTTCTAGCAACTGCAATTGAATGTCTTAATCTATCTTCATCCATTTATTTTATTTCCTTATCTATCCAATTTAAATATTCTTCATTTATACTCGTAATATTATACACAACAAATTCAAAACATTCATAGCTATGTTTACTCTTTATAACTTCATATATTTCTTTTAGATAATTTTTCTTAGTTTTCATTTGAAGTAAATATTCTTTTTCTTCTTCTCTCTCATTATTCCAATTCCAGCTGCTTTCACTCTCAAGAATGTGACAACTAGCGACTAATTTTTTATCTAACAATTCTTTTGCGATACTTTTTATTTCCTTATAATTATTATTTGCTGTTTCTAACATACAATATTCATTCATCACTATCACCTTTAATTATAATTAAATCATTTTTACCATTATCACTATGGCAATGTTCCAAACCCCTAAAAAGCATTAAAAATACTATGTTTTTCTTATCCATTTTTGTTTCTAGATACGTTTTAGATACTTTTTCGCAACGTATTAGTAACGTATCTAAATAATATTGCCTAATTTTATGTATAAAAAAGCCTTTATTTCAAGGCTTTTAACTACTTTCCGCAGCAATTCTTATATTTCTTTCCACTTCCACAAGTAGTGGAT
>OLGZ01001134.1_pt1 | contig 16468 bp, 12 predicted proteins | sample 1605981 | NCBI WGS metagenome assembly OLGZ01 (sample SAMN03283291) | human gut metagenome | biome: human-associated habitat; material: feces | host: Homo sapiens | place: Peru | collected 2012 | reverse complement strand
ATTAGAGCAATCACTTCTGCCCCCAAGGTATCAGGTTGACCGAATTCTTAGGAGGCGAACCCTCTATCCAGCTGAGGTATAGAGACAGAACCATACCTCATTATAATACCGCAAGTTGGAGAGAAAATCAAGTTGAACGAAAAAGAAAAAAGGTGTATCCTATAAGGGAGATGCTGACCCCGGAACGGGGGAGGCAAGAACGATGCTGCATCGGGAGCGCAGAGGCTGCCGGTGCGGGAGAAGGAGCACTTCATGGGAAAAACCAGAAAAAAGAGGAACCACTCCAAAGGTTGGCTGGTGGGCAGCAACGCGACACAGATCATCTGCGGGAGCTTTGTGCTGGTGATCGCGCTGGGGACGCTGCTGCTGACCCTGCCGATCGCCAGCCGCAGCGGGCGGCTGGGCGTGGTGGATGCGATGTTCACCGCAACGAGTGCGACCTGCGTGACGGGCCTCGTCGTGCGGGATACGTGGACGCAGTTCACGATGTTCGGGCAGGTGGTGATCCTGCTGCTCATCCAGGTCGGCGGCCTGGGCCTGGTCACGCTGACCAGCTTTTTTGCGCTGGCGGCCAAGCGGCGGATGGGCTTCCGGGACCTGCGGCTGCTGGGCGAAAGCGTTTCGGCCAGCGGCTATTCGCAGGCGACCGAGGTGCTGAAGATCGTCATCCGGCTGGCATTCCTGTTCGAGGCCATTGGTATTGTGCTGCTGGCGTGTGCCTTTGTGCCGCAGTTCGGGCTGGAAGGGGTCTGGATCAGCATTTTCACGGCCATCTCGGCGTTCTGCAATGCGGGCTTTGACCTGTTTGGCCGGTTCGGGCCGTATTCGTCGCTGGTGCCGTATGTCAACAACTATTATGTGCAGGCTGTCGTCATGTTCCTCATCATGGCAGGCGGTCTGGGCTTCATGGTCTGGGTGGAGCTGGGCGAATTTCGCAAAAAACGCCGCCTGTCCCTCCACGCGAAGGTCGTGCTGGCGTTCTCGGCCATTCTGTGGGTCGGCGGCGCGGCGCTCATTTGTCTGATGGAGTGGTCGAACCCGGCCACCATGGGCGGGCTGTCGGTTCCGGGCAAGGTGATGGCGTCGCTCTTCCAGTCGGTCTCGACCCGTACGGCGGGCATGAACACCATCGACCTGGCCGCCTGCGGGCCGGTCACCAAGCTCCTGATGAGCGTGTTGCAGTTCATCGGTGCGGCACCGGGTTCGACGGGCGGCGGCGTCAAGGTGACGACCTTTGCTGTGCTGATCCTGACCATCCGCAGCGTGGCGGAGGGCCGCGACGACTGTGTGATCGCCGAGCACCACATCGAGTCCAAGACCGTTTACCGCGCACTGACCATCATCATGCTGGGCATCGTGGCATCGCTGGGCTCGGCGGTGGTGGTCTACTACAACACCTCGGATGCCGTGTCTGTCATCGACGCCATCTTTGAGTCCTGCTCGGCATTCGGCACGGTGGGCCTGTCGGTGGGCGTTACCAGCCAGCTGAATATCGGGGCCAAGCTGCTGTACATGCTGGTCATGTTCATGGGCCGCGTGGGCCCGGTCTCGCTGGCCATCAGCCTGACGGTCAAGCCCGGTGACAATAAGCGCAAGATCCTGCCGGTGGGGCATATCAACGTGGGTTGACAACCAAAAAAGGAAGAGCGACACCGCCGCTCTTCCTTTTTTGCTGTCTCTGTATTTACTTGCTGTAGATCTCCACGATATTCAGCAGGACTTCGGTCGCCTTGTCCATCCGCTCGACGGTGGTGCACTCGCACACGCCGTGGAAGTTGAAGCCGCCGGTGCCCAGATTCGGGCAGGGGAGGCCCTTCCAGCTCAGGACGGCACCGTCGGTGCCGCCGCGGACGGGGACTTCCTCCGGGGTCAGACCGGCCTTTTCGATGGCCTTGCGGGCGTTCTCGACCAGGTGGAAGTGCGGCTTGATCTTCTCGATCATGTTGCGGTAGCTGTCCTTGATCTCCACTTCCACGGTGCCGTCGCCGTACTTGCCGTTCAGGTAGCAGGCAATGTGCAGAAGGTTGTCCTTCTTGAACTGGAGCTTGCCTGCGTCGTGGTCACGCAGGATGTAGCCGAGCTTGGCCTCGGTCACATCGCCGTACATCTGGCACAGGTGGTAGAAGCCCTGACGGCCCTCGGTGGTCTCCGGGCGGGCCATGACGGGCAGGGCCTGATGAAACTCCATGGCCACATTGGAGGCGTTGATCATCGCGTCCTTCGCGGAGCCGGGGTGGACCGAGAAGCCGTGGACCGTGACGGTGGCGCTGGCGGCGTTGAAGTTCTCGTACTCGATGCCGCCCACATCGCCGCCATCGACGGTATAGGCAAAGTCGGCCCCAAAGCCGGGGATGTCGAACAGGGAAGCGCCCTCGCCGATCTCCTCATCGGGGGTAAAGGCGATGCAGAGCTTGCCGTGGGGCAGCTTCTTTTTGATAAGGGTCTCGGCGGCGGTCAGGATCTCAGCGACGCCGGATTTGTCGTCAGCGCCCAGCAGGGTGGTGCCGTCGGTGGTGATGAGGGTCTCGCCCTTCAGGTCTTTCAGGAAGGGGAAGGTGGAGACCTTCATGACCATGCCGGTGGCGGGCAGGGTGACGTCGCGGCCATCGTAGTTCTCGTGCAGGATGGGGTTCACATTCTCACCGGAAGCGTCCGGTGCGGTGTCCATGTGGGCGATGAGGCCCAGCGCGGGCTTGTCCTCACAGCCGGGGGTGGCGGGGAGGGTGCCGTAGACGTAGCAGTGCTCATCTACAAAGGCGTCCTCGATGCCGATGGCCTTCAGATCCTCCACAAGGATATGGGCCAGGTCGAACTCCCGCTCGGCAGAGGGATGGGTGCCGGAATTGGGGTCAGAGGTGGTGTAAACGCGGGCATATTTTAACAGTCGCTCGTAAGCACGCATAGGTTGATGCTCCTTTGTTTTTTATTTGATTCTATCATAACCGTTTTGGTCGGATTTTACAAGAGGGAAAGCAGCTGCAGCCTGCTTCTTATCACAAGATCCGGAATTGTCAAGAGGGAAGAAGCCCCGAAGTTCCATCCGGTTTTTTGTGGAAACAGCGAATAGCGCCCGGCGGCGGGAAGTGCTACAATAGGACGCAGTGTGTGCACGGCACACCAAAAATCAAACAAAGGAGAGCTGCGGCTTTATGGAACAACTTTATCTGATGCCCGGACAGGAACGCTGTGAAAAATTCCGAGATCCCAATGGGGTGCCCAAAGTCCGCTACGCCTACTGCTCGCTCCACGGTGCATTGTTCCACTGTGTCAGCCGCAGCGTGGAGGAGGCCCAGCGCCTGTGCGAGGACTGGCTCGTCGGGCAGGACCGCTGCTACCGCAACTGAAGAGCAAAAACGGACGCCCGGAGCGCACGATCTGCACTCCGGGCGTCCTTCTGCGTTCAGCCGATGATCTCGTACTGGAAGTATTCGCACTTGATCTTGCTGCCGACCTCGATCTCCGGCGGCAAGAGCGCCAGCGCAACGGGGTTCAGCTCGTCGCTGGCGATGTCGGTGCGGCGCAGGTTGACATAGTCGCCGTCAAAGCTGACGACCTCATAATACCAGGGGCCCATAGACCATCCCCCTTTCGTTTTTCTTTTATCATAAGGGACCGGGCCGGTTTTGTCAACGATGTTTTTGCTTGACAAATGGGAAACATTCTACTATACTTATACTCACGACAATGCGCCATCGCCAAGCGGTAAGGCAGGGGACTTTGACTCCCCCATCGTAGGTTCGACTCCTGCTGGCGCAACTGAAGACCGTCTGCTGAAGGAAACGTTCAGCAGGCGGTTTTTGTGTTTGCAGCTGCCTCCGGGGCAGCGGAACGTTTCGCAGACAGAGGCGCTGTGCTGCGGAAAAACAGGGCATTGCGGGAGGGCTGCGCTCGGTGTTTGTGCGGTGTTTCGTTTTGAGGATGCCCGAAGCTATGCTGGAAGTTGGTTGGGATGACCCCAAAATAATGGAAAAAATATCGTATTTTTTATCCGAAATCTTCTTTTTTGCCGGGAATGCTTGACAAGAAAGTGTTTTTTGCCATAATAGATTTATAAGAAAAACTCTTTGCAAGAAGATCGATCCTGGAGGTAGAAAAACGATGCCGATCAGTTTGAACAAGGTCAACGCGGAGGCGTATGCAAAGGTTGCCGCTGTGCTGGAACAAAACGGAAAAGCGGCGGTGGAACATGCCACCGGCACGGGCAAGAGCTGCATTGCATGGCAGCTCATCGCGGACCATCCGCAGGCGTCGTTCATCTGGCTGGTGTACGGTGCGGCGCGGCTGACCCTGCGCAGGGAGGATGTCCGCCGCTACAATGACGGTGTGCTGCCGGAGAACCTCATCTTCTGCGACTGCGGTGTGTTGGCCGAGGCGTCGGCCGAGGAGTGGGTCCGGCTGGCCTCACGCAAGCCGGATTACCTGATCTTCGACTGCTACCATGAAGTGACGGCGGCCTGCTGGGCAAAATCGGCCCAGCGGCTGCTCCGTCTGTGCCCGGAGACAAAGCTGCTGGGCCTGACAGTGCCCAACAGCACCGACCAGAAATGCCAGGCTGCCGCGGAACTCTTCGAGGGGACGGTCGTCTCCCGGATGACGGTCGGCGAGGGAATGGCGCTGGGCACCCTGCCGGTGCCGTCGAACTACGCCGCGATGCTCTGGCCGCAGGAAGGGCAGATGAACCTGCTCCGCGCCCGGATCAAGAACCTGCACCTGCCCGCGCAGACCAACGCGCTGAGCGCACAATACGATGAGATCAACTGGTCGGTGCGGCAGGCCGAGAACCCCATCGCCCTGATGCCCCGCGTCCTGACCGACACCCAGGGCCGCTATCTGGCCATCTTTGAGTCGGAGGACTACCTCGACGAGGTGCAGGAACAGCTGGAAGAGTTCCTCCGCACCGTGGATCCGAATGCCCATTTTTACCGTGCCGAGTGCGACTGCCTGCGCGACGCCGAGGCGGTGAAACGGTTCTGCACCTCCACCGAAACGGGGCCGAAGGTGCTGTTCTGCGTCAACTCGCCGGGCGTCCAGCAGCCCATTGAGGGGCTGGCGGGTGCCATTCTGGTCCGCGAGACCGGCGAGGCAGGCCGGTTCCGCCAGATGCTCTGCCGGGCGTTGGTGGCCTGCGGCCGCAAGCCCATCCCGGTGTTCGACCTGACCGCCCGGTTCGACGGTCTGGGCAATGGCCGTGTGCTGCAAAAGGAATGCACCACCGCTATGCTCCGCGCAGGCAGCGAACACCCCGGCTTCCAGCAGCAGAAGCCCATGCGCCAGAGCTATCACCTGTACTGCCGCCTGAAAAAGGAACTGGAAGCCCGGTGGGAGGCTTTTTATGCAGCGGCGGCGGCTGTGGCCGCAGAGCAGGGCGATTTACAACTGCCCTATAACTATCTGACCGAGGACGGCCTGCCTCTGGGCCGCTGGCTGGAAACGCAGCGTCAGGTCCGGGCCGGGCAGAAGCCGGGCCGTCTGGATGCAGACCGCATCGCCCGGCTGGACAAGCTGAACATCGGCTGGAAGCAGCGCTCGGAGCTGGCCTGGGAAAAGGCTTTTGCCTCGGCGCAGAAGTACCGCGACGACCACGGCGACCTGCTGGTGCCGGTGCGCTACCGCGACCGCAGCGGCTTTGCCCTGGGCGAGTGGATCGTCTATAACCGCCAGCGCTACGTCAGCGGCAACCTGAGCCGCGCCCGCATTGAGCGGCTGGAGAGCATCGGCATGGTGTGGAACGCTTCCACTGACCTGTGGGAGCAGAGCTACGCCGCAGCTGCCCGCTATTATCTCGAACACAAAGACCTCGAAGCGCCCATCAAGTACGTCACGCCGGATGGCTTCGCACTGGGCGTCTGGCTCAGCAGCCAGCGCAGCGCCTACAAGAACGGCGAGCTGACCCCGGAGCAGGTCGAGCGGCTGGAAGCCATCGGCATCAACTGGGTCAACCGGAATGTCCGCAAGTGGCAGGAGAACTTCGAGGCCGCTAAGCGGTACGCCGAGCAGTTCGGGGATCTGGAAGTGCCCTCCAATTACGTCACGCCGGACGGCATCCTGCTGGGCAAGTGGATCGCCCGCCAGCGCTACGCCTGGCAGAACCCGGACAACTCCAGCGCCCGCGTCACGCTGGAGCGTAAGACCCAGCTGGACGAGATCGGGATGGTCTGGGACAAATACGACCCCTGGCGGGAGCGCTTCGAGCTGGCCCAGAAGTATCGGACAGAGCACGGAGATCTGGAGATCCCGCTGAATTATAAGACTGAGAACGGCATCTGGCTGGGCAGCTGGCTCTACCGCCAGCGCCAGTACCGCCGCACCGGCGACCCGCGCCTGGGCGAGATGCACCGCCGTGAGCTGGACGAGCTGCTCAAGGACGAAAAGCCCCACAAGCAGAGTGCGGCACCCTCCGGCAAGGAGAGCCTGCGGGAGAAGAACTGGGAGCACAACTTTGAGGAAGCCGCCCGCTATGCCGAAGAGCACGGCAACCTGCTGGTGCCCTCCAATTACGTCACGGCCGGTGGGTTCCGGCTGGGCGTCTGGATGTCGAACCTCCGCGCGGCCCGCAAGACCCGGCCCGACTCCTTCCAGGTGACGCCGGAGCATGTGAAACGGCTGGACGGCATCGGCATGGAGTGGGACGCCCGCATAGCTAAGTGGGACCTGGCCTATGAACACGCAGCGGCCTATGCCAAGGCCAACGGTGACCTGCTGCCGTCGGCCACCTACCGCAGCGAAGACGGCTTTGGTCTGGGCGACTGGGTCCGCCGGATGCGCACGGCCCGCGCGGAAAATGACCCGAAGCTGACCGAGGACCGCATCCGCCGTCTGGATGCCATCGGCATGAAGTGGTAAACCATCAAAGTAAAAATACCGTGTCCCCACGCCGGGGACACGGTATTTTTTGCTTGCGGGAAGATCAGAGTGCATCCAGTTCCGTTTGCAGCTGGGCCAGCGCGGTGCGGATGGGCAGGTGCTGGGGGCAGACGGCCTCGCACTTGCCGCAGCGGACGCAGTGGCTGGCCTTTTCAGCATCCGGGAAGCAGGTGGTCCACTGGTGCCGGACGGCGTCCGGCTGGCCGAACATCCCCAGCCGGTTCCAGATGCTGAAGTTGTCCGGGATGTCCACGCCCATGGGGCAGGGCATACAGTACCGGCAGCCCGTGCAGCCGATCTTGATGCGGCTGTGCAGGATGCGGGCCGTCTCGGCCACAGCGGCATCTTCCGCTGTGTTCAGGGGGCGGAAGGGTGCAAAGGTGGAAAGGTTGTCGGCCAGCTGCTCCTCGGCGCTCATGCCGGAGAGGATCAGGTGGACGTTTTTGTGGCTGCCCACCCAGCGCAGCGCCCAGGAAGCCGCACTGGCGGCGGGGTCGAGGGCGGTCAGCGGTGCCGCAGCGTCCGGCGGAAGGTTGGCCAGTGTGCCGCCCTTGATGGGCTCCATGATGATGAGCGGGATGCCCAGCTCCTCGGTCAGCGCATAGCCGCGGTCGCCCGCGATCTCCTCGGCGCGGTCGTCGGTGTCAAGGTAGTTGTATTGCAGCTGGCAGAAATCCCAAGGCTGGTCCCGCAGGATGTGTTCCAGCCCGTCCGCGTTGTCGTGGCAGGAGAAGCCGAAGTTCCGGATGCGCCCGGCCTTCTTCTCCTCCCAGAGCCAGTCCACGATGCCCAGCGCCTTGGCCTTGTCGTACCGTGCCCGGTGCAGGGAGTGGAGCAGGTAGAAATCGATGGTGTCCACACCCAGCCGTTCGAACTGACTGCGGTAGATCTGCTGGGCTTTTTCCAGCGAATCGCACTGCCACAGGGGCAGTTTGGTGGCCAGATAAAAGCTCTCGCGGGGCCATTTTGCGATGACCCGCCCTACGAACGGCTCGCTCTCGCCGCCGTGGTAGGGGTAGGCGGTGTCAAAGTAGTTGACGCCCGCGTCCCGCGCGGTGTTCAGCAGGGCTTCGGCCCGCACTTCGTCGATGCGGCCGTCCGGCAGGGTGGGCAGGCGCATGCAGCCGTAGCCCAACAGGGAGGTGGTGATGCCGGCTTTCTTCCAATGACGCTGTTCCATAGAACGCTCTCCTTTTCTTCAGTGCTTCCGCTTTTTCCGATCGTCCCAGGCAAAATATCCGGTGTAGGATACGAAGACCACGAGCGAAAGCAGCGTGACAGGCTTGCCCAGCCGGATGCCGTCCGGCTGGTAGACAAAATCAAGGGTGCTTTCCCCGGCGGGGCAGAGCACCGCCATCAGGCCCTCGTCCACCCGCAGGATGTCGGTCTCTTTGCCGTTGACCGTGGCCGTGAAGCCGTCGTCGTAAGGCACCGAGAAGAAGACGAGGTTCGGGGCGTCCAGCGTGATCTCAGCGTGGAAGCCGGAATTGGTCATCTGGAACACCGAACAGGCCGAGGCCCGGCGGTCGGCGCAATCCTGCACGTAGCGGTCATAGGTCAGGTCGTTCAGCTCAGCGGCGGGCAGCAGCTGCAAATACTGGCTGTATGCGGCGGCATCCGCATCGGAGAGCACCAGCGCCCGCATCAGCAGATTGGAGCGGGTGACCGTCACGGTGGACTCGTAATCGTCCTCGGTGAGGTAGTAGTCGTAGGTGAAGCCCATGGGGACGTAGTTGGTGTTCTCATAGAGGGTGTAGCCATCCAGCGTGTCGTAATAGGCCCAGCCCTCATCGGCCTCTTCGAGGAAGTCGGCTTGCCGGTCGGGCTTGGTGATGAGGTACTTCACGCTCAGCAGGCCCCGCAGCGCATAGTTGGCAAGCTCCGGCTGGCTGCGGACGTCCCGCTTGACGTCCAGCGCCGGGTAAAAGCTGAGGATGCTGGGGGCGGCGGTGCTGCCGAAGTATTGCAGGCAGCTCTTGTCCAGCCAGAGGCCGAGGTTGTCGTGGGTCTTGTAAGTGTCGATGCGCCAGTCGCCCTCCGGCAGGTCTTCCTTCAGGGCCAGGGCGCTGGTGTACTCTTCCACCAGGTCGCTGTCGGTGTTCCACTGGCCGAACTTGCCGATGCCGATGTGGGTGATGCCGAACAGGCAGCTGAATGCCAGCACTGCCGCCAGCATCCGCTGGGGCAGGCGCTTGTCCTGTCGCCACCGCTGCGCGACCCAGCGGTAGACCAGCAGCCCGATGAGGGCAAAGCCGAACACGGCGGCGTACTGGCCGGGATTTTGCAGGACGCCCAGCGACCATTCTTTGGTGCTGGCATCCTGCACAGGCACCAGCGCAAAGGCCAGCGTGGCAATGACGAGCCCGCTGATGTTCCGGGCCGGGCGGTCCAGCTCGACGGCGGGGTCTTCCAGTGCGTTGACGGTCATGGCGGCCAGGATGAGCACCGGCATATAGAACCACCGGGCGTAGTAGCTGGAATTAAGGGCATAGAACGCGCTGTTCAGCACAGGCACCAGCGCAAAGATGGCGCAGGTGGCAACGATCCGCTTTTTGCTGTCGCCCTGCCGGGCGCGCCAGTAAGCCAGAGCACCGGCCAGACTGCACAGGGGCAGATAGGCGGTCATGCTCGTCCACTTGATGACGCCCTCAGACCAGATGGAGGTCATATAGGGCGAGTCGGGCGGCAGGATCCAGCTCAACAGGATGGCAAGGTACTGCTGGGGCTTTGCGTAGGTCAGAAAGCCCCAGCCGGAGGACAGGTCGATGGTGCGGGGGTTCTGCAACAGCGAGAGGACGGCGGGCCAGAGGATGACGGCCCCCAGCCCCACACCGAGGAGGCTTTCAAAGGCCAGATGGACGAACAGCCGGGGCGTGAGCTTGAAATCCCCCGCGCTGACTTTACAGATGAAGTAGAGGAGCAGGAAGAGCACCTGCCCCACAAAGAAGAAGTAGTTGTTCAGCAGGTTGACGCCGACCCAGAACGCGAACAGCCCGTGCCGCCCATGGTAGACGGCCTCGTCCAGCGCCCAGAGCATCCACGGGAAGAGGGCCAGCACATCAATGAAGTGGTTGAAGAAGATGTTGTAGAGCCCCCAGCCGGAAAAGGCATAGAGCACCGCGCCCAGCACGGCATAGTTTGGGTCTTTCACGTAGCGGCGCAGATACAGATATGCGCCGCCGCCCGCCACGGCGAACTTGAGCACCAGCAGCGGGACCATGAGATAGGGGAGCCACCGCTGGGGGAAGAGCAGCGAGAACCAGAAGAACGGCGAGCCGTACAGGTAGAAGGAATAGGCGTTCAGCGCCCCGCTGCCCAGGTCGGTGGCCCAGGAGAAGGTGTTGTGGACACTGCCTGCGCCGTCCGGGTAGCCCAGCCCCTTGAGGAAGCCGTTCATGTAGCGGTAAAAACTGATCTGCTGGCTGTTGAAATCACCGGCGTAGTGGAAAAAGCCGCCGTCCAGAAGGTAGAACGGCAGAAAGATCAGCGCCGCCGTCAGCGCACACAGGCAGACCGTGAGCAGGAATTTGTTCTGTTTTTGCCCCAGAAGCCGGGGGCTGTGAGATGAAGTCATGGCAGAGAACCTCTTGTTTCAAAAAATCCGGATCGTCCGGGAAGATCAGGGGAACGGGACCTCGCGTTCGTCGTCCGGGTCAAGCCCCGCTTTGCGCTGCTGGTCGAACACTGCCTCGATGAGGCGGTCGATATCTTCCAGATGGGTCAGTTCGCAGCAGTACCGCCGCAGGGAGGCCGCACCCTTCAGCCCTTTCATGTAGTGCATGGTCTGGGCGCGGGCCTGGGGCATGGCGACGAATTCGCCCTTCTGCTCCACCATCTCCTCCACCTGACGGCGGAGGGCGTTCATCCGGGCCTGCAGATTCGGCTCTTTGGGGGCCGGGGTGCCCTCCAGTGCGGCGTTCACCCGCTCGAACAGCCACGGGTCGCCCAGGGCTGCGCGGGCGATCATCACACCGTCGCAGCCGGTCTCTTTGACCAGAGCGACGGCGTCTTCAGCCGAATGGATGTCGCCGTTGCCCAGCACCGGCACATGCACGGCAGATTTTACGCGGGCGATGATCTCCGGGTCGATGCCGGGGGTGTACATCTGCTCCCGCGTCCGGGCGTGTACTGTGATGAGGGCCGCACCGGCCTGTTCGCAGGCCTTGGCGCATTCGACTGCGGTGACGTGGTCGGCGTCCCAGCCTTTGCGCATCTTGACCGTGACGGGCCGGGAGGTGTGCGCCACTACCTGCTCGACGATCCTGCCGCAGAGGTCGGGGTCCAGCATCAGTTTGCTGCCGGCACCGCCGGAGACGATCTTCGGGGCCGGGCAGCCCATGTTGATGTCCAGAAAGTCGAAATCGTATTCCTCGATGGCGGCGGCTGCTTCGCCCATGATCTGGGGCACTTCGCCGAAGATCTGGACGCCGTAGGGGGCGCCGTTGGGTTCGGCCTTGAGCAGGCTGACGGTTTTGTGGTCGTGGTAGACCAGCGCCCGGCTGGACACCATCTCACTGACTGTGAAACCGGCCCCGTGCTGCGCCATCAGGCGGCGGCAGGGCGCATCGGTGAAGCCTGCCATGGGGCCGAACACGGCCCGGTGGGGCAGGGGGATGTGTTGGATCTTCAAAGGTTCCATTGTGTTCCTCTTCTGCTTGACAAAACGATAAAAAATTACTATACTACAAATAGAGAAAGACGCTGGCTGCAAAATGGTCAGCTCCTCCTCGGCTCAGGTGTCAAAAAGAATGACCGCTTGCTTTGGTAGGGCAGAGGCGGTCATTTCTTTTTGCTGTTGGAAATCGTCCATGTAATCTGAAACGTCACAAAAACTGCACCGCCGATCACGGCGAGCAGCTGAAGCACTTCACTCAGCGTCATAGAACATCCCCCCTTCCGCGTTTGCGTCAGGGGAAGCAAAGAAGAACGCATTCCCCCCAACGCTTCGCCGGGGAGAGGAGCGTGACCACCTGCATTTGCAGACAGCGCCTGTCAGCCAGATGGCTGCAAAAACAGTATATCATAAATGAAAGCACAGTACAAGCACTGTGCTTTTTGTGTTAGCTCTGTTGTTTTGCGCCGATCCTTGCCAGCAGCGCGGCCAGCGCAAGGCCGGCGGGGGCGCTGATCCAGGTGGACAGCCAGAAGCCCGAAAAGCCGATGCGGGGCACCAGCAGAACGCAGGCGGCCAGATTCAACCCGATCTGCCCCAGGTTCGAGGCCAGATACAGCCCCATCTTCTGGGCACCGCGCAGCCGGGCCTCGCACAGATGCTTCTGCGCGGTGAACACATACGAGATGCCCTCAAAGGCCAGCATGGTGGAGCCGTAGGCGGCGGCAGCAGCATCGGTGGTGAAGAGCCGAAGCAGCGGGCCGTTCAGCCCGATGCAGAGCGCTGCCACAAGCAGCGAGTAAAAGAACAGGATGCGCTGCCCCTCCCGCAGGCCGGTGTGCACCCGGTCCGGCTGCTGGGCAGTGGTGTTCTGGGCGATGAAAAAGACGATGGACTGCACGAAACCGTACACCGGCATCATCAGCAGGCTGGAGAGCTTGCCCGCGCAGGAAAAGCCCGCGATGGCCGCGACGCCCAGCCCGCCCAGAAGCCCCTGTTTGACCGTCGTGATGATGGTGCCGCTGGCCTGCTGCAGGGAGTTGGGGGCGGAAAGGCGGAAGATGTCCTTCGCGTAGCTTGCCTTGAGCATCTCCCGGCGGAAGGGCAGGCTCAGTTCGGTTTTGCGCAGGTGGGCCAGCATGTACCCCGCTCCGGCGATCTGCGCGGCAGCGGTAGCACCGGCCGCACCGGCGACCCCGAAGGGGCCGATGAGCGCCAGATCCAGCACAATGTTCATCACGCTGGTGGCGACTACGGCCCGGAGCGGTGTTTTCGAGTCTCCGCAGCCCATGATGCACTCTTTGGTCAGGTCATAGAGCATCAGAAAGGGCAGGCCGACCAGATACACCCGCCCATAAAGCACCGCCTCAGCCAGGATCTCCTCCGGCGTCCGGATGAGCCGGAGCAGTGCGGGCAGGGTGAAAAAGCCCAGTGCGGTCAGGCCCAGCGCCAGCACAAGATCGACGAACAGCAGGTTGTAGAGCAGCTCGGCCATCTCCTGCCGGGTGGCCGTGGGTCGGCCCGCTGCCACCAGCAGGCCGCCGCCCAGCTCCATGCCGCCGGAGATGAACAGAAAGAGCATCAGGATGGTGGAAGCATTGGAGACTGCCGCCAGCGCGTCGGCATCCAGCCGCAGACCGATGATCATGGTATCGGCCACCGAATAGAACTGGGTGGCCACCATGCTCAGGATGATGGGCAGGGCGTACCGCAGCAGCGCCGGACGCACCGGCCCATGCAGCAGGGTATTTTCGGTCGGATTCGTGAAGAACACCTTCTTTCGGAAAACTATAATGCACACAGTGTACGTTGTTTCACAAAAGAAGTCAAGAAAACGAAAACCGGATTCATCTGAACCATTGCATAGATGAAAAATTCCCTCTTGACTTTACACGAATAAAGTGTATAATGCAATCAAACCGATGAGGCGGAAGAGAACCTGCACAGCGCATCTGCTAGAGAGCCCGGAGGATGGAAACGGGCGAGAGCGGGGCAGGACTTCGTGGGCCGCCGAGGGCCGGGCAAACGAGAGCCAGTGCTTTCCAGTAGCTTGGGACGGAAGCCTCCGTTACAGGGCAGGGGAGTGTTGGCTCTCCGTGAGGGGCTCTGCAGCCAGCAGCTGGCTTGGGCAGAGCAAACAAGGTGGCACCGCAGAATCGTATTTTCGATCCTGTCCTTGTGGATGAACACACAGGGACGGGATCTTTTGTTGCCATGAAAAGGCCCGTTCCGCAAGTGGAGCGGGTCTTTTTTACTGCCGCCCGCTCCAGGGAAGGAGCAACCGCTATGAAAACCATGAACATGATCTCCCGCCGCAATTTTCTCAAGGCCGCTCTGGGCGCTGCCGCTGTCTCTGCATTCAGCCTGACCGGCTGCGGTGGTTCGGCCTCGTCCGCTGCATCCGGCACCGCCTCCAGCGCCGCCGCCTCGTCGGCAGCTGCTTCGGCAGAAGCGGGCCAGACCTTCAAGGTGGGCATCGTCAACTATGTGGACCATGCCTCTCTGAACCAGATCGTCGCCTCCGTTGAGAGCCGTCTGGATGAGGTGGGCAAGGAAAAGGGCGTGACCTTTGATTATGCCGACTACTACGCCAACGCGCAGGCCGACCAGACCAACCTGAACCAGATCGGTGCTGACCTTGTGGCCGATGACGTGGACGTCATCGTGGCCGTGGCTACCCCCACCGCCGCCACCATGCTGGCTTCGGTCGAGGATACCGACATCCCCGTTGTCTACTCTGCAGTCACCGACCCGGTCTCCGCCGGTTTTGACGGCGAGGAGAACATCACCGGCACGTCCGATGCCCTGAACACCGACGCCATCATGAACCTCATCCTGGCCGTCGACCCAGACATTGACACCATCGGCCTGCTGTACGACCTGAGCCAGGATTCTTCCACCCAGGCCATCGCAGATGCCAAGGCCTTCTGCGACAGCAAGGGCATCCAGTACATTGAAAAGAACGGCACCACCACCGCCGAAGTCCAGATGGCGGCTGAAGCCCTCGTTGCATCCGGGGTCAAGGCCGTTTTCACTCCGACCGACAACACGGTCATGACCGCAGAGCTGTCCATCTACGAGACCTTTACCGATGCAGGCGTGATGCATTTCACCGGTGCCGATAGCTTTGCGCTGAACGGTGCATTCGTGGGCTACGGCGTCGATTACGTCCAGCTGGGCGAGGCCACCGCCGACATGGTGGTCGAGCTGCTCTGCGAGGGCAAGACCACCGCCGACCTGCCCTATCAGACCTTCGACAACGGCATTGTGACCATCAATACAGAGACGGCCGCAGCATTGGGCATGGATGATAAGACTTTGGACATGATCAAGGAAGCCTTCAAGCCCTACTGCACCGAGATCGTGGAAGTGACTACCCAGGAGAACTTCTAAAATAATAAACCGGTAACAGCCGGACACAAAGGGTAGGCTGTTTTTTGATAGAACCTCTCCGTCATCGCTTGCGCGATGCCACCTCTCCTGATAGGAGAGGCTCTGGCGAAGAGAGGACGTTTTTCGCTTTGCCAAGGGCTCCCCTACCAGGGGAGCTGTCGAACGAAGTGAGACGGAGAGGTTGATAAAAATACATTCTAACTAAAGGAGTACACACCATGCTGGCGAGTATCTTTTCGCTCAACGTGATCCAGACCGCGCTGGAACTGGGCTGCATCTACGCCCTCGTTGCGCTGGCTCTGTTCTTGAGCTATTCCATCCTGAACATTGCAGACCTGTCCACCGACGGCTGCTTCACGCTGGGCTGTGCTGTGGCCTGCCAGGTCGCACTGACCGGCCACCCCTTTCTGGCTCTGCTGGCGGCGATGGCGGCTGGTGTGTGCTCCGGTTTCATCACAGCCTTTTTGCAGACCCGCCTCGGCGTCGAGAGCATCATGGCGGGCATCATCGTGAACACCGGCCTTTATACCATCAATCTGGCGGTCATGGGCTTTTCATCCACGCTGTCGCTGGTCAAGACGGACACAGTCTTCTCGCTGGCCAAAACAGCGCTGGCCTTTACGGGCGGCTGGTATAAGCTGGTGCTGGCCGTGGTGGCCATCGCGCTGGCCTGTGCCGGGATGGTGGGCTTTCTGGGCACCCGGCTGGGCCTGTCCATCCGGGCGACCGGCGACAACGCCGCCATGGTGCGGGCGTCCAGCATCAACCCGGCCTTTACCATCACGGTGGGCCTGTGCATCTCCGGTGCGCTGACGGCTCTGTCCGGCGGTCTGCTGGCCCAGTACCAGAAGAGCTGCGATATCAACGTGGGCACCGGCATGGTGACCATCGCACTGGCCTCCCTCATCATCGGGGAAACGCTGGTGGGCAAGCGCACCATGGTGCGCCGGGTGCTGGGCGTCGTGTTCGGCAGCTGCCTCTACCGTTTTATCGTGGCGGTGGCGCTCCGCTTCAACGTCCCGGCTGCTGCCATGAAACTGGTCAGCGCCATCATCGTGGCGGTGGCCATCTCGATGCCCGCCATCCAGGAGAAGATCGCCTTTGAGAAGCGCCGCAATGCGGCCCGTCAGGCACGGAAGGAGCGTGTGTAAAATGGAAATGCTCGAACTTCGTGATCTGCACAAGACCTTCAACCCCGGCACCGTCAACGAGAAAGTGGCTCTGAACGGCGTCAGCCTGACCATGGAAGCGGGAGACTTCGCCACCATCGTCGGCTCTAACGGCGCGGGCAAATCCACCCTCTTCAACGCCATCACCGGCGGCTTCATCGCCGACGAGGGCAGCATCACGCTGGGCGGCGAGGACATCACCTTTGCGCCGGAATATCAGCGCAGCCGGGTCATCGGCCACCTGTTTCAGGACCCGCTCAAGGGTACGGCCCCCAACATGACCATCGAGGAGAATCTGGCGCTGGCTTACCTTCGCGCCGGTACCGCCCCCAACGCCATCTTCTCCCGCATCTCCCGCAAGGATAAGGAAGTGTTCCGCGAAAAGCTGGCCCTGCTGGATATGGGCCTTGAGGACCGCATGAAGCAGCCG
>OLGZ01001126.1_pt1 | contig 16540 bp, 14 predicted proteins | sample 1605981 | NCBI WGS metagenome assembly OLGZ01 (sample SAMN03283291) | human gut metagenome | biome: human-associated habitat; material: feces | host: Homo sapiens | place: Peru | collected 2012 | reverse complement strand
TATTACATGCTTTGCTCTTGGTTATGCCGTTGGCTCTAAGAGTAATGATAAGAAATAAGACAAAAAGTAACCGCCCTGTCCTGAGAAAACTTGGCGGTTACTTTTTGTAATCATCTTTATATCAGGGCTAACCGTCTATCGGTAGCACTTCTTAATATTATATTAGCATTCAACTGTTATCATGTCAAACATATATTCGATTGTCTTTTATTTATACAAATATGAAGTTATCACTTAATGGTTTTCAAAGAGTTCAGTATGAATGATAAATAGTATTAGTCCAAATCGAAACTAAAGACTGCTTTGTCGAAATTGCGGTTCTTTAAATCTTCATCTGAAATGATCCAAAAGATATTCCATAGACAGCCAACGTTGTAACCGTATTGAAACAGCAGATGTGTTTTTGTGTTTACATCCGGAATATTACCACCCGTAGGATAACCGAATAATTTGTTTCCGTCATACGAAAGATATTCGATATCATAATCTGGAGCAACTTCTTCAAGACGGTCAAATAGGTCACAGTCAAGCACATCTCCCAGTGGCTGATAATCTGTGTTGAGTTCAAACTCGACGGCCTTTTCCTCAAAAGTTTCTGTAAAATACTTGGAATAATATGGAACAGGTGGCTCAGTTCTCTTTAAATTTGCCAGGTCGCCATTGTACCAGATCACCTTGTGATAAGCCGAATTTTCGGGGTCGTCAGCAACGCTTTCAACCCATTTGTTGGTCTGGTGAATTGAGTCGATTTCTCCGCTCCAGAAAAAATATAAAATACCTGTGTGCGGAAGCCTGTTTTCTGTATCTAAGTCGGCAATGTCCGCAAGATTGATTTGAGCAACAAGCTGCATTGCTGATTTTTCGTACCGCTCAGTGTCATCTCCGCGCTTGCAGGAATAGCCCGACATTGTTGGATATGGAATTTCGGGCGGAAGATCGGGAAAGCCACCGATTTTACTTGAGCCTTTTGCAATTACATTTCCCACATTCTTCACACACATTTTAATAGTATTTTTTCGGTAGTCTTTAATACTTTCTGCAATATCAGTGTGTCCTTCTTTAATAAGGAATTCAATCAAATCCATTTCGTGCATTTTTGTCTTATACCCCCTAATCCCTGTTTGTTAAAGTCAACACGTCCATTATACCTCATATCGCCTAATTTGCATATCCATGTAATGATATCTCTACCTCTTGGATCCTCGCACCAGAAATACCAGACTGACGATTAAAGTCATCGCCTCTATCACGGGTGCCACGAACCACAAACTGTTGCCGCCGATCAAAACTGGGAACGTCAGTATACACATGCTGCTGAGTATGACGTTTCGGAGCAGTGATATACACAGAGATTGTCCGGATTTCAGTATGGCTTGGAGATAGTAGGAGGTCATCAGGTTGATTCCAAATGGTACAAATGCAAAGAAGTATGCCCTGACCCCAAGATCGGCAATGACACCAAGACCTTCATTCATATCTATAAACACACTGCAGAGCACCCTTGGAAAAAGTATTCCAGAAAGTGAGAACAGCACGCCCATGATCAGGATGGTTATGTAAGCCATCCTTTTTATGGCTTTTATTCTGCCTATGTTATTTGCACCGTAGTTGGTCGAGATCACAGGCTGCACAGACTGACCAACTCCTGTGAACAGAGAATTGAACAGGATGACGCAGTTGGATATGACGCTGTATATGGACAGGGCATTCTCGCCGCAGTACTTCAGTATCTGTATGTTGAACAGCAGCACTATAAATCCATTTGCGAATTCATTGAAGAAACTCGGGATACCGGCTGTCACGATATTCTTCATGCTGTTCAGGATTCTGTGTGGCATTATGAAACGCAGCTCATTCTTCTTGCTGAGGAAATGTGATGAGGCGACAAGTACCTGGATCAGCATACCGACAACAGAGGCAAGTGCTGCTCCGCCGATTCCCTGCTTCAGCGGGAATACCAGTACGATGTCCATCACGATATTGAACACTCCGCCCAGCAGGACGCCTGCCATGGCGCGGTTCGGATCATTGTCAGCCCTCACAAATATAGCTACGAAGTTGGAAAATACTGTAACCGGCAGGAACATATTTATATAGTGCATGTATGACATGGCATATGGGTATAGAGTGGCATTTGCTCCCATGAGCCTCAGCAGTGTGGGCATACAGGTTCCATATAATATCCATAAAAGTGCCGTGATTGCCGCGATCATCATAAATGACACGGTGAAGTAACGGTTTGATTTCACTGCGTTGCCACTTCCTCTGTGCACGCTCATCTGTACCGAGCCGCCTACGCCAAAGAGAATTCCGGTTGACATAAGTATGCACAGCAGGGGCGTTGTGATACTCAGAGCGGCCAGGGCATCAGCTCCAACACCTTTGCCGATGACGATGGCATCAGTCAGGGTGTATATGGACATGACCATGGCACTTCCAAGGGAAGGAATGAGGAATTTGAAGTAAAGCTTTTTCAGATCGTCTTTTAACAGATTCATTTGTAAATCTCCTTAACAAAAATAATTCATAATTGAAAATCGGAAAGGCATATGATCGCGGGTACGCATAAAAAAAGAGCCAGATAAGATAATTATCTTATCTGGCTCATGAAAATTCTGATATATTTGTATCGCGATTCATGTTCCATCCGGGAATCCTGCATCTGCAGAACACCTTGCAAGGTATATTAATATTCAACATACCGTCCGACTTGTGTTATTATAACAGGAGGCAAAAAAATGTCAAGGATTAATAAGGAGGTATTATGGAGTATAGAGTGACAGATGCAAATGATATAGATATGCTGATGGATGTCAGATTGTCTATGCTTAGGATAGTCAATGATCTTCCAGCTGATTATATATTTGACGATGTATTGGTGGTGAGCAGTAGAAGGTATTTTCTTGAGGGCGATCAGACAACTGTTGCAGCTGTCGATGACGGAAGATGTGTGGCGTGTGCCAGTATGTCTTATATTGAAATAATGCCAACATTTTCTCACCCATCAGGAAAGAGAGCACATCTCATGAATGTATATACAGAAAAGGACTATCGAAGGAGGGGAATCGCCAGGCAGCTTGTGAATATGCTTATAGAGGACGCGCGTGTACATGGTGCCACGGAGATAAGCCTTGATGCCACGGAAAGCGGCAGACCGCTGTACGAGTCTATGGGATTTAAGGCATCTGAGGAGTGCATGGTTATAGATATACAGCAATTATGATACTTTTGATAATAGACAGTTTACATACATATATTTACGGAGACAGACGGAGGCAGACATAGCTATGGAAGTAAGAGATAGCATAGAAAAAAGACGCAGTATTAGAAAGTTTAAAGATATCCCAGTGGAGCCGGCGATTATAAGACAGCTTATCGAGGCTGCGGTTGCAGCTCCATCGGCAAAGAACAGGCAGCCGTGGAAGTTTATAGTATACACAGATGTGACGATCCAGAACCTGCTGCAGAGAATCCAGATATGAGACCTAGAAAGAAAATGGATGAAGTGCTGGAATACAAAGGCTATGGATGTGTGCAAGAAGAAGGAGTAAAGACAAAATGAACAATCCAATAAAAGAACTGACAAAGCGGGAATGGCTTATCTGGCTGTGTTCCCTCATTATAGTGCTGGTATCGAATCTTCTCACTGCAGATCTGGATATCCTCACACTGGCGGCGGCACTCATAGGCGTGACATCGCTTATATTTGCGGCAAAGGGAAATGTGTGGGCGCAGATATTGATGGTCGTATTCAGCATATTATACGGTATAATATCATTCAGGTTCCGCTACTGGGGTGAGATGATAACCTACCTCGGGATGACGATGCCGATGGCGGTATGGTCCGCCATAACGTGGTTCAAGAATCCGTCGGAGGGCAACAGCAGTGAGGTTGCCATACAGAAACTGACAAGAAGCCATGTGATATGGCTCACTGTCAGCACGGTGCTTGTAACGGTTGTATTCTACTATATACTGATGCTGCTTGACACACCGAACATAGTGTTCAGTACTATATCAATAGTAACAAGCTTCCTTGCAGCGGCGCTCACCATGCTGAGATCGTCATACTATGCGGTGGGATATGCAGCAAATGATGTGATTCTGATAGTTTTGTGGGCCCTCGCGTCACTTGAGAATCCGGCATACATTCCTGTAGTTGTAAACTTTGTCATATTCTTTGCGAATGATATGTATGGCTTTGTGAGCTGGAAAAAGAGGGAAGTGAGGCAGGCTGTGGATATGTAGCAGATAAAGGAGGTGCAATTTGCAACATAAATAGACAGTGGTACAATGTTTAAGGTGCTGACAGCTATATGCACATAACTGTCAGCACCATAATCTGATCATTATTGCTGAATATCGGCAATATACACTGTTTTGATGTATACATAGTGCGTTGCCAGACAGAACGATAAAATAATAAATAGGACATAAGTAAAATCTTATTAGTTATAATGGGAGGAAGTCACAGATGAATATAAACATAAGAGAGTACATGACAGAGGATGCTGCTGCAGCATCAGAGATATGGAACCAGGTTGTGGATGACGGAGTGGCATTTCCACAGGAAGAAGACCTGTCTCCGGAAGAGGGAGATGTTTTTTTCAAGGAGCAGACATATACCGGTATCGCCGAGAACACAGAGAGTGGTGAGGTGGTGGGACTCTACATACTTCATCCGAACAACGTGGGAAGATGCGGACATATATGTAACGCCAGCTATGCCGTGAGACGCGATATCCGCGGTGAGCACATAGGAGAAAAGCTTGTGCTTGACTGTATCTCCATGGCGAAGAAGAAAGGATTTGGCGTCCTTCAGTTCAATGCCGTAGTAGCATCAAATGTACATGCACTCCATCTGTACAAGAGGATTGGATTTACTCCGCTGGGAGTCATACCGGGAGGATTTAGAATGCCTGACGGACATTATGAAGACATAATTCTTCATTACTATGATCTCAGAAAATAGACAGATAAATAATTGACAGGGGAGAAAACACCGTAAATATATTAAAATTTATGTTGATGTTACAGAAAGGCAGCGGTATACTTGTTGACAGAGAATTGGATATAAGTATGGGGAGCTGGCGATGCAGCCGGCTGAGAGGGAGCTGAGCGTTCCGACCCACAACCTGATGCGGGTAATGCCGCCGTAGGGATACGTTTTGATACATACATAATGATGTAAGAAAGAAGAGACGCATTCCCGCGTCTCTTTTTTCATAATGAGGGACCCGCGTAAGAGGGATATTCCTAAAGTGGCTGATTGGGGGCACCACCTTCCGCCACTATAAAAGTGTAAGAGAAACAAATATTAGATCTGGCACAGATTTATAAAGCCGGATCAGATTGGAGGAACAGATGAGAAATTACACAACACAGATGGACGCTGCAAGAAAAGGTATAGTGACACCTGAGATCGAGAAGGTTGCAGAGAAAGAGCATATGTCCACTGAGGCGCTGATGAAACTTGTAGGAGAGGGCAAGGTCGCAATACCAGCCAACAAAAAGCACACATGCTTAAACCCAGAGGGAGTTGGAAGCATGCTGAGGACGAAGATCAATGTCAACCTCGGTGTGTCAAGAGACTGCAAGGATTACAATATCGAGATGCAGAAGGTTATGAGTGCTGTCGAGATGGGAGCAGAGGCGATCATGGATCTGTCAAGCCACGGCAATACACAGCCGTTCAGACAGAAACTCACTTCAGAGTGTCCGGCTATGATAGGAACTGTGCCGGTATATGACAGCGTTATTCATTATCAGAGAGATCTCGCAACTCTTACTGCACAGGATTTCATCGATGTGGTTCGTCTTCATGCGGAGGATGGAGTTGATTTTGTGACTCTCCACTGCGGAATAACAAGAAAGACGATCGAACAGATCAAGAAACATAAGAGAAAGATGAATATAGTCAGCCGTGGCGGCAGTCTTGTATTTGCATGGATGACCATGACAGGCAATGAGAATCCGTTTTATGAGTATTTTGACGAGATACTTGACATTTGTGAGGAATACGATGTGACAGTATCACTTGGAGATGCATGTCGTCCGGGATGTCTTGCAGATGCAACGGATGTATGTCAGATAGAGGAGCTTGTAAGACTTGGAGAGCTGACAAAGCGCGCGTGGGATCATAATGTACAGGTTATGGTTGAGGGCCCTGGTCATGTGCCACTCAATCAGATCGCGGCCAATATGGAAGTTCAGAAGACACTTTGTATGGGCGCACCATTCTACGTACTTGGACCTCTTGTCACAGATATCGCACCGGGATATGATCACATCACAAGCGCGATAGGCGGAGCAGTTGCAGCCATGAACGGAGCAGCATTCCTCTGTTACGTCACACCAGCAGAGCATCTTGCCCTGCCAAATGTTGACGATGTCAAGCAGGGAATCGTCGCATCAAAGATAGCAGCCCATGCGGCAGATATAGCAAAGGGGATACCTGGAGCGAGGGATATAGATGACAAGATGGCGGATGCGAGAAGAGTCCTCGACTGGGATGCGCAGTTTGCATGTGCCATAGATCCTGAGACCGCAAAGGAGATCAGAGACAGCAGAAAGCCGGATGACGAGTACAGCGATACATGCAGTATGTGCGGCAAATTCTGTGCAGTGAGATCGATGAACAAGGCACTGTCAGGAGAGTACATAGACATACTTTAGTCATGATCTGATGAAACTCGTTGAGGCGAGCGCAGGTCATAGCGCTCACGCACAACGACATATGATATATTGAAGTGCGTTGTCAGCATGCAGATATGTTTCTATATATAATAAATGCATTGGAAAGAGACAGGTTCAGTTATGATATGTGTCAAGATTTTGACGTCATGTCAGTAAAGGAAACTTGTCTCTTTTTATAATAAAATTACTAAAAAAGTCCGTGGATATGGCAGATGTTTGGGGTTTTGTCTATTGTAATAACAATGATAGAAGTATAGAATAAAAGCGAAAATTAGGAAAAGAAGGAATAAAGGTGAATAAAGATCTTACTATTGGAAAACCGGAGTCTGTATTATGGAGATTCTGTCTCCCGCTTTTTGGAAGTGTAATATTTCAGCAGTTGTACAATATTGCGGACAGTTTTGTTGCGGGAAGATTCATAGGAGAAAATGCTCTGGCGGCGGTTGGAAACAGCTATGAGATAACCTTGATATTCATAGCATTTGCATTTGGTTGTAATATAGGATGTTCGGTCATAGTGTCTCAGCTGTTTGGTGCAAAGAAGTATGGCGAGATGAAGACTGCTGTGTGGACCACATTCATATCCAGTGCTGTGCTTGTTGCCGTGCTTATGATAGTTGGATTTATACTTGGCGAGAGACTTTTGGCTCTCATAGATACGCCGGATGAGTTGATGAAAGACTCTCTAACATATCTGAATATATACATACTGGGTGTGCCGTTTTTATTTTTCTACAACATAGCCACTGGAATATTTTCAGCTCTAGGGGATTCGAGGACACCTTTTATATTTCTGGCAATATCATCGGTATCTAATATAGCCGTTGATATATTGTTTGTAAAGACATTTTGCATGGGGGTAAATGGCGTTGCATGGGCGACGTTTCTGTGTCAGGGTGTGAGTGCAGTTCTGGCTGTTATAGTTGTTTTTAGACGTTTGGCAGCGATACATACAGATGAGAAGTCCTGTGCATTTTCAAGCAGTGTGCTGGGGAAGATAGCGGTTATAGCCATACCGAGCATACTTCAGCAGAGTTTTATATCAGTTGGAAATATAATCATACAGAGCGTGATAAATGGTTTTGGAGCGTCAGTTATAGCTGGATATGCTGCGGCGGTCAAGCTGAATAATCTTGTAATAACTTCATTTACAACTCTGGGAAATGGAATCTCCAATTATACGGCGCAGAATCTTGGGGCTGGAAAGCTTGACAGGATAGCACAGGGACTTAAAGCGGGAATAAAACTAATATGGGGACTTTGTATACCATTTGCTGTGCTTTATTTCTTCTTTGGAAGATACGGTATGTATCCGTTCATGGAGAACAGGACAGGACTTGCCATTGACACAGGCGTGACATATTTGAGGATACTGGCACCATTTTATTTTGTTGTGTCGGCGAAACTTGTAGCTGATGGAATACTCAGAGGCACGGGTATGATGGGAAGGTTTATGACATCGACATTTACGGATCTGATACTGAGGGTAGTATTGGCGATGGTGCTCTCAAGGGTTATAGGTTCTGCCATGGGAATATGGCTTGCATGGCCGATAGGATGGAGTATAGCCACTGTTATGTCACTGGTATTTTGCGTGAGAGGAATAAAACAACTTAAGAACAGGAGGGATTATGGGGAAGAATAAAAAAGAAAAATGTGAAGTACACGGTTATATTTGGAGATTGCTGTTGTTAGTGATCGGGGTGCTTGGAATGTTGGTATTTATATATCCGGTGTTCAGAGGAAGCCGTGTGAATATAGGAACAATACTGGGAATGGTCGTATTTGGCCTGATTACTTTGTATGTGGTATTTAAGAAAAAGATTGATGTACTTTTCAGGCGTATATGGAAACGGAAGGTTGGGAAGATATGCCTGACAGCCGTGATGGCGATAGCGGCGGGAGGGTTGGCTCTGGTCACCGTCATCACCTGCAATATGGTATACGCAGCAAATGAGGCTCCACGCAGTGATGCCACGGTCGTAGTGCTCGGATGTGCAGTGAGAGGCGGCGGTCCAAGCCTTATGCTGAGAGAGAGACTTATAGCAGCACAGGATTATCTTGAGGAGAACCCGGAGGCTGTATGCGTTGTGTCAGGTGGACAGGGAGCAGATGAGAGCATCTCTGAGGCTCAGTGTATGTACGAATACCTGACAGAGCATGGAATATCGCCTGAGAGGATATATATGGAAGATAAGTCCACATCCACAAGGGAGAACATAAAGTTTTCCGCCGAGGTCATCAAAGCAAATGGGCTCCCCGACAAGATGAACATAGTTACAAATGAGTTCCATGAGTACAGGGCAAAGAGAATAGCTGACAGACAGGGCATAGAGACCGGATCTATATCGGGCAGTACAGCCTGGTGGCTGCTTCCTACATACTATGTCAGAGAGATGGCAGGAATATTGTATGAGTGGATAAGTGGGTGATATGCGTATAGACTATTTTGTATCATGCAAAACATGTACTCTAAGGTGCTGTCAGACATTCGACAGTAGGCATTTGGTCGAAATGCACAGATAACCTTGAAAAAGACTTGCAATATTTCTTGAAAAATGCATGTAAAAACGTACTTCTAAATAGAAGAAATTATGTTATAATGGCTCTGTATGATACAAATACAGTATCCAGTTAAAAGGAGAACGAGATGAACAAATTAGAACTTCAGAAAAAAGCTGTAGAAGTTCGCAAGGGCATTGTCACAGGCGTATACAATGCCAAGAGCGGACATCCAGGCGGCTCATTATCAGCAGCGGACCTGTTTACTTATCTTTATTTCGAGGAGATGAATGTGGATCCAAAGAACCCAGAGGACGAGAATCGTGATCGATTTGTCCTTTCAAAGGGACACACAGCTCCAGGCTACTACGCAGCACTTGCGTTAAAAGGCTTTTTCCCAATTGAAGATTTGAAGACACTCAGACATGTGGGATCTTACCTTCAGGGACATCCGGACAAGAAACACACACCAGGTGTGGACATGTCATCAGGCTCCCTTGGTCAGGGACTCTCAGTGGCAGTCGGTATGGCACTTGCAGCAAAGATGCAGGGTAAGGATTACCGCACATACTGTCTCTGCGGTGACGGAGAGATCCAGGAGGGACAGATATGGGAGGCTGCTATGTTCGCAGGACATAGAAAGCTTGACAATCTGTGCGTCATAGTGGACAACAACAATCTTCAGATCGATGGAACAGTTGAAGATGTATGTTCACCATATCCGATAGATGAGAAGTTTAAGGCATTCAACTTCCATGTTATCAACATCAATGGCAATGATTTTGACGAGATCGACAAAGCATTTGCTGAGGCACGTGCCCACAAGGGTGAGCCTACAGCCATCATCGCCCACACAGTAAAGGGCAAGGGCGTGTCATTCATGGAGGACAAGGCTGGCTGGCATGGAAAGGCTCCGAATGAGGAAGAGTACAAGATCGCCATGGCAGAACTTGAGAAGGAGGCTGCAGCATTATGATAGAGAATAAAGCAATCGCAACCAGAGAGAGCTACGGCAATGCCTTAGTGGAGATAGCAAAGGAACATGATAATCTTGTTGTTTTGGATGCGGATCTTGCAGAGGCAACCAAGACAGCTATTTTTAAGAAAGTATATCCGGAGCGTCACGTTGACTGTGGTATCGCAGAGGCGAATATGGCAGGCATAGCTGCCGGAATGTCGACATGCGGATACGTTCCATTTATGAGTTCATTTGCAATGTTTGCAGCAGGACGTGCATTTGAGCAGGTTAGAAACACTATCGGTTACCCACACCTGAATGTGAAGATCGGTGCTACACATGCAGGAATTTCGGTTGGTGAAGACGGAGCTACACATCAGTGCTGCGAGGATCTCGCACTTATGAGAGAGATACCTGGCATGGTGGTCATCAATCCATGTGATGATGTTGAGGCAAGAGCTGCGGTTAAGGCAGCATATGAGTATGTCGGCCCTGTATATCTTAGATTTGGAAGGCTGGCAGTTCCGGTACTCAATGATGAGAGCACATATAAGTTTGAGATCGGCAAGGGAGTAAAGCTCAAGGATGGCAAGGATATATCAATCGTGGCAACAGGACTCTGTGTATCTGAGGCTGTGAAGGCTGTGGATATGCTCGCCGATGACGGTATAGATGCAGAACTTATCAACATCCATACCATCAAGCCTATAGATGAGGATATCATTGTTGAGACAGCACAGAAGACTGGAAAGGTGTTCACAGTTGAGGAGCACTCCATCATAGGTGGTCTCGGAAGTGCTGTTGCAGAGGTTCTTGCTGAGAAGTGTCCTACAAAGCTGACAAGGATCGGTGTGAGAGATACATTTGGTGAGTCGGGCCCTGCAAAGGAACTGCTTCACAAGTATGAGCTTGATGCCGAGGGTATCTATAAGCAGATCAAGGCAGCACTGTAATCCTGATGCGATAATTTGGACTACATGGCAGATATATAAGCTGAAACAGCTGAGACTAAATATCTGCGAAAGACATAGAGAGTTATATACAGATGGGGAGCCTGCCGGTGGCAGGCTCTTTCCATATATTCATATGTACTGCGCGATGTCAGAGCATACATGGAGATGGCATCGGCGGATACAACAATTTGTTATACACAAGGGCTGAAGATCAGAGAAAAGAGGTAATATCTATGGGCAGGGAATATGTTGAGGGACTAAAGAACCGTGTGCTCAGTGGAGGTGCGGATATCACATATGAAGAGGCACTGCAGCTTGCACAGGAGGATCTGGATATACTGGCATCTTCGGCAAATGAGATAAGAAAGCATTTCTGCGGAGACAGATGTGATGTGTGTTCCGTGATAAGTGTAAAAGAGGGCAGATGCACAGAAAACTGCAAATACTGTGCGCAGTCGAGAGTGGCACAAAAGGAGATTCCGGAGATTGATCTGCTGGGGGATCCGGTTGTGACTGATGGCGCGGCTGTGGATCAGGATAAGGGAAGTTTCAGGTACTGCCTGGTGGCTGAAGGCAGGAGACTTTCAAAACGTGAAGTTGCCCGCGCGGAGCAGACAGTCAGGGATATACACGACAAGCTGGATATAAATATATGTGCGTCATTTGGCTTGCTGGATCAGGATGACTTTGAGACATTAAAGAGCGCAGGACTCACCATGATACATAACAACCTGGAGACATCACCTGCATATTTCCCAGAGGTGTGCACCAGTCATACCCAGGAGCAGAAGAAAGCAACCATACGTGCAGCCAAGGCTGCGGGACTTATGGTGTGCAGCGGAAGTCTGTTTGGAATGGGAGAGACACTTGAGGACAGAGTGGCACTTGCGTTTGAACTCAGGGATCTCGGCGTGGATTCTGTTCCGATGAATCTGCTCAATCCGAGAGAAGGCACGCCGTTCTATGATAAGACGCCCCTCACGGAGGAGGAATATGTCAGAACCATAGCCGTGTACAGATTTGTCATGCCGAGGGTCATGATAAGGCTAGCAGCTGGCAGAGGAAGATATGACGACAACGGAGAGGCAGCGCTTGCGGCAGGGGCAAATGCGGTCATAAGTGGAGATTTTCTAACCACCGATGGCACTTCATTTGATCTTGATTTTGACATGATACAGAGAAAAGGATTCACCACTGACAGAGCACATGTGAAGGAGTGACATGTCTGTGACATGACTCAACAGTATGAGCAAGTTTGCGTGTTTGTGATACGTAATGTCAGGAAATTGTAGTTACAGATGGAAAAGGAGAAGATATTGTATGAAAATTTATGACAGAATAATGGGACTTGGAACAAAGATGACAGATATGGATGCATCTACATATCAGGGAGCATTTATAGGCAAGATATCCTATACGGTGGACAGAGAGAAGGCTGAGGCCGCTGACAGCATCACATACGAGTACGGTGATGTCAAGGAGAATGCATTCATGTACATATTGTCCATACTCGGTAAGACAGAGGGTGAGGAGAATCCGGTTGAGAAGATGACGATCACACTGGTTAAGGCATCTGACAAGGAGAAGGATATAAAAAGAGTTGAGAAGGCAGAGTATGAGAATGAGAGACCTTTTCATACATTTACAAAGGATGAGGTATACACATTCAGCAAGGAGACAGGGGATGAGAACAAGATACATCTCACAGATCATCCGGTGGTTCAGGGAATGCTCCTGCTCCGCACGGCAGCATGTGCAAATGAGGATCTTAAGAGACTTGATGTAAAGTTCGTTGAGCCGTCATATGCTGAGGAAGAACTTATGTGGGGAGACAGCGGAAGAGAGCTTGTGCTCTATGCAGATGGATATGTAAAGGCATCGTTTAAGGTTGTGAAGTGATTGGATAGTCAGATAGGATAGTATTTGATAATACATGGTAAATAGATTACATATAACAAACCCCTGATTCAGGATTTGTGCCGCTAGGTCGTTAGATTTTTAGGTCTGACTTTTGAATGGTACATCTGAATCAGGGGTTTTGCTTTTATTGTATTAAGTTGTGTTACTGAATCTTGATGAAATTTGAATGCATATAACCGGTTATTCTGGAAGATCCCTTCTTGAAGGATACCTTGTACCATGTTTCACCATTACGTTTTAGTCCTCCGATTACAGCAACTTTCTGTCCGTAGTAAAGCTCGGTTATGATACTGTTATTGGTTGAAGGACCTCTGCGGACTCTTACCGCTGTATCTGAGACGACTCCGGTTATATTGAGTGTTCCGGATACAGGAAGCTTTGATAAGGCTCCGTAGTATGTATGCCCATTGTATGTGATGTAGGTCCGCACAACATATGTATAGTATCTGGCATCAACTTCTTTTCCTATGTAAGATGTTGATGATTCTCCAGCCAGTTTTTTGACAGCTGCAAATTTCTTTGATCTCTTGTCATATTTGTATACGACATATCCCGATGCTCCGCTTACCTTAGACCATCTGGTACATCTGTATCCGCCGAGAGGTGTGTATTTTACTGTGGATGGAGCAGCAGGTGTGGTTACGGTTTTCAGAACCTTATATGCGCTTCCACCAGACACACCGTCCTTCTGTACATATGCTCTCACAGCAAAGATATAAGAATTTGTAGCTTTAAGCTTGGTTGCTGTATATGTGCAAGAGGTGTTGTCTGTTGTCTTTTCCAAAAGTACATATGTCTTTTTGACGTTATCATATTGATATATGAGATATCCGGTCGCTGCTGGAACCCTGCTCCATGCGAATTCCAATGAGTTTTCACTTCTGGTTTTAGTAACTATCTTTGATGGAGCAGCAGGTCCTGAATATACGCTTATGGCGCTGCACAGGTCTGTATATCTCATGGAGCCGTTCTTCTGATAGTAGACTCGCACAGAGTAACTGTATTGTGTTGAGGATTTAAGCTTTGTATGTGTGTATGTCGTCTCATCCCCGCCTTTTACGTTTGCAAGCTTTGTCCATGTGGCGGTCTGTTTATCCCATGTGTATACGAGATAACCGCTGACGTTCTTTTCTTTGTTCCATTTGATACTGATTGAATCAGATGTGGACAACTTAACTTTAAGTCCGCTGACAAGTCCTGGTGTTGTTGTTCCTGTAACCTTGTCGGAGACAACGTGCCATATCGTTCTTGATTCAGTGGTTGTGTATGCTCGGATCTTATAACTATAGTCAGTACCTGAGTTGAGGTTTGAATCAGTGTAGCTTGTAGTGGTAGAACTGCTGAGAGTTCTGACAGACTCATACTTTCCTGTTGAATTGTTGAGTCTGTATATTCTGTATCCTGTGGCAGCTGTGATCGGACTCCATGACAGCTTTATAGCTTGGTCGGAGACTGCGGCAACTTTGAAATTCTCAATGTTGTCTGCAATTGTTACACCTGTACACGCATCGGTGTAAGCACCGTATACATTACCCGAATTAAGTTTATAGTAGCCTCTTACTTTATATGTATATTTTTTGCCGTCCTGCAGATTTTTGTCGGTAAATGTCAGAGTATTTGCACCTTTTGTGGTTCCGACAGATACGTATTTGTTCTGGCTTTCGTCGTAACGTACGATCTGATAACCGTATACTTCCGGAACCTTCGTCCATTTGAGTGTTATGGAAGAATCCGTGGAATTCTGCTGGATAACAGTGGCAGGTGCCACAGGTGCCTTTATATAGCGGAAGTTCATATCCGTTGCTCTGGATATTCCGGCTACTGTGCCATTGTCAGAATACTGCCAGTATGAGTGTTTTGCAGTGAGGGTATCTGTGTCAGTGTCACTGTAAAGAGCACTCCATACAGGATAGTATTTTGAGATTGAGGATACATTCATATCGTCTGTCAGCACAGTTTTGCTTGCGTATAACATACCGACATATCCTCTGGCCTCTACAGTTGCACAGAATGTGTTGATGACCTTGGTGGCTGCACTTTTTGAGAGATGAGCGTCGTAAAGCCTTCCTGTAAGCCCGTCTTCCCACGCGTATTCATAATCCATAACTATAGGAAGATTTATGTTAAATCCAGATATGAGATTCATTGTGTAAGCTGCCTCTGTCCTGGCTTCCGCAACACTTATGGCCTGTGAGTAGAAGTAGACGCCAACGTCCAGTCCTGCTGCTATGGCACCCTTGAGATTCTCACGGTAGTTTTCGTCTATATAGTATTTACCTGAACCGTAGTAACGGCCACCTACACGAATAAAAGCAAATGTCACCCCTGATGCCTTTACTTTTTTCCAGTTGATGGGACCGTTCCATTGAGATACATCAATTCCCTTTTGAATCTTGGCACCCTTGAACTGAGCAGCATGTGTATATTTCGATGGAGAAACAGGTAGATTATTTGTCGAATTGAAAGAAGCGGCAGATATAAAATCCTGCGAGTCATCAGCAGTCAGTGGGACACTGACCATTGACTGAATTTTGTCAGTTCCGGCTGCATATGAGGTTTTGCTTGGAATAGCCATTGCAGAAAGCAGTGCTAAGCTGACAGCCCCCCCGAGCATTGTTTTGATTAGTTTTTTGCGAAACATGTAAACCCTCCGAATAAATATTAATAGTTGTTAACATAATAGTTCTTTTAACGTAAAATGTCAATAAAACGACGAAAAATGTTACGGAATTATTACAGAAAAATTTAAAAACGGTAAAAAATGGGTAAATGTTTATTCAAATAGAAGAAACCATAATGTTTTACATATGAATTGAACATGTTGTATGTTATACTGTAATCAATTTTACGACGGTAAAATTAAAATCAGATGAATAATATAGTGTCATATATTGATAAAATTTGATAAAAAGGCAGATGAAAGGATATTGACATCGCCGATTGATATAAAAAAATATAAAAAAATAAAAAAATAATAAATACCAAGGAGAAGCGATGTGGAAGAAAAAATAGGTTTTGTGGGTTCTCTCAAAAATATGTTCGTGGGAGTGGTAAAGCCTGAAGCGTATATGAAAAACGGACAGCATGGTAAGACTTGGCCGGCAGTAATAATAGTGTTTGCGATGAGCATATTATTATATCTGTTTACATTCTGGCTGCCGTACAATAAACTGTTTGGAGGTGGAAGACTGGCAAGAACGGTTGACGATGCGGTTGAGGACTTCGCACTTACTAATGATGGCTTTTATTATGCAGATAGGTATCAGTGGTCAGATGGGGAGGATCTCTCTTATATATTGATAGATACAAGCTTGAAAGATTCTTCAGCAGAGGAGATAGAGTCACTTAGAAAAGAGGGCGTATACAGAAGTATATATGTTGTGACATCATCAGAGATTGTGACCATTGAGAATGGTCGGGTGAATTCTCTGAGTACAAAAGATATGTATAATTACTTGAATGATATATACCATGCCAGATCATTTGGCAAGCAGGATATATTGAATATTAT
>OLGZ01001120.1_pt1 | contig 16650 bp, 20 predicted proteins | sample 1605981 | NCBI WGS metagenome assembly OLGZ01 (sample SAMN03283291) | human gut metagenome | biome: human-associated habitat; material: feces | host: Homo sapiens | place: Peru | collected 2012 | reverse complement strand
AGAGTAAATTCCACCGCATAAGCGGACGGTGGAATTTAAAATTTCATTTTTGGATTTAGTTTAAATTCATAAGAAATGGTGGACTTTAAAAATTTAATGTGTTAAAATCAAAAAGTGGCCTGAGAAGGCAAAAGGTATTGTTATGGTTTATGGTTTATGGTATGCCGTAAGCCATCATATAATTAGCCGGTTGAGAAGGAGATTGTTTCGTATGAGTAAGAAGATCAGAACCGAGGCAGTAGATTATCTGTTTCAGGCAATCTTAAGCCTTGAGAATAAAGAAGAGTGTTATACATTTTTTGAAGACATCTGTACGATTAATGAGTTGCTTTCATTGTCACAGAGATTTGAAGTGGCAAGAATGCTCCGTGAACAGAAGACATATTTGGAGATCGCGGAGAAGACAGGAGCATCCACTGCGACAATCAGTCGTGTGAACCGTTCTCTTAATTATGGGAATGACGGATATGATATGGTTTTCAAACGTGTAGGGCTTGCTGAGGAAGAGAATGGAACGGAAGAATAACACTTAAGAATTAAGCTTACAATAAAATACCTTTTATCAATCAAAAGATACAGCTTGCGGAAGATCCTAATAAAGTCTTTCGCAGGCTGTATCTCGTTTTAAACAGAAATGTTTATTTCCCTTTCTTTTTCTCTTCGTTTTTTGAAGACTTGGAAGAGAGGTCATCAATGATCCGTTCAATGATCATTTTCTTGATATATACATCAAAACTCAAGCTGCATATAAATGCAAACTGCTGTAAGATCTCCTTATCTTCGCCATCAGCAAGATGAGTGAAAGTCTCAGCAGATTTCTCATAAGTAGCAGTTACATTCTCTTTGATGGAATCCAGCTGTTCTTTTTCAATCTTGCAGACTTCTTTGTAAATATCCGCTAATTCAAAAGAGCTTCCATCCGGAAAATATTTCTCTGTGAGCGGTGCAAGGACTGTCTCAATATCTTTGATTGAAAGAATACTCTTAAAATAATAAATGAAGACCAGAAGGAGCAGGTGCTCTCTGGAATACTTCTTTTTCACCGGGGGCGGAAGAAGATTGTTCTTCGTATAATTATTGATCATGGTCTTTGTCAGGATCTTATCATCAGGGTAACGTTTGGTCGAAGCCAGCTGCTCATCCATAAAAGTAGTTACTTGATCCATGTAAAGATCAATATTCGGAACATCGCCGGGATGCACATAACTTAAAGAAGAAAGTTCTTCCAAAATGCTGTTTAACAGATTACTTGTGTCTATGTTCATGTTATCACCTCAATACATTTATTATATAGTATTTAAAACTAGATAGCAAGCAAAAGATAAGAAGGCCGGAAAATGTAGTTGACAAACAGGAACGTGTGTTTGATAATGGGAATACATTTACAGATATCTTTATAACTTTAAAGGAGTGGAAAGATGAGCATTTATGATAAATTAAATGAACCACAGAGAGAGGCTGTTTACCACACGGACGGTCCTCTTCTGATCCTTGCCGGAGCCGGTTCAGGAAAAACAAGAGTTCTGACGCACAGGATCGCGTATCTGATCGGAGAACGTGGCGTGAACCCATGGAATATTCTTGCAATCACATTTACGAACAAAGCGGCAGAAGAGATGCGCCAACGTGTGGATAATCTTGTCGGTTTTGGAGCGGAAAGTGTATGGGTGAGTACATTTCACTCTGCGTGCGTGCGTATTTTGAGAAGGTTTATTGACAGATTAGGGTATGAGAATCATTTTACGATATATGATACAGACGATCAGAAGACATTAATTAAGGAAGTCTGTCGGAAAGTAGATGTGGATACGAAAGTGTTTAAAGAAAGAAGTCTGCTTTCAGCAATTTCATCTGCAAAGAACGAGATGATCCTTCCGGATGAATTTGAACTGAATGCCGGAGGAGACTTTGCAAAGATGAAGATTGCCAAGGTTTATCGTGAGTATGAGGCGCAGATGAGGGCGAATAATGCGCTGGATTTTGATGATCTGCTTGTAAAGACAGTACAGCTTTTGCAGACACAGCCGGATGTGCTTGAGAGTTATCAGGAAAGATTCCGCTATATTATGGTAGATGAATATCAGGATACAAATACAGTCCAGTTTCAGCTGGTAAGCCTTCTTGCAGGAAAATATAAGAATCTTTGTGTCGTTGGAGATGATGACCAGTCAATCTACAAGTTCCGTGGAGCGAATATCCGGAATATTCTTGACTTTGAGCATGAATTTCCGGATGCAAAGGTGATCAAACTGGAGCAGAACTACAGATCTACAGGGAATATTCTGAATGCAGCGAACAGTGTGATCGCGAATAACCGCGGAAGAAAGGAGAAATCACTTTGGACGGAGAACGGAGAAGGCGAACTGATTCGTCTGCGTCAGTTTGATACGGCGTTTGATGAGGCGGATTTCATAGGCGAAGATATCAAAAGTGCTGTCAGACAGGGAGGTTCCTATAATGACAGTGCAGTTCTTTATCGTACGAATGCACAATCCCGTCTGCTGGAAGAGAAATTTATTGCCATGAATATTCCTTATAAGATTGTCGGCGGTGTAAATTTCTATGCGAGAAGAGAGATTAAGGATCTTCTTGCTTATCTCAAGACAATCGACAATGGACGTGATGATGTTGCGGTTAGAAGAATCATTAATGTCCCAAAGAGAGGAATCGGTCTTACAACAATTAACCGGATTCAGGAGTCTGCAACAGAACGTGGAATTGGGTTTTATGAGGCATTACTGGCACCGGGGCTGATCGCAGGAGTGGGAAGAAGTGCAACAAAACTGGACTCTTTTGCGGCATTGATCGAGTATTTTAAGACGTTGGCAGAAGAGATGAACATCACAGATCTTTTACAGGAAGTGATTGAGAAGACAGGATATATAGAAAGCCTTGAAAATGAAGATAAAGAAGAGGCGAAAACAAGAAAAGAGAATATAGACGAGCTGATCAGTAAAGCGGCAACTTATGAGGAAAGTTGTCAGGATAAAGATGAAAAGGCAACATTGAGCGGATTCCTTGAAGAAGTTGCTTTGGTTGCGGATATCGACAGTCTGGATGAAGAACAGGAATATGTTGTTCTGATGACTTTACATAGCGCAAAGGGACTTGAATTTCCACGTGTTTATCTTGCAGGGATGGAAGATGGACTTTTCCCGGGATATATGAGTATTAATGCAGGAGACAGAGAAGAACTGGAAGAAGAGCGGAGACTTTGTTATGTTGGAATCACAAGGGCAGAGCAGGAACTGACTTTGACAAGTGCGCGCAGAAGAATGGTGCACGGTGAGACACAGTACAATCCGATGTCAAGATTTGTGAAAGAGATCCCGAGGGAACTGCTTGATACAGGAAACAAGAAGTTTACCCAGGAGACGGAGATGCCAGCACAGCAGAATACATATGCACGTGCCAGAGAAGCATTTCGGGCACAGGCATTTGGAGGAACATTTGGCGGAATGACACCTGCAAAGAATCAGGGGACGGGTAAGCCGCTTACAGGAAGTCAGGCACTGGCATCCCTGCAGAAGGGAAGTCAGCTGGCAGCGGGTGGGAACGGTCCACTTGGTTATGAGGTCGGAGACCGGGTACGTCATGTGAAGTTTGGGGAAGGAACAGTAACGGATATCAAAGAAGGTGGACGAGATCACGAGGTTACGATTGAATTTGACAGTGTCGGAACACGCAAGATGTTTGCAAAATTTGCCAAGCTTGTCAAGGTATGAGAAAGTTATAAAAAAATGATAAATCAGTAGTAATATGAATCGTCAGGTGTTATAATAAACACAGATTATCTGTCACCGCAAAAGGTGAAGAAAGGACGTGTTAATATGAACAAGAGAATAGAAGACATCATTGCAGAAACAAGATTGAACGAGATTCTTCATAAGAATGAGGCTGAGAAGCAGAAGAACACAGTAATCTGGACACTGGCTATCATCGGAGCAGTAGCAGCAGTAGCTGCAATCGCTTATGCAGTATATCGTTTTGTATCACCGGATTATCTTGATGATTTTGAAGATGATTTTGATGACGATTTTGATGATTACTTCAGCGAGGATGATCAGGTATAATTCTTGAGTGAATTGCAAAAGTGCAGACAGGGTGAGAGAAGAAACCATCCTGTCTGTTTTTCTGTTAAAATAGATTAGAATTGATAGGAGATTAGGATGAAAAAAGGTCAGATCTACGAGGGTATTATTGAACGTGTAGATTTCCCAAACAAGGGGATTGTATTTGTTCCGGAGGAAGAACAGTATGTTACTGTGAAAAATGGGATTCCGGGACAGAAGATCCGTTTTATGATAAATAAATTTAAAAGAGGAAATGCAGAAGGAAGACTTCTTGAAGTGTTGGAGAAATCTCCATTAGAGACAAGAGAGCCGGTCTGTAGTATCTTTCCGGCCTGTGGTGGCTGTATGTATCAGACGATGCCATACGAAGAACAGGTGAAGATGAAAGAAGGGCAGATCCGCAGGATTATGGATCCGGTAGTAAAGGGCGAGTATCTTTTTGAAGGTGTGAAGCACAGCCCGAAGGAATTTCATTACCGTAACAAGATGGAATTTTCTTTTGGAGACGAATTCAAAGACGGTCCGTTATCTCTCGGTCTTCATAAAAAAGGAAGTACTTATGATGTACTGACAGCAGGAGACTGTCAGCTTGTCCATGAAGATATGGATAAGATTCTTCTTTGTGTGCTTAATTATTTCAAAGAAAGAAATGTAAGTTATTATAAGAAAATGCAGCATGTCGGTTATCTCCGCCATCTTCTTTTAAGACGAGGCGATACAACAGGCGAGATTCTTGTGAATCTTGTAACGACAACGCAGGAGGAATATGACTTAACTCCATTAGTAGAAGAACTTTTGGCATTAGAATTAGAAGGAAAGATTGTTGGAATCCTTCATATATTGAATGACTCCCTGTCTGATGTCGTGAAGAGTGATGAGACAAGAATTCTTTATGGACAGGACTTCTTTTATGAGAAGCTTCTCGGACTGGAATTCAAGATTACACCATTTTCCTTTTTCCAGCCAAACTCAAAAGGTGCAGAAGTGCTGTACGAGACTGTAAGAGAATACATTGGAGATATTGATAATCAGGTTGTATTCGATCTGTTCAGCGGAACAGGAACAATCGGTCAGGTGCTTGCTCCGGTTGCGAAGAAAGTGATCGGTGTCGAGATTATTGAAGAAGCAGTCGAGGCAGCAAAAGAAAATGCTGTCCGAAACGGACTTTCCAACTGCAGATTTATTGCCGGAGATGTGTTTAAGGTACTTGATGAGATTGAAGAGAAGCCGGATGTGATCGTACTGGATCCGCCGAGAGACGGAATTCACCCGAAGGCACTCCCGAAGATCTTGAATTATGGGGTGGATAAGATTGTATATATTTCCTGTAAGATGACCAGTCTGGCACGTGATCTGGAGATGATGCAGCTGGCGGGATATCGTGTGGAGAAGATGACAGCGGTGGATCAGTTCTGTGAGACAGTGCATTGTGAGGTCGTGTGCCTTTTGGGCAGACAAAAACCAGATGCCAAGGTAAAAATAGGCGTTGATATGGATGATTATTACCGTATCAGGGAGAATGCTGAAAGCAAATAAACCTTTACAAAACCGAATAATACACTGAAACAAAGCAAGATAGAAGCTGTTGATGCGTTAGAAGATAACGTGTCAGCGGCTTTTTCTTTTTATCTGAAAATCTATTAGTCAAATCTGAAAGAAGTCAATTCTATGGCAAAGAAAAATGTGAGAAATATGAAGGTTGGTGGACAGAGCGGTTATAAATACGAGACGGTTCCAGCAATTACATTAAAAGGAAAATGGCTGGAAGAACTGGGCTTTCATTTTGGGGATTATGTACAGGTGAAATGTGAAAATGGTCAGCTGATTATCATGCCGGATGTGAATAAAGCACAGGAGCAGGAAGCAAAAACGGCATTTATGGATGAGGAGATTAAGAAACTGAAAATCAGATACCAGAATGAAAAGGAAGAAATTACTGCAAAATATGTGGCAGAGCAGAGTGCAGGCTGTTATGGAAAGAAAGCATGAGAGGGGGAGAAAGTATGGCAAGAATTATCATGTGCGGATCATTTAAAGGGGGAGTTGGCAAGACTGCCAGCTCCTGGAACCTGGCTTATTCACTGGCTGAGATGGGAAAAAGGGTTCTGGCTGTTGATTTTGACAGCCAGGCAAATCTGACAACCTGCTTCGGAATTGAAGATTCTGCGGCTGTGCCGGTGACGATAGGAGATCTGATGATGAATCAGCTGGAAGATGAGGAAATGCCGGATCCATCAGAGTTTATTCGGAGCAGAAATGGTGTGGACTTTATTCCATCATCCATGATGCTTTCGGCAGTGGACAGTAAGCTGCGGATGGAAATGGGTTCAGAGAAGATGCTGGCCGGTATTCTGGAGTCGCTGAGAGGGCTGTATGACTATATTATTGTAGATACCTGTCCATCACTTGGAACATTGACGATTAATGCACTGACGGCGGCTGATGAGGTGATTATTGCCGTCAATCCGCAGCTTCTGGCAATGATGGGATTGCAGGATTTTATCCGGACTGTGAAGAAAGTCAGAAGCAGACTGAATGACCGCCTGCAGATTGCAGGGATCCTGCTGACTATGTGTGATGCCAGAACAAATCTCTGCAAGGTAATTACAGAACAGCTGACGGATACTTTTGATGGACAGATCCGGATTTTTAAGAGCATCATACCAAACACAGTAAAGGTGGGAGAATCAATTTATTACAGTGAGCCGCTTCTGGAGTATGCACCGGAGAATAAGGCTTGTAAAGCATACCGGAATCTGGCAGAGGAGGTGGCTGGGGATGAAAGCTAATGCACCAAAAAGAAAAGTATTTCAGGACGCACTGGATCTTCTTGCTGAGGATCCGGTGCAGGATACGTCAGTGGCTGTGAACGGGATTGTTTCTATTCCTGTTGAGGAAATCCATCCGTTTCATGATCATCCATTCCGGCTGTATGAGGGAGACCGTCTGGAAGATATGGTACAGAGCATCAGGGAGTATGGTGTGCTGAATCCGGTGATTGTGAGGAAGGCTGCAAGGGGGTATGAGATGCTTGCAGGGCATAACAGAACCAATGCGGCGAAGATTGCAGGATTGACGGAGGTACCGGCGATAGTGAAGACAGATCTGTCTGATGAGGATGCTTATGTATATGTGATCGAGACAAACCTGTTGCAGAGATCTTTTGCGGAACTGTTTCCATCAGAGAAGGCAGCAGTGCTGGTAGCACGTTATGAGAAGATAAGCAGTCAGGGGAAACGAAATGATATCCGGCAGGAAATCGAGGCTCTGGAAGAAACCTGTGGACACGATGTCCACAAGTCCAGACAGAGAACCTGTGGACATGATGTCCACAAGTCACAGAAAAGCCGTGATGGGCTTGGTGAGGAATATGGAATGACTGGAAGGAATATTGCCAGATACATGCGGCTGGACCGGCTGATTCCGGAGTTCAAGGATGCTGTGGATAAAGGGACGCTGGCAATGGTGGCTGCTGTGGATTTATCCTATCTGAATGTGAAGATGCAGAAGCTGATCCAGCAGGTGGCAGAGGCTGAGGGAAAGAAACTGAAACCGAAGCAGGCAGTGGAACTGCGGAAAATGGGAAAGGAAATTACGAAAGAAGCGGTTGAGAGTGTTCTGACGGGTAAAGAACAGAAGAAGCCGCAGAGTGTGTCTGTGAAGTTGCCGATGGAATTGTATGAGAAGTATTTTGGACAGATGGATGCCGCCGGAGCAGTGCAGGAGATCATGGAGAAGGCACTGGAAGGATATTTTGGAAAGGAGGCAGCAGGTGTTTAGCAGAGAAGATCTTGAATGTCTGGATCCGGGGTATTTTGAGATTATTTATATGGATGACCGGGATGTGACCATCATGTCCCGGAACACAAGGCACATGTGGTACATACATAATCCAGAATATCCATTGCCGGGATCCTGCATTATATTTCATAAACATAAGGTGTCCCATCCGTATCATCAGCATGGCCGCAGTAACACACTGCGGCAGGCTGTGCGGAGCATTAAGAGCCATGATAAATGGCAGATGGGTGGAAGGAAGATTACAAATTGATATAGTTTGGAAAGGCGTTATCAGAAATGGTAGCGTCTTTTTTTTAGAAAACTATTGACGGCAGAGTTGGTCGATGGTGTATGGTAAATGAAGAAGGGAGTAGATGAAGATGCAGAAAAAAGAAGTTGAGAAATTATTAGGACTTAAGAAATCATATATTGATTACCTTATAAGAAAAGAATGGGTGTTGCCAAAAAAGAAGGGTCAGTTTTTTGATTTTTCAGAAGAAGATATAGAAAAGATAAAATTATTGAGAGTTTTAAAAAGTCTGCGTGTTTCGGAAGAAGATGTAGGAAGATGGAACGAACAGAAAGCCAGCTTCGATGATATTCTTGCCGGAACAGAAATGAAATTGAATGATGAAGTAAAAAAGCTTCTTGGTGCTTTGGAAATGATCCAGGAAATGAGAACATGTTGTACAACATCACAGACGATCCCGGCAAACTATTATTGGGAGAAGATTCGATTCAGCAAGGACAAAGATTCAAAAGAATTTATGGGAAAATTTGAACTGGAGGATATTAGTGACTGGGCAGAATTTCACATAAATACAGAAAGAATAGCGAAATGTCCATATTGCGGGAAAGAGAACAGCATAGATGTTGAGGAATACATTTATGATGAAACTATGGAAGAAAAATCTTGTGGAACTGAAAAATATTCATATTTTGAAGTTGATGATTGCAGGTGTCATTCTTGTGGAAAAGGATTTGTGGCAAAGGGATATATATGTGAATATCCAGTAGGAGTTTATGATTCACATGAAATTAAAACGATAAAAAATGAGGAGGCTAAATAGATGGCAAGATTAACAAAATTGAACAGGCAAAAAATTTTAGATCAGAATGAAGGATTCACGGCTAATACGTCATATGATTCCAGAAATAGTAGTTATGACCGTCAATATACGGTAAAAGGTGGGAAATTGCATATTCAGGAATCTGGAAGGACTTCTTGGGCAGACAGTAGATATAATAAGGAGTGGGTTGCTACGGATGAAGAAACTCATAGATTCTTATATGATAACCAGTGGAGAATGAACACTGATGGAATAGATTAAGAAGGGAGAAAGTGTATTATGTCAAAAAGTGAAGCAGAAATTTTTATTGATGAAATGGAATTAATAGGTGATGTTTGGACAGTAGAGCAAGTTATGGATGTGTATGGGGATGTCACATTAGAGATGGCTTTAAAAGATCGTAAGTCATCAGTGGGGACATTTATGGATATTATAAGTGCTGTAATTCAGAAATAACGAAGAAATTATCTGGTATTATTGTTGATATTTTGAATGTACAGACGCAAATCTGAAAAATTTATATACTCAAATAAACATAAGGAAGAAATTTTGGGATAAAAAATATACCATAAATCTCCCTTATCTACTTGTAAACAAACATATTTTCTGATAGAATGGGATGAAACCGGTATAATATTATACCCAGAAGGAGAATTGTAATTATGGCTAAACAACTACATATCAGATTGGATGATGCAGTTTATGAGGCATTGTCAGAGTATAATTTGGAGACTAATTCAACGGCACAGGATTCTATCGCATCAGCGATTATGATGTTTTTAAAACAGCAGAATAAAGAAAATGAACCGGGAAATGCGGATTTTCGATTTATTGACTTATTTGCCGGGATTGGTGGAATGAGGCTTGCTTATGAACAGGCCGGAGGACATTGCGTTTATTCTAATGAATGGAATAAGTACAGTCAGCAGACATATTTTGCAAATTTTGGAGAACAGCCAGATGGGGATATTACAAAAGTAGATGAAAACAGTATTCCTGATCATGATGTTTTAGTTGCAGGTTTTCCATGTCAGCCATTTTCTATTGCGGGTGTATCAAAAAAACAAAGTATGGGAAGAGCAACAGGATTTGAAGATAAAACACAGGGGACACTTTTTTTTGACGTATGCAGAATTTTGAAAGCAAAAAGACCGAAAGCATTTATGCTCGAAAATGTGAAAAATCTTTGCAGTCATGATAGAGGAAGAACATTTAAAGTCATTACTGAATCTCTGGATGAATTGGATTATGCAGTTTTCTATAAGGTATTAGATGGACAGAACTTTGTACCGCAACATAGAGAGCGTATTATTATTGTTGGCTTTGACCGTAAAAGATATGGAAATAATATTGAGTTTTCATTTAATATCACTCCGGCAGTTCCCAAACCATTAATGAAAGATATTCTGGACAAAGAAGTTGATTCTAAATATACTCTTTCGGATAAGTTGTGGATTTACCTGCAAAATTATGCAGCAAAACATAAAGCAGCTGGAAATGGCTTTGGGTATGGAATAGCTGATCCAAATGGAATATCAAGAACCCTCAGCGCCAGATATTATAAAGATGGTTCTGAAATTCTGATTGCACAGGAGGGAAAGAATCCCAGAAGACTTACTCCGCGTGAATGTGCAAGACTGCAGGGATTTCCGGATGATTTTAAAATACCGGTGTCAGATACGCAGGCATATAAACAGTTTGGAAACTCTGTAGTAGTACCTTTAATGGCAAATATTGCAGACTTGGTGCGTATAAAAATGCAGGAACTGGATGCAGGAGAGGTAGTTAAAGGAGAAATTTCAGAGACACTAAAAGCTGAAAACTGTAAGAAAGAAGTAAAGAAAAAAACTGCAATTATTAAACAGAAAGAACTGGCGGTGGTATGATGGAAAATATGGTAGTGAAAGCTATAGACACTGTTCTTGAAGGAAAAGCAGCATATTGTAAATTTTTGTCAGCAAATGACAGTGGGGAGACAGATAGTCATCAGTCTGGAATTTTGATTTCAAAGTCGGCTAAGGATATGCTTTATACAGAACGTGAATTGCAGGAAAATCATATTCTTAAAAAGAACGGAAAAATAAAGTGGCAGGATGACTTCAGCACAAATTGCACTTTTACATGGTATGCAAGCAAAAATGAATTGAGAATGACTGGATTTGGAAGAGGTTTTGATTTATTGAGACCAGAATATACTGGCGCTTTGTTTGTAATGGTTAAAGAATCAGAAGAAGATTATCAGGGATTTTTATTTAATACGGATGAAGATATACAGGAATTTCTTGATTCCTTTGGTCTCACACCGGCAGAAACTAATCGTCCAATTGAGTTGAATAAAATTAATCCGGAACTGAGAGAAAAACAGGCAATAGATGTATTTATTGCTGGTTTACATGGAGAATTTCCGACCTCATTTGAAATGTCATCGGCTGCAAGAATGATCCATTATCAGATGTTTGCCGGAAGGAAACAGTCTGCAGGTGATCCGGATATGTCACTGCTTCAATGGACAGAAGAAGAATATCGTCTTTTTCGAGCAATAGAGCACTCGAAGTATGGTGCAACAGTGGCACGTGGATTTGCTTCAGTGGAAGACTTTATTACTCTTGCAAATCAGGTTTTGAATCGTAGAAAAAGTCGTGCTGGAAAGAGTCTGGAGCATCATCTGGCAGCTATTTTTGACGAACATAAAATTCAATATACGGCACAGGCTGTTACGGAGGGAAATAAAAAACCTGATTTCCTTTTTCCGTCAGAAGCGGCATATCATGATACATCTTTTGCTGTTGAAAACCTCTGTACGCTGGCAGCAAAAACTACTTGCAAAGACCGATGGCGTCAGATTTTAAATGAAGCAGATCGGTTGAGAGATGAAAACAAATATCTGTGTACAATGCAACAGGGAATATCAGGTGCACAGATGGATGAAATGCTGGCAGAAAAGGTAATTCTGGTAGTTCCGAAACCTTATATAAAATCCTATCCGAAAGATAGGCAGGAAAGAATCTGGACACTTGGGCAGTTTGTTGAGTATATAAAAAGAATGGAAGGTCTGTTGTAATGACAGATATCAAATCATCGGAAGAACGAAGCAAAAATATGTCCAAAATCCGAAGTAAAGGTACAGCACCGGAAGAATATGTCAGAAAGAAACTTTTTTCAAGAGGATATCGCTATCGAAAAAATGTAAAAACTGTTCCAGGGCATCCTGATGCATGGTTACCTAAATATAATACTGCACTGTTTGTTCATGGATGTTTCTGGCACAGGCATAAAGGTTGTAAATATGCATATATGCCTAAAAGCCGAATTGAGTTCTGGACAGAAAAATTTCAGAAAAATATGGAACGAGATGAGAAAGTACGGGAATTGCTGACTGCTCAGCAAATTAAGATTCTGATAGTTTGGGAATGCACTGTAAAAAAGATGATAAAATCTAAAGAATATGAAAACGAGCTGCTAGATCAGATGGAAAATTTTTTGATCTCAGATTATACTTTTTGTGAATTGTAGAAGTACAGGACAATAATATTTTTTTATCAGGATGTGATTATGTGCATCCTGATTTTTTTGATATATGAATTGACAATGTTTAATAAAATGAAAGTATTACTTGACAAAAATAAAATAAAATGTAAAATAGAATTAAGAAATTCATAAAGGAGGTAAAAATGCATAACGAGTCAATATCTGAAAAAGCACGGGACATGATGGTAAAAATTGGAAAAGCTGTTGAAAAAGGTGTTGGTGAAGACATAAGAAATTATCTGACAGGCAGTGATAATGCAACCAATAATGCAGTTGTATTCTTACGGGGCGATTATATCAATACAAATCTTGTTAATTCAATAAAATCTGATACTGTAGAAATTAAATATTTTAAACGAAGTGCATGGCAGGGATGTATTGTGATAGATCATGATAACAGATTGACATTTTCTGTTACCTCGAAGAATACACTTGAACGAATTCCGCAGAAAAAAAACCGGCAGAGCCCGCATTTCCTACAGACGCTGGTAAACACAGAAAACAAAAGTGAAGTTGGAATTGCAAAACAAATGTCTTTATCAGACTATGATCCTTCTTTTGGAGCTATGTTTACAGAGGAAGAATATGAAGATGATTTTCAGAAAATCATGGAAGATGCATTGAGCTTGAATGAAGGCTATCGCCATTGGGTAATTGAGTATGAGGTGAAACATAATACGCTTGTAAATCTTACTGCCAAATTATTGGATGGAGATTTGGATGTTGTCCAGAGCCTTGGATTAATGGAAATGTTGAAGCCTAATTTTGGAGATTTGACGGTTACAGACATGAAAGCTGAAACAGTAAAAGATGCACACAGTCTTGTATCAATTAAAGCAGGAATTAAGGGACGTAAATCATCTGAACCTGAAAAGCAGACAGAAATATCGCCAAAGATCAAGGAGGAGAGCAGGGAAGCGTGATTTCTTTGTCGGTATCAAATTTAAAATCATGCTTCGACCGGTAAGGATATGGATAAACAAACATTTTATGGAGAGCGTCTGAAAGAAGCATTGGATATCAGGGTAAAAAAAATGACGGAACTGGCAGATGAAACGGGAATCAGTAAACAGTCACTGTCATTATATGCGAATAATAATAATACACCACCATATGAAAATGTGGTAAAAATTGCACAGGCTTTAAATTTTCCATATGATTTTTTTATGAATCAGAATACATCTACAGCAGTGACCGGGAATACATATTTCAGATCACAGGGAGCAGCGACTAAAAAGAACAGGAATGCGCAGAGAATTAAACTGGAATACGTTGCAAAATTATATGAAATTTTAGTGAATTACATTAATTTTCCAGAACTGAATCTTCCTGACACGTCAGACTTATTTCTTCCAGATAATGTACTGGATGTGGATTCTGATGAAGCTGTTAATGGTATTGAAAAACTTGCTGATAAAGTAAGGCAACATTGGGGACTGGGAAAAGATCCTATAGATAACCTGCAATATGTTCTGGAATCTAATGGAATTATAGTTACAGGATTCAGAGATGTAGATGCACATATAGATGCCTTTAGTCAGCAGATAAATGTTAATGGAAAAGCAGTTTATATCATTGCACTGGCGATAGGAGATAAACCTATTGAAAGACTTAGATTTGATATGGCTCATGAACTGGGACATATTCTAATGCATATCTGGGGAGAAAAAAACGAGTATGTACCCAGAGATGAATTTAATGCACGTGAAAAGCAGGCTAATATGTTTGCCAGTGCGTTACTATTGCCCAGGGAGACTTTTTCAAGGAATGTATCAGCATATCCATCTAATGTAGATTTTTATAAATCTTTAAAAAAGAAGTGGAAAGTATCTATTCAGGCTATGATGTATCGAACTAGGCAACTTGGAATTATTTCCGCTAATCAGTTTCAGTATATGATGCGGATAGTTTCTAAAAACGGGTGGAGGACAAAAGAGCCGGGAGATGTTCCGGGGCAACTTAAAGATACTATATTTCAGGGAGCAATAGATCTTCTTTTGGATGGAGGATATCTGAGCCGTAATGAACTGATACATGAATTTGCACAGAATGGAGTTATTCTTTCACAGGATGATCTGGAAAATCTCATGTGTTTAAGATCAGGAACGTTAGATCAGGAATCAAAAGTAATTCCTTTTCTTACGGTTAAACATGAAGACAATTAAATACGAATTGTTACAAAAACCTGATAAACATTGCTGAAAAGTATAACAGCTATATTTTATCAGGTTTTACTGTCCAAAATTTAAATACGGTCTATTGTCTGCATATATTCTTTAAAAATTGGCCTAAGTGTCTGTACCCAGCCATAGAGTGTCCGCTGTGGTTTATGCAGGATTGCAGAGGCTTCTTTTAGGGTAAATTCTTGTCCAAGTAGTTTAATTAATTCTATATATCTGTTATACTTGGGGTAGTTCTTTTGAATGTAGCTGATCCATCCGGTGAGTAGTTCCTGGTAGTGGTCAGTATAGTTGATGTCACGGGTGGACACTGGCTCGTAGGAATCAGTGTTTCCGTCTTTATCCGTGACGGATAATGTTGAAAAGCAGGTTTTTCCTTTCAGAAGATTGAACTTGTTGTTGTAGGGACAGGCAGTGCAGCTGTTGGATAAGGTTTTGGGCTGACCGTTGTCCGAAGTGTATGAGGGGTTGGAGATTCTAATGGGGCAGAATCTTGCTTTTCCGTTTTGACCGCTGACGATACAGCGGTTTTCTATTCTGTAATGATGCTCCAGCATCCATTGTTCTCGTTTGAAAACATCATAGGCGTTTTTATTGACTTCCAGTTTGAGGGCTGGAACCATTTTGCCTTCTATGCACATCTTAGAGAGCATGGCGCCGGATCTGTCCTGATCAGAACAGGACTGAAATTGGCGGATGCCTTCTTCATCTGTTTCAAAGAGTACAAAATATTTCTTTTCGTCTGCTGTTTCCTGGGATTTTTTTGCCATAGGGGACTCCTTTCGTGACGATTGCCGAAAGGGGATGCACATGGCAGTGCCGGATCTTGGATAGCAGAGGCGAAAAAAGCGCACAAAGAAAGAGGTCAGGCACAGAAGGTGGTGGAGGAGGTGATTCAGAATGGCAAGAAGCATTACTGTTATATCAGCAAAGCAGATTTCGAATGCGGAATCAGGAACAGAGCAAACAGTACAGAAACTGAGAATGGCAGCGTAATGCCGAGTGTCAACCGACCAAGAAGAACAGTTATTAAGCTATGAGAATCAGGTCAATTATTACACCAATTATATCAGCGAAAATCCTTTTTATGAATATGCAGGAATTTATGCGGATGAGGGAATTTCGGGAACTAACACAAAGAAGAGGGATGAATTTAACCACATGATTGCAGACTGCAGAGCAGGAAAAATAGATATGATTATCACGAAGTCCATTTCCCGCTTTGCAAGAAATACACTGGACTGTCTGAACTATGTGCGCGAGCTGAAGGACCTTGGGATTGGAATTATTTTTGAAAAGGAAAACATCAATACCCTCGATGCAAAAGGAGAAGTGCTTCTTATCATTCTTTCCTCTCTGGCGCAGGACGAGAGCCGCTCAATTTCAGAGAACTGCACATGGGGAATCCGCAGAAGGTTTGAAACAGGAAAGCACAAAATGAGTACCAAGCGTTTTCTTGGCTACGATGCGGACGAGAATGGTAAGTTGGTAATAAACAGGCTGCAGAAGTCGATTGTAGTACGGCTATATCAGGAATTTCTTGATGGCAAAATAACGGACTACATTAAAAGGATTTTTGAAAAGGAAGGGATTAAAAACTGGGATGGAGGTACAAAGTGGCAGGCTACGACCTTAATGAGCATGTTGGAAAATGAAAAGTACAAAGGGGATGCATTGCTACAAAAAGGTTATACCGTGGATTTTCTTACCAAAAAGAGGGCGCAGAATAAAGGGGAAATCCAGATGTTTTATGTAGAGGATTACCATGATGCTATCATTTCGAAGCGAATATGGGAATGTGTTCAGCTTGAGATTAAACGCAGAAAAAAGTACCTTGAGGAGCATGAAACAAATTCTTATTTTCACCGGCCGGAAAGCAATCCGTTCGCATCCAAAATAATTTGCGGAGACTGCAATAAGGTATTCGCCCGGAAGGTGTGGCGGAACAGCACGGGAGTTGACCGCAAGGTATGGCAATGCAGTGAGCGGTACAAGGTAAAAGGAGTCATGGGATGTGCC
>OLGZ01001119.1_pt1 | contig 16657 bp, 18 predicted proteins | sample 1605981 | NCBI WGS metagenome assembly OLGZ01 (sample SAMN03283291) | human gut metagenome | biome: human-associated habitat; material: feces | host: Homo sapiens | place: Peru | collected 2012 | reverse complement strand
AAGTCTGGTTTTAAAACAAAAAGTCAAGCATTTGCTGCTGGACAAAAGGCATATGATGAATATCAAAATGGAGGTTATAAAATTGAGGCTTATATGTCTTATAGTGATTATTTAGATTATTGGTTAGAAAATTACTGTAAGGATAATTTAAAGCATAGAACAATAGAAAAATATTCTGTTATCGCTAATAAATATTTAAAGAGAGATCTAGGGCATTTTAGATTAAATACTATTACAAGTTATCAATTAAACAAATATATAATGGAAGTTTGTAGAAGATACTATTACTCATATGGATATTTAAGAAATTTTGTAAAAGTAATAAAAACTTCTTTTAGAGTAGCTACTGATTTTTATGGATTTATTAATTACAATCCTGCAGTAACTTTAAAACTACCAAACTTTGTAAATTTAAAAAAAGATAGTTAGGCATATTTATACTCAAGAAGAAATTGATACTATATTAAATAGGTTTGTGAGAAACGATGCTTTTACATGCTTATTTATTACTGCTTGTTTTACTGGAATGAGAACAGGAGAAGTTTGTGCATTAACTTGGAATGATATTAATTTTGAAGATAAAACTATAACAATAAATCATAATATTTATAGTAAACCTAAAGATGAAAAAGGGAAATGGTTTATAGGAACACCAAAGACAATAAATAGTGAAAGAAAAGTTTATATATGTGACACATTATTAATAGCTTTAAATAATTATAAAAATAAACAAGAAAATCTAAGAAAACTATATGGAAAAAAAATATCATTATTACCATTTAGAAGGGGTAAAAAATAAACATGGAAAAGTAATAGAATATAGGATTGTTGAAACCAATAAAAAATGTAAAAAAATGTACCATCTTGATTTAGTATTTACTAAACGTGATGGTACTTATATTGGTACAGATATTGTCAAATATCCATATAAAGTGATTCATGACGAATTAGGAATGGAAAACTGTAGGTTTTACGATTTGAGAGGTAGTTTTGCTACTAAAGCATTACTAAGTGGTGTCGAAATAAAAGATGTTGCTGAAATATTAGGACATTCTAGAATATAAACAACAGAGAATTATTATATTTCTAGTTCTACTGAAAATCAGAAAAATGCTACTAAATTACTTGAAAAGCAAATTCAATCAGAAACTATAAAAAATATTATAGAATATAAATAATAAATCTAGGTATTATGCAAAAAAAAATCCTATGATATAATATTTATATAAAACATTAAATATTATATTTTTAGGGGAGGAAAATGATGAAGAAATACTATAAATGTGGAGAAATAATTTTAGCATTAAGAGAAGAATACAAGGAATGTAAACAATTATTAAATGAACTTAATAATTGCATAAATATTAAAACTGAAAATAGTAATTTTTATTTTACTGGTCTACTTTCAGAAGATAAAAAAACACAAGATTCAAATGATAGAAGAATAAGATTATTTATTGAAAAAAAGTATCTTGATATTTTAAAAAAAGTACAATATTTGAGATATAACTGGTATGAACAATTTTTATATAGTGCATTTTTGTTGACTGAAAAGAAGGATAGTGGTTTATATGAACTTAAATACGATGATATTTTAACACCTGTTGATGGAAAGAAATATATACCAGAAGTTGAAATTATTGATCAAACAAAATTCTCTCAGCTTATTGATGAATTGTTTTCATCAGATTTAATGCAATTAAAAGAAGGATATTTTAACAATAATCATGATAATATTTCATTAAATTTTGATTATGCTTATATTAACACGCCAATAGGTGATGACTCTTTTATATGTTGGAATGGTATTAATGATATTTTTAAGTATTCAATAACAAGACACAATAGTCCATTCTTAATAGAAGAAATTCTTTCATTAGAAATTCCATCAGATAAAATTTCTCCGGACTGGTTAAGATTATTAGAAAAACATGAAAGTATGTTTGGAAAAGAAATATTATTTGATGTGGATATAAATGCACAATCCAAAAAAGGAATTTTACAGGTTTCTGATATAAAAAGAAACGATAATAATAGTGTAGCGAAACTATTAAAAAAAAGTTAGAAAGATATAGATTTGAATTAAATGTTATTTATAAACATTTAATAATACAAAAAACAATCAAAAAGTTGTATAATATTTTTTAGAGAACGAATGAGAACATTGTGCACAATTTGTGCTCATAAACCTAAAAACATATAGTAAAGATAATACTATATGTACTCTATAGTACCATATATACTATATCTGGCTTAACATGTGGCAGTGGTAAAAAATATAAACAATGTTGTGGTAAATAATGATTAAAAATTGCATAAACCAAAGTAATATAAGGATTTCGATATTTTTATACATACGTAAAAATGAGTGAATATTTAAAAATGTATAATAATATAGAAATTCAAAAATTGTAAAAAATTAATATTAATATTAATTACTATCTGATGTAATAAGAGACTAAGATTTATTCTTAGTCTTTTTATAATTTATGATATAATGAATGTAGGTGGTTTTATGTCTAAAGTATCTAATGTTATAACAATGCTAGAATTGTTACAAAACGGAAAAAAATATAGTATTAATGAACTTTCTAATGAGCTTGAAGTATCAGAAAGAATGATTAGAGTTTATAAAGAAGATTTAGAAAAAGCAGGAATTTATGTAGATACAATTATGGGACCATATGGAGGATATGTATTAAATCAGCAGATTCGTATGCCAATTAGAAAATTTAAATTAAAAGATGCAAAATTATTAGATAAATATATATTAAAAGAAAAAGATAAGAAGATAAAAGAAGAATTAATTATGCTTCAAGATAAAATAAAAGGTGTTTATATAGGGAGCAAACAAGAAGAAAAAGAGTTAAATTTAAAAGAAGAAACTGGAAAAAAATACAATTTGTTAACAAGAGCCATAAAAGAAAAAAGAAAAGTTAAATTATTATATTATTCTTATGGTAAGGGTGAAAATCAAAGAATTATATATCCTGCTGAAATGTTTTTGTTTCAAAATGGTTGGTACTGTGCAGCATTTTGTGAAATGAGACAAGATATTAGACATTTTGAATTGAAAAGAATAATAAATTGTGAATTATTAGATGAAAAATATGAGTAGACGAAATATTGCCTCCTTTTAAGTTATAGTTAACTTAAAAGGAGAATTATTATGGAAAATGAAAAATTTATAAAACTGATATTAAATGATGAATATATTAATTGGATTAATATTTTTATTGAACAATATGAGGATTTTGACGATTGCTATTTTCTGCACAATGGTAGAGAATTTTTAAGTGAAAAAGACATTGATTTTATCGGTTATATATCAACTTTATTTGATCAAATTAATAAATATGGATTTAAAAATGGAATTACATTTAAAAATACATTTTGTTATTTGCTAAAATACAATGAAAAATTTTATGAAATTTTTGATAGCGGAGATTGTTACTGTTGTAAAATTGGTGAAAAAGATGATGATGTGCCAGTAATAGACTATAATCAATTCAAAAAATATTATCAAAAAAATATGCAAGTTAATTTTGATATTTTAAAAGAAAGAGTTATTGATTCATTAGAATCTACTGATTTGAAATTTATTAGAAAAGAATTATCTAAATTAAGTGGTTCAACATTATTTAGTGGTGTTGGAGGCTCAAGTGTGGTTAGTGAATTTGGAGCAAAGGTTATTAATGCTAAAAACGGTATAGTTTCAATAAATAGTGAGCCAAGAGACTTCTTATATCAAAATAATAAAGCATTTAAAAATGTTATATCGTGTAGTTACAGCGGAAATAATTACGGAGTTGAATTATCTTTTGAAAATCAGTTAAAAAAATATCTATTATCCAACAACTCTTTTAATGATAGGAATGTAACTTATTTAAAATATAATACTAATATTCCAAAAGAAAATAGTTTTATTTCTGTTGGTGCTACATTAATTCCGGTAAGCATATTGATGGACTATTATTTAAATGGACAAAAAAATTTGATATTAGATTGTATAGAAGAATCATCATTTAAATTTGATTTAGAAAGTGATATATACGAAATATTTAGTGGTTACGATACAAATGTGGCATCAAAATATTTAGAATCAACTATGGTCGAATCTGGAATTGGAATACCAATAGTTCATGATAAATATTCTTATTGTCACGGTAGGAGTACACTTGCTATTAATTATAATAATGTAGCTATTTATTATAATAGAAATACTGAATTTGACAGAATCATGCTAGAAGAATTGAAAAAATATTACAGTAGAATTATCACTATTGATTCCAAATTTGAAGACCAAATATTAGATGATTATCAAATGCTTGTGCAAAGTATGTATCTAACAAAGTATATTTCTTATAAAAAAGAAAAAGATTTATCCAAAGTAGAATATTCACCAATAATAAAAAAATTGTATAAATATAATGGTCAAATTTAATTATGATAATTTTTCTTAAAAAAATATAATTTCATATTCTAGATATTTTAAAAGAAATTTTCGTTGGTTATAATTTATTTATATTTTTTATGTATTAAAAGTTTAAAAATTTTAATAGAATTTAAAATGTTAAAAAACACTATGTTTTTTTTGTAATGGATTTAAATAAGAAAAAAAATGTGTTATACTATACTATAGGTGATTATATGGAAATTACAAATAAAGATATAGAAATATTAAATAATAAATTTAATCAAATATGGAGGTCTCTTTGAGGTAGAAGAAAAACAAAAAGAGATAAAAAAACTAAATGAAAAATTATCAGAACCAAATATTTGGGATGATAGCAAGAATGCCGAAAAACTAACTAAAAAAATGAGTGAATTAAATGATATTATTAATCCTATTATTAAGTTAAAAGAAAATTTAGATACTTTAAATCAGTTTAAAGAATTTGATGAAAAGTCCTTAGATTCTGCTTTAAAAAAAGAATTTGAAAAATTATATGAAAATTCTAATATGGAGTTAGAAAAGCAAGAGACACTTACATATTTGTCCGGAAAATTTGATAATAATGCTGCTATTTTTGAGATACACGCCGGGGCAGGTGGTACAGAAAGCTGTGATTGGGCAATGATGCTTTCTAGAATGTATACAAAATATTTTGATAAAAAAAATTATTCATATGAAGTAATAGATGAGCAAGAAGGAGAAGAGGCTGGAATCAAAAGTATTGTATATATTGTAAAAGGAGCATATGCTTATGGATATTTAAAAAATGAAAAAGGGGTTCATAGGTTAGTTAGATTATCTCCGTTTGACTCAAATAACAGGCGTCATACTTCTTTTGCGGCAGTAGATGTTATACCAGAATTTGATGATGATATAGATATAGAAATAAAAGATAGTGATATTAGAGTTGATGTATATAGAAGTAGTGGAGCTGGAGGACAAGGAGTAAATACAACTGATTCTGCTGTTAGGGTAACTCATATACCAACTGGAATAGTAGTTACTTGTCAAAACGAACGAAGTCAGATAAAAAATAAAGAAACAGCACTTAAAGTTTTAAAAAGTAAGCTATATCAAAAAGAATTAAAAATGAGAAAAGAAAAAATTGATTCTATGAAAAGTGACCATAGTGGAATAGAATTTGGATCACAAATAAGAAGTTATGTACTTCATCCTTATTCAATGATAAAAGATCATAGAACAGGTTATGAAACATCTAATGTTAATAAAGTTTTAGATGGTAATTTAGATGGTTTTATAGAAAGCAACTTAAAAGGAGATAAAAATGAGATTAATAAAAAGATTTAGAAGTAAAAAAGAATTAAAGATTTTAAAAAGTGCTAAAAATGCCAATATAATTAAAAGATATTTATTTTTAATAATAGGTACACTTATATATGCAACTGCTTATAATTTATTTTTCTTTAAAAATAATATAGTCTATGGTGGTGCAAGTGGTATTTCAATAATGACAAAGAAATTTATTGATCCTTCTATAATGATACTTTTCTTAAATGTTTTCTTTATATTACTCAGCTTATTATTCTTGGGGAAGGAAAAGACTTTAGATTCTGTATTTGGATCAATTTTGTTTCCTATATTTGTTAAACTAACAGTAAATATTGGAAATTATATAAAAATAGATAATGATAATCTTTTATTAATATCAATAATTGGCGGCGTAGTAATAGGATTTGCTTCAGGAATAATATTTAAAAGTGGTTTTACAACTGGTGGAACAGATATATTAAATCAAATTGTCGCAAAATACCTTAAAGTATCAATAGGTACATCAATGCTTATGACAGATGGAATAATAGTTTTATTAGGAGGCTTCTTCTTTGGCTGGACAAGAGTTTTATATGCACTTATAGTTTTATATCTAATTAATATAATGGTAGATAAAGTAGTAATAGGAATATCTAGTAATAAAGCAGTATACATAACAACAGATGAAGATGATTTAATCTGTGAATATTTATTAAATGAGTTAAATGTCGGTATAACTCTAATAGAAACAAGAGGAGGATATACCAATAAAAAGGATCAAATAATAATGTGTGTTGTACCAACCGGTTTATATTTTGAACTTAAAAGTGGAATAACAAAAATAGATCCAAAAGCTGTTATATTAGTTACAGATGCGTATCAAACATCGGGAATATATACTAAAAGTACAAGCATTATATAGAGTTAAAAAGGAAGGTGTAGTTATATGGAATTTATTAAATTTAAGAATGTTGAAAAAACTTATAAAAATGGTGTTAATGCCGTATATGATATGAATCTTGATATAAAAAAGGGTGAGTTTGTGTTTGTAATAGGAGCATCGGGTTCTGGTAAGTCTACTCTTATAAAGATGTTATATAGAGAGGAAAGACCAACAAAAGGAGAAATTTTTGTTGGTGGCGTAAATGTAGCTAAAGTTAAAAATAATAAAGTTTACAAGTTAAGAAGAAAAATAGGAATAGTTTTTCAGGACTATAAATTATTGCCAAAATTAACGGTATATGAAAATGTAGCATTTGCTCTTGAAATTTATGGTCTTCCAACTAATGAAGTCAAAAGAAAAGTATTAAAAGCTATAGATTTAGTTGGTTTAAAACAAAGAACAAAAAGTTATCCAAACCAATTGTCTGGTGGGGAACAGCAACGTGTTGCAATAGCTCGTGCGATAGTTAATTCTCCAAAATTACTTATATGTGATGAACCGACAGGTAATTTAGATCCAGACACTAGTCTAGAAGTTATGAAGGTAATAGAAAAAATTAATGATTTGGGCACTACAGTTGTTATGGCAACTCATGATAGAGAGATGGTTAATAAGATGAAAAAAAGAGTTGTTTTATTAGATAAAGGCAAACTTGTAAAAGATTATGAGAAAGGAAGTTATACTCATTATGAAAGCAATTAGAATACTAGGAAGAAACATAAGAGATGGTTTTAAAAGTGTAGGAAGAAATTTAAGCCTATCTATAGCATCCATTTCTTGTATTACAATAACGCTATTAATAGTAGGCATTGCTCTTATTTTATCTTATAATGTAGAAAACATGACAAAACTTGTTAAAGAAGATTTTACAATAGTAACATTTATAGATACTAAAGCAAATACAGAAGATATTAACAAACTAAAAGAAAACATTGAAGCTTTTGATAATGTAGAAAAAGTAACACATCAAACAAAACAAGAAATAGCTGAAGATATGAAAAAAACGTCTGATTCACTAGCTTCTATAATAAATACTTGGACAGATGAAAATAACCCTTTATATGATACCTTACTAGTTAAAGTTAAAAATACTGATAAAATATCACAAACAGCAGCCAAACTTCAAAGTTTAGACCTAGTTAAAGAAGTTAAATATGGTAAAGGTATGGTCGAGAGTCTACTTAAAGTATTTAAAGTTTTAGAAAAAGCAATGCTAGTTGCTATGATAGCATTAGTTTTTGTAACATTATTTTTAATAACTAATACAATAAAAATAACTATTTTTTCAAGAAAAAGAGAAATAGAAATAATGAGACTTGTAGGAGCTTCAAACTTTTCTATAAAACAACCATTTGTAATTGAAGGCTTTTGTTTAGGCTTTTTAGGTGCAATAATTCCAATTTGTGCAACATTATATGGTTATTCAGCTATATATAAACATTTTAATGGACAATTATTTTCTCCGTTTGTTAAATTGGTTCCTGCGGAGCCATTTATATATTTCGTATCATTAATATTATTAGGATTAGGTGTTGTAGTTGGTATGTATGGTAGTTATAAAGCAGTAAGAAAGTATTTAAAAATATAATGAAGATGAAGAAAAATTTTGGAATATTAGTTTTATTATTCATAGTATTTTTAATACCGATTACAACAATAAAAGCCAAAACAATTGCAGATCTACAAAAAGAGTTGGATGCTGCTGAAAAAAAGTTAAATGATACTAATACAAAAAAAGCTATAAATAGTCAAAATATTACTGATACAAATAAAAAAATAAATAGTATAAAGTCTAGTATAAAAGAAGCTGAAGATAATATAGTAAAAAAAGAAGAAGAAAGTAAGCAACTAGAAAAAGATATAGCTTTAAAAAATGATCAAATAAAGGATCTAATGAGATATTATCAAATATCTTCATCTGGATCAGCAATGTTAGAATACATAATGGGAGCAGAAAGTATAACAGATTTGATATATCGCCTATCAATTACAGAACAAATATCTTCATATAATAAAAAGGCTATAAAGCAAATGAATGATATGATAGAAGAAAATGAACGTATAAAAAAAGAATTAATCTTAAAAAAAGAAGAGCTAACAAGGTTAAAATCTGATTTAGATACACAAGTTATAGTTTTAAATCAAAAACAAAGCGAATTAGATAAAGAAGGCGAATCAGATGCACAAGCAGTTAAGGGAATGCAAAAACAAATTAAATACTACAAATCAATAGGCTGCCGTGATAATGAATCATTTGATGCATGTTATGATAGAATATATGGAAAAAATTATCTACCAAGTGGGACAACTTTCTTAAGACCATCAACTACTGGTAGAATATCTAGTGAGTTTGGTAATAGAACATTAAATGGGGCTTTTAATAAACATTTTGCAATAGATATAGCTATGCCAACAGGAACACCTATATATCCAGTTGCTCCTGGAATAGTTGGTTATACCGATAGTGTGTGTGGAATAACACTTGTTTTATGGCATAATGTTAATGGAAAGACATATTCATCAATATATTGCCATTTATCTAAACAATTAGTTAAAAAAGGACAGGTCGTAACAACTGATACAAAAATTGCTTTATCTGGTTGCACAGGTCAGTGTTATGGAGCACATTTACATCTTGGTTTAGCAACAGGAAAATATAAAAGTGATTACTATAGATATTATAAAGGTTCAGAAGACAGCTTGGAGAATCATACATTTAATCCAAGAAATGTAATAGTATTTCCGGCAAAAGGACAGAGCTATTATAATAGATAAAAAAATCTAAAAAAGTCAAGTTTTTAAACTTGATTTTTTAATGTTTACGTCAAGAAAAATATTGATTTTTGTCGAAAATTTTGATATATTGTTATAGTAAGATAGCCGGGTCTAAGTAGTTTAGTGGTTATCTAAAAGAAGCATTAAATGTCTTCATTATTTCATACAAAAGGAGGTGAATAACGTGAATCAAAAGAAAAAGAAAGGATTAATAGCTTTAGTAATACTACTTGTAGTAGCTATTGGTGTTGGTTTTGCAGCATCAACAGATGCATTAAATATTACTGGTACTGCAAGCGCTGTTGCAACAGATTTTGATATTCAGTTTGAAACAAATACTGCTATAACAACCCAAAAGAGCGCTGGTGCTACGATAGCTGTTTCAGGTGCTTATGGTGCTGATGGTAATGCTGATGCTACAATGACTGTTTCTGGATTAAAGAACGTTAATGATTATGCAGAAGCAACTTATACTATCATAAACAAAAGTACTGATGTAAATGCTAACATTACAGCAGAAGTATCAACTGCTATAGAAGATACAGAACATTATAAAGTTGAAGTAACAGGTGGTGCAAATAATGTTGCTCCAGATGCAACAACTACTGTAACTGTTAAAGTTACACTAATTAAAGCTTTTGCTGATGATACAACTGCAAAGACAGCAAAATCATTTAAAATTACAGCAACTGGTGTAGCAGCTGAATAATAATATTTGGCAGAAATTAGTTAAGGAGGAGGTATATTATGGCTAAAAGAAGAGATTCGGCTTATATATACTTTGCATTTGTAATAGTATTTCTTCTCCTTAATCTTTTTGTGCTAAATATTAGTGCAAAATTACAATTGTTACCCATATTTATAATTATATTTTTGTTAAGTTTTATCTTCTTCAAATTTAGAAAAGACAAAACTTATGCAAGAATTCAGGTAACTATTACGATGTTACTTATAGGAATTGTGCAAATAGTTTTATATCTTTTAACCGGCTTTTTAGAGGGCTTTTCTAAGAATGCTATTAGTATGAGTTTTAACCGTTTTTTAACCGTTATTTTACCTATTATATTAATATTAGTAGTTATTGAATTGTTAAGATATATGATATCAGTAAAATTCGAAAAAAACAATTTAATAAGAATACTTAGTATTACTATGTTTGTACTATTTGATGCGACTTTATTTGGCTCAAATGTAAGTTTTAATAGCTTAGATTCTGTGTTAGAATTTTTTGGAATAACGTTTTTCCCTAGTCTAGTAAGTAATATTATATTTGATGATATGGTAGTTAAATATGGATATAAACCAATACTTGTTTATAGACTATTAACAACGTTATGTTATTACATGTTGCCTATCGTTCCTAATATGTATATTTTATTTAGGGCAATTGCAAGAATTGTTATTCCACTTATTTTTTACTTCATATTATCTTATATGTATGATAGGGTAACGTTTCAAGAAGTATTAAAGGTAAAGCCTAAAATAAGTATTTCATCAATAATTATACTTATATTAGTAATTATTATGGCGGGTTTAATATCTTGCGAATTTAGATATGGTATTTTAACAATTGGAAGTGGTTCTATGACTGGAACTTTAAACAAAGGAGATATTGCTTTTTTTGAAAAATATAATAATCAAGAGCTGGAAATAGGTGATATTATTATATTTAAACGAGGCAAAAGAAATATAGTTCACAGAATTACGCAAGTCGGCATATTTAATGATGAATATGTTTATAAAACAAAAGGAGATAAGAATAAATTAGAAGATAATGGATATGTTTATCAAAAGGATATTCAAGGGATAGTTCACTATAGGATAAAATATATTGGATACCCATCTATTTGGATAAGAAATTTATTTGACTGATGTAATTAAAATTTAAAAAGGAGGTAAAGTTATGGATAGAAAACAAATAAGCAAAGTTATGCAAGAAACAAAAAAAAGAACTAGAACTATTGCTATTTTGATATTTGTTGTAATAGCTGTTTTACTTGCAGCTATAAGCATAATTTTTATCTCTATAAATAGTGAGAAGAATTACTACATTCATTATGATGAAAAAAGTGATTTAGATTATAAGGTATATTTAAAAGAAAATGATTATTTTGGAAGATACCTAGGTAAAAACAATCAATATATTGCAAGCCTAATTGATTATGTGGAGGCAGATTTTAATTATAAGTTATCAATCGACGAGAAAATTGATTATTCATATTATTATTACGTAGAAGCAACTGTTCAGGTTTTAGATACTAATGATAAACCATTATATAAAAAGGTTGATAAAGTAGTTGAAAAACAATACTTCAAGGATCCTGTTAATCATGCTTTTGAAATAGATCAAACGGTTAATTTGGATTATAATTACTATAACAATATAGTAAATACGTTTATTAAGAGATATAACTTATCAAATGTTAAAAGTAATGTCACTTTAAGTATGTATGTTGGAATTGAAGGAGAATGTAAAGAATTTGATTCTTCTTTAGCAGACAACGCAGTTATTAGTATGAATATTCCTTTATCTACCAATACGGTTAATATCGATATGAATTATAAACTAAATAATTCAACTAATAAATTACTAAAATGTCGAGAAATATCAGTATTAGATAACAAATTATTAATATTAGGAATACTTTTAATAGTATTTGATATATTTGTTTTGATATATACTATAAAATATTCCAATAAAACTAGAAGTACATTAACCATATACAATAAAAAGCTTAAAAATATTTTTAATAATTATGGACAATATATATCTAAGATTAAAACAGAGTTAAAATATGAAAAATTCCAAATCGTATTAGTTGAAGAGTTTGAGGATTTATTTGAGGTAAGAAATTCAAGTAATTCACCTATATTATTTTGCCAGGATGAAACAAAAACAAGAAGTGCCTTTGTTGTTCCAACAAATTCTGGACTAGTGTACATCTATTATTATTCAATTAGTAATGTAATTGAGCAAGGATGTAAACATGAAAGTTAAAGATAAATTTTTAAAGGCACGTAAAAAATATAGTGATAGTAAGAAGTGGACAATTTTTCTTATATTAACTATATTTTTATTGAATATAGGTTATGCAGCTTCAAAGGCCTCTCTTGAAATAAAGGGTAGTGCAAGTGCTGTAAAAATACCAGAATTATTTATCGAAGAAGTAAAAATAATTGATATAAATGGATGTTCTCAAAATGAACTTCCTATAACAAATGGAACTACTTTAGATACTAATATAAATTTTCCTTCTAATGAATATTCATATGTAACATATCAGGTAACTATTGCAAATGGCACGGATTCTATTCAAAAGTATATAGGAGAAACTTATAATAGCGATACATCAACTAAAAATGCTATTAATTATGAACTTACGGATGGTCTTTCTTCCGGTGAGTATTTGTTTCCTGGAAATAGTACAACATATACGTTAACTTATAAGTATAGAAACGGTGCAAGTACAGGTAATTATGATTTGAAAATGAACTTTAATTTTGAAGATTCCGGTAAGTTTTCCGCACTTTCATATACAAATAGTGTTGATTTAACTAATAAAACTAAAGAAGCCGTAAAAATTAAGGTAATGAATAATGGAGATTCTGCAATCAATTATAATCTCAACATAGATAATACCAAATTTGAACTAACTGATATTAATGGAAAATCTTTAAGTTCTCTTTCAATAAAAGCCCATACTGAAGAAGAAATAACTGTTTATTTATCCAAAAAGTCAGATGTTACATATTACAAAACAGAATATGAAACAAACTTTAGTTTAAGTTATAATGATATTACCCTAGATTTTGGTAAAATAAAAATAAAAACAAATACAACAAGTGGCTATGTTGATACAAAACCTCCTCAAATAGGTGCAGTATCAGTTGATATCGTATATGAAGTTGGATCAATTGATGTTACTTGGTCTAATTTAGATGATAGCAAAGAATCTCCTGTGACTAATTATGTTATTTTACTATATAATGAAAGTGGAACTCTTGTTACAACCGGAAACACTGGTAATTCAGATACCACCTATAGATTTAAAAATCAAGCAGAGGGAAAATATTATGCTGTAGTTTATGGCATAGACGAAGCTGAAAATTCAGGAGAAACTTATGTTTCCTCTTCTTCAACATCAACAACCAATGCAAGAAAATCTGACACAAAAGAAATGAGATGGAAAAGAACAATAACATATAATGTTACAAATATTAATGTTACAGGACCTAATGAGGCTAATTTGGGTGAGTCATTTACAGCTACTTTAAAACCGAATAATAACTATAAATATAATTCTGTTCCTTCAGTTACGTCAGACGGAAAAACTTTTAAAGATTATTCAACTGATGCTGATAACTATACTATAACAATAAATCAAGTGACAGGTGATTTAGTTATTACTGCAACAGCAGCAAGAACTGCTTGCCTTGCTAAAGGAACAAAAATATTACTTGCAAATGGCAAATATAAGAACATAGAAAATATTAGATATGATGATTTACTAATGGTATATAATCATGAAAATGGTACATTTACTCCTGAATATCCTATTTGGATTGAAAAAGGTAATTTGTCTAGTAATTATCAAGTAATAACATTTAGTGATGGTACTTCTTTAACAACTATTGATAAACATTCTTTATTTAGTGCGGATGACAATAGATATGTTGATGTAACAGATGAAAATACATTTCACGTTGGAACTAACGTGCTAAAAACAGTAAAATCTAAGAATGGTTACAAGTTCAAAAGTGTTTCTGTAACTAATATAGAAAAGGTAAATAAATCGATTGATTATTATAACGTTGTATCAACGAGATACTATGATATAATTGCAAACGATGTATTAACATCAGATGGAAGAACAGGACTAGTTAATTTTTATGAGTTTAAGGAAAATGCTGTTTGGTCTTCAAGAAGGCAAGAAGTTATAAAGAATAATACATTCTTAAACTATGAAGATTATAAATTTATTCCGTATTACTTGTTCCATGGCTTAAGAGCACAAGATGGAGCGGTTATAATTAAGTATAATTATATGACTAAAGAAGAATTTGAATCTGTGTTTACCGATTTATTATTAAATAAAGAAATGGTATTAGATCAAATAACTAAAAACAAAAAAAGATATTGGATGGTAACAACATCAGATGATAAAGTAACAAGAAATAATAAAGAAAAATATTTGCTGAAAGAAAACAGTTATTATACGCTAAAAAAACCTAAGAAAACGAAAAATTTCAAAGGTTGGTATAATACTGGCGATGGGAAGATTTATAAACCGGGTAGTAAGGTAAAGATATATCATGGTACACATTTTGTTGCATTATATAAATAAGATCAATTTGCTCTAAAGTAAATTGATCTTTTAAATGATAAAAATAATATTTTTATAATATTTTTAAAATACCTATTTTTTTATTAAGTGTGTTAGTATATGTATAGATAGTTAATTGTATAAATTACGTTAATTATTATAAAAATTGTAGTATATTATAAGTGTAGTAGTAAAATATTTTAAAGAAAGGAGAAGTCAAATGAAAAACTTTTTCAGAAGATTTTTCTGGTTTTACTAAGAAAGAACACTTGTTCTTTCTTTTTTTAAGAATTTTATTAGAATTTGACTTATTTAATTATGCAAAATAAAAAATTATTGAAAACTATATTTACGGTTTTAATTTACATATGTTGGTCTGTATTTATGCAGTTGCCATTAAATTTACTTGGTATTAAGTTGCAATTAAATATGATGTCGTTATACGAATTCATACTTACCTTATTACTATTAGTATTGATATTTTTGATATATAAGGATGAGTTAATAAAGGAATTTAAATTAACCAACAAAAAGCAGATAAAATGTATATTTATAAATGTTTTGATTATATTTTTTATAATGGGATTTTCTAATATGATATCTTATAGTATATTAAATGGAAATATAATATCTAGTATCAATAATTCTGGAGTATCTGCTATAAATACAAAAAACTTGGCTCTAATTATTAGGCTATTAATATTATCCCCAATAATAGAAGAATTAGTTTTTAGAAAAAGTGTTAGAACAATAATTAATAATGATGTTTTTTTCATACTTTTTAGTGGACTTTTATTAGGTTCTTTATATGTTATAGCACAAACACCATCTTTAGTAGGCATATTATCCTCAATTTCATATATATTAGTTGGTTTATATTTATCTTATTCATACACTAAAACAAATAATATATTAATTAATATATTATCTAGGATAATTTATAATTTACTAATGTTGGTGATTATATTATGAAACTAGTATCATTAATAAGAAAATTAGTAGCATTGGCTTCTGGAATTAATGTTGTAACATCATCAAAAAATATAAATGTACTAGATATTAATTATATATTAGCTTTAAGTCCAATATCATCTGTTAGTGATTCAAATTATGCTGGTTTAGTTATAATAGTGATGTTAATAGCAATAGTTATCCTTATTGGATACACCTTATTTAATAATAAAGACAAGTAGAAAATTAAAAAATCTACTTGCCTTTTTGTTTTCTAAATTTAGAAAAATTATTCTTTAATTATATATTTTATTACTTCTTCCATGCTTTTTTTTGTTCCATCAGTATTGTAATATATTAAAACAGTATCAATAGCAAGTTTTAGCATATTAAAATATATTATAAGTTCACGTCCTTTAGCAGTATCTTTATATTCATTAATATATTTTTCAAACATCTTTTTATCTTCATTTGAAAGTGGTTCTATTTCAAAATTATATTTCTTTTCTTTTTTTGTAAATCTATAAAATATCCCATTATAATACTCATCTATAAATGATAAATCACTAATTTTTACTATATCAGGTGTTATTCTGTTAATATTTATATTTTTTACTAGCTTTAAATCAGCTTTATATCTTTCTTTAAATAAAAATTCTAGTCTTTCTTTCTCGTTCATTATAACGTCTCCTTTGAATTAACATTTTGTATAACAATAGTATAACACACTATTTATAATCTAAGTAATTCTTATTGATTGCATATAAAATAAGTGTTAAAATAAGTTAATAGAATTTATTTAATGTTATTAGTTTATTTGCTGAATTTTTAAGACAGGGCAAGGAGGTTATTTATGTTCGATTTAGTATCAAAATTTAAGCCATCAGGTGATCAACCAGAAGCAATAAAAGAGCTTACAAAAGGAATAAAAGATGGTAA
>OLGZ01001118.1_pt1 | contig 16672 bp, 13 predicted proteins | sample 1605981 | NCBI WGS metagenome assembly OLGZ01 (sample SAMN03283291) | human gut metagenome | biome: human-associated habitat; material: feces | host: Homo sapiens | place: Peru | collected 2012 | reverse complement strand
CAGCGGTTCTCGGCCTTGGAGATATAGGACCTGAGGCGGCTATTCCTGTTATGGAAGGCAAATCCATACTCTTCAAGGAGTTCGGAGGGGTGGATGCATTCCCGATCTGTCTTGACACGAAGGATGTGGACGAGATCGTAGAGACTGTAAAGCGCATCGCTCCTGTATTTGGCGGAATCAATCTGGAGGATATATCAGCTCCTAGATGCTTTGAGATAGAGAGAAGGCTTAAGGAGGAGCTAGACATTCCGGTGTTCCATGACGATCAGCACGGAACAGCGATAGTTGTGTCAGCGGGACTTATCAATGCGTTAAAGCTTGTCGGCAAGCCATTTGGTGAGGCGAATGTAGTTATCAACGGAGCTGGTTCGGCAGGTATATCGATATGTAAGCTTCTGTTTCAGCTTGGAATAGGCAATGTGGTCCTTGTGGACAAGCAGGGTGCACTGTGTCCTGGACAGGACTGGATGAACCCGGCTCAGGCAGAGATGGCAGAGATAACCAACAAGGACAGGCAGACAGGCTCTCTTGCGGAGATCATGAAGGGCAAGGATGTATTTGTCGGAGTTTCGGCTCCGAATATCGTGACGGCTGAGATGGTAGCATCCATGGCAGCAGACCCTATAGTATTTGCCATGGCCAACCCGACACCTGAGATCATGCCTGAGGAGGCTGCAAAGGGCGGCGTCAGAGTCATGGCTACAGGACGTTCAGATTATCCAAACCAGATCAATAATGTACTTGTGTTCCCTGGAATATTTAGAGGCGCTCTGGATGCCAAGGCAACAGGCATAACGGAGGAGATGAAGATGGCTGCAGCCAAGGCGATAGCTTCTATAGTCACAGATGAGGAACTTAAGGAGGATTACATCATACCGGGTGCATTTGACGACAGAGTTGCAAAAGTAGTAGCAAAGGCTGTTGCAGACGAAGCTGTAAAACTTGGGATCACAAAGTAAGATACCAGAAGGCAGATATCAAAAGGCAGATATGGCTGAAATCTAACAAAAAATTTATACAAATAAGTAAATATATTTACTAAAAACCGCGTTTCATGCAGATATTCGTCATGGGATGCGGTTTTTTGTTGAGTTTATTTGTTGTAAAGTAGTCTTATGTTCGAGGGGAACAGTAATGAGATAGGGAGGATGCAAATGAATACTACAGTTATAGGGGAGCGCATAAAATATGCACGCAAATCGATGAATCTGACACAGGAGGAGCTTGGACGGCAGATGTGTACTGATGGAAAATATATAAGCCGTCTGGAAAGTGGGAAAAGTCTGCCAAGCTTAAAGAGGCTGGTGCAGCTGGCAACGGTTCTGGAATGCAGCTGTGATTATTTCCTGTGGGATATGGGTGAGATAGATTTGACAGAAGTGGATCTGAGATGGCAAGAATAGCGGTTTACAGCGAAATGCCACATGGAAAGAGTCTCGTACAGAATTTTCTGGGAGATGCGGAGAGAAACTATGGCTTAAAGAATGATGTGGTATACTATGATTCGGTGGAGGCGATAATCTGGGACATAGAGATAACTGGTGCGTTGGATCTGGTTGTAGTGTATCGCAGCTGGATTGCTGCAGAGATGCTGAGAAAGAGATATCGAGAAACAAATATAATGATGATATCGCTCGGCATGAATAGGGTGTTATATGATATTCAGCCATGCTTTTTGGTCTGCGAACCGGTTAGAGCGGAAGATTTTATGAGGGTGCTTATGGCGGCTGTTGGTGGGATAGAAAAGAGCCGGTGCTTTGTGTTCCAGTCAGGGAGAGTCAGATATAGGCTCAATATTCATGAGATCATGTATTTTGAGAGCGATAGGAGACTTATAAAAATAAGGGGGCTGTACGGAGATTACAGTTTTTATGGAAGCATGAAGGAACTTTCTGAACAGCTAAAAGAACGGTACACCGGTTATGTCAGGGTGCACAGTTCTTTTATTGTGAATGCTGAGTATATAAGAGGCTGCAGTCCAAGAAAGATAATTATGCTGGATGGCACGAGTATAGAGATAAATGACAAATGGCGTGCTGAAACAGTAAAGCTGTGTGAAACGGGAAATATAGCTTCCATCAGACATATTTCAACAATTCTATGTTGAGACGGCCTTTGCGAGTGACGGCTCCGATCGACAATAGTTCAAATTTGCCGTAGCCACGGATGGAGAATACATCTCCGGGTTTTAATTGGTAACTGCTGTTTTCGTACAGCCTGCCGCCGAGGGTAAATTTCTTTTCCCTGAATAAAAGAGATGTGCTGCTCCTGGAGAGGCCGGTGATGGCGGCGGTTACGGCATCCGCCCTGGCGGATGCCGCTATTATGTGAAAAGGTTCTTTTCTCAACTGGATCTCTTCGGTATCATCGGCACAGCATATGGAACATCGGATATTTGTGTGGCGGATCTTTGTGAGACTTTCTACTATATAATCAGCTATGGAATCGACACAGAATATGTAGGCTGAACTGTGTTTCCCGGTCTTTGCTGATTCTGCCACAAGGATATCACCGATCATTTCACGTTCTATACCGAGATTCATAAGTGCGCCTAGAAAGTCGCGATGATTCAAGTCTTCTGAGAACTTGTCCTGCAAAGCAGCGGCCTTGATAATGGATATTGGAAATTCAGGCTTGTATCCGCAGAATGCTTCGTTTCCAAATGCGATCATAACCCTCTCGCAGCTTTCTCTGCCGCCGAAAAGGCTGTAGCCTGCAAAAGATAGATCCTCAATGTTTCGATAAAATATATCCAGATCTGAGGCGCTCAAGAAATTAGTATATGTATATCTGTTCTGGGAGTAAGCAGCGTTGGCAAGATCCCCCAGTCTTCCTTTTAAAATATCGTCTTCAGTCATAATAAATTCTCCTGCGTAGAATAATTTGCAAATATATTATAGTATTGAGAATAAAATTTTTTAACTATAAATACAAGGAAAAACAGAAATTTGATGAGCAAATTGTACAACGTGGTAATCATCCAAGAAAAAAACAATCATTTATCAATCAAAAAAAATCAAAATGCTATTGAAATGCGCAACCGTTGATAAATTATAACAAAAAAACTCTTTAGTTTTATAAAATATTCCGTATTTACAATTGAGAAGTGTTTTGATAGTATATGGGCATAACAAGGAGATGAACACAAGAGTTCAGATCTTCAGGTTATATAATAATGACAATCACATAAATTTTGATATACGGAGGGTTCCCTTAGCACGAAATTCGTAGAAATCCCTTTATACGATGTAATGTAACCCCATAACCCCAAACCCCAAAATATAGGAATCCTCCACTCCCCCCTTCTTAATAACCTATCGCATATGCGATAGGTTATTTTTGTGTATGTAGGCGAGCGTCTCTACAAACGATGCGTATCTGCAATGGCGAACGGGGGGTGAAAAAGGTGCTTGATGCTGTGACGATGATGCTTCGAGCGCATATTTGCATGCTTTTTCTACAATATCGGGGGAGAAGACGTCGTTTTGGTTGTTGAACAGAAGATTTCTGAAATTCTCAAAGAATGAGCAGATATCAAGATCGGTCTGGTTTTCTCCAAGATTTTGAATATCTTTTATAAGGTAGTTCGTATATTGGATGGCATCGTTCACTGTGAAAACAGAGTCCTCATCCGTAAATAAAATGGTCTCAGGTACGAAAAAATCCGGACGCGTTAGTTGCTGATTGTTAAGATTCATTTCTATTCTGTGTATAGTTGGAGGGTTGAATGAGAAATGATTTTGGTATTGTTCAATCATCATGAAGGTATTGGTACAACAGCTTTTTATGATCGCTGCCTGCCTCTCATTTATATAACACTTTAATTCGATGAGTAAAAAATACGCGTCCGGTAGGGAAATGCATTTTAAGCTGCCGGGCATGAAAAAACCTTGCGTCATACGTCTGAAGAAGCTGTCAGTATGATAGTAATTCAACATGATATCAGTTGCCTGGTCCATATCGAAATGTTTTATGAATTCAAAGGTAGCTGGTTTAAAACGTGTTGCCTTATTAATACGGATCAGGTATTCATCCAGTATGGCAAGCTTTTCATTGGCTCCTGTTATTGTATCATTCAGACAACTGTAGTCGGTGAAGTCGTAGATGTTTAGTGGGATACGAGGACATAATAATGGATCGGTCATTTTGGGTCTCCTTAATAAAGCTGTTAAAGTGTGATCTTGATACTACATAAAACTGTTTGTTATAAAATAGTAGCACTTTAATTTGATAAGTGGTAGGATATTTAATGACACAAAATTATACCAAATGTCTAATAGGGGTGAAAAATGGTAAAGAAACGGTAAAGAAACGGTAAAAATACAGATTTTCAGCCATTTCTGTATAGAGAGGGGTTAAAATCTAGAGAAAGAGACAAGAAGAAAAAGTTTAAGAATGATGAGGGTGAGAATATGAGGAAAAATGGGAGAATAAACAAAACCGTCGGCATGACTGGAGAAATAGCAGATACTATAGGCTGTAACATGAAGGACATACGACGAAACAGCCGGTCGTCGAAGTTTACTGTAAAATATGTCGTGTCGGAGATTAACAGGGTACTTCCTGAGGAATTACAGATAACGACAGGTCTGTATTACAAATGGGAAAGCGAGGAACGAATGCCTACTGCAAGACATATTCCTGCTATAGCCTATGCACTGGGGGTATCGGAAGCAGCATTGTTTCATTGGCAGTCATTCAAGAAGAATGTTGGAGTAGGTGATCTTGTAAAGCTTAAAGAGAGTATATGTGCATTGGATGATGATAAGATAAGAGAACTTGCCTGGCTTGTGTCGGGATGGGATGGAGATGTGAAGGCTCTTGTCGAATTTGACATGTTGTATGCGAGTATGCCTGTTGAAGATAGGCGGGATGTTGCTTCGCTTGGTATAAGACTTTATGACGTGTGCAGGAAAGAAAACAGACTCAGACAGGATGTGCCGTGTGCTGACTTTTTATATCTTCAGCAGGCGCTCAGGGATATGTGGATTGATGAAAAGGGTAAATATAAGCACTAAATCACATATATCCTCAGCAGGCAGAATTCCCTTGACTAAAGTTGAAAATAAGATATGATATATTATAGTGCAACCGTTTGCGCATTGGTTCGGAATTGCATATTACTAGAAGTATTGAGGAGAATTATATGGAGAAGATGGGGCCGGAACAGAATACGGACAAGAATACGGACAAGAAAAAGGAAAAGGAAAATACAGTGGGAGAAGGCACAGGACAGGGCACTGGACAAGGGAAGATGACCATAGCGGATGTCGCAGAAGCTTTGAATATATCCAAGACAACTGTGTCCAGAGCAATTTCGGGAAAAGGAAGAATTGGAGTTGAGACCCGCAGAAGGGTTATGGAATATATAGAAGAACATAATTATAAACCGAGTGTCATCGCAAAGGGACTGGCCCAGTCTAAGTCATATAATATAGGATGGGTTATGCCGAGCGACTATAGTGTTGTAGACCTTCCATTCTTTCAAAAATGTTTAATGGGACTTCTTGAGATGGCAGCACCTGTTGACTATGATGTTCTTGTGTGTACTGTGTCCCCGGATGACATGAGTCAGCTTGAACGGATTGTTGAGAATCATAAGGTAGATGGAATCGTTCTTGGACGAACTCTTGTGAACGATGCACCTGCGGAATACCTAAAGGAGAAGAATGTACCTTTTGTGGTAGTGGGAAGTATGGATGATGATAATGTGATCCAGATAGATCATGATCACCGAAGCGCATGTCGGGAACTCACATCGATTCTGCTTGCTAAAGGTATGACAAAGCTTGCCCTTATGGGTGGAAATAAAAACCATGTGGTAACACTTAATAGGTATAGAGGATATCTCGATGCGATGGAGGATATGGAGATCCCGGTTGACAATGGACTTGTATTCTTTGATATAGATAATTCTGTACTTTGTGAGCATGCAGTGGAAGAGGTGATGAAGCAGGGCGCCGAGTGTATCCTGTGTATGGATGATGGAATCTGTCAAAATGTACTCAATATATTGGATAAGAAGAATATAGTGGTGCCTGATGATGTAAGAGTTGCTTCGTTCTATAACAGTTCACTTCTGAATAATTATCAGCCGGCTATAACATCGCTGCAATTTGATCCGAGAGAATTGGGTATGGTTGCCTGCAAATTGTTGGTTGATCATATAGAAGGAAATGAAGTTAAAAAGAAGACGCATCTGGGTTATGAGCTTCGTCTCAAGGAATCAACGAAATGAATTAACGAAATGAATCAACGAAATAAAGCAAAGTAAAATGATATAATATGAAATAAAAGAGTCTCCCGGACGGAGGATATATCCATCCGGGAGACTTTTTTGATATACAAACAAATTGAACTGATGTTGTAGAAAATGCTTACACAAAGAATGAAGTTGCGCAAAATTGCAACGCGGTGTAGTAATACACACTATGTATCAACCTATATTATGCCGGCAGGAGACAGCAAAATATATACAAAGCAGCCTGTATGCCATAATATGGATTGTAAATTGCTGTGCCACGGTGCTTTATAATGTGTATTATGCACATATTGGTATGGTATTATTCGCAAAAACAACCATATGTTGTACTGTGTGCAATCGGGTGCGCAAAATATGACGGATGTGGAAACGTTTCTAATAAAAATGGGTTGTGCAAAATGTATATTTTTTTATTTTCAAAGTTATTTCAATTAGTAGTTGACAACAATAAGCATAACTGATAATATGTAATTACAAAGAACAACCGATTGCGCACGGAAAACGAAAAGAGCAACTAATTTTCTTATTATTTATTTAAGAGGAGGACATAAGAATGAGAAAGAAAGTTTTATCATTAACACTTGTTGCTGCGATGATGGCAGGATGCCTTGCAGGATGCGGCAACGCAGATTCAAAGGACGAAGGAACAACAGCAGCTGCTGGTGACAGCTCAACACAGGCTGCAGCTGCATCAGATGATGCTATTCAAAACTTAATTGCTGCAACAACAGGAACTGTAGATCTTTCAGTATGGGCTTCTGAGGAAGATCAGGACCTTACAACACAGGTTATTGAAGAATTCAAGAAAAAGTATTCAGACGTTGACTTCAACATTACACTCGGAGCTGAGTCAGAGTCAAAGGCAAAGGATGATATCCTGGTAGACGTTGAGGCTGCTCCTGATGTATTCGCATTTGCTGATGATCAGATCAATGAGCTGGTTAAGGCTGGAGCACTTCAGCCAGTACAGGCTACATATACTTTTGATGTTGCAAAAGAGAATGTGGCAGCTTCTATAGAGGCAGCTTCTGTTGATGGAACATTATATGCATATCCAATGACAGCAGACAACGGATACTTCATGTTCTATGATTCATCAGTATTCACAGAGGATGATGTTCAGTCACTGGATGCTATGATCGAGGCAGCAAAGAAGGTAAACAAGAAGATTGCTATGAACGTATCAGATGCTTGGTATGTATACTCATTCTTCCAGGGTGCAGGCCTTGACCTTACACTTAACGATGACGGACTTACAAATACATGTAACTGGAATCAGGCAGGCGGTACAGACGTAGCTCAGGCAATCCTTGATCTCTTCAAGACTGGTGTATTTGTAGATATGGATGACCCTACACAGGCAACAGCAATCGCTGAGGGTACAATCTGTGCAGCAGTTAACGGAACATGGAGAGCGGCAGACGCTGAGGCAGCATGGGGCGAGAACTACGCAGCAGCTAAGCTTCCTACATACACAGTTGCAGGCAAGCAGGTTCAGATGGCTTCATTCTCAGGCTGCAAGCTTATCGGTGTAAACCCACATTCAAAGAATGTAGGCTGGTCAATGCTCCTCGCAGAGTACCTTACATCAGAGGATACACAGATTACAAGATTTAAGCAGAGAGGTCTTGGCCCTTCAAACATCAACGCTTCAGAGTCAGAGGAAGTTAAGGCTAATCCAGCTATATCAGCTCTTGCAGCTCAGGCAGCATATGCAACACCACAGCGCGTAGGCGGTAACTACTGGACACCAGCTGAGACACTTGGTTCAATCCTTGCTCAGGGCAATCCGGACGGAACAGATCTTCAGAAGCTTCTCGACAACGCTGTAGAAGGAATTGATGCACCTGTATCACAGGAGTAATCTTAATTAAGAAGTACTTTGAATAATATATAAGTTATAATGAGAATGCCTCATATGTCGTTCGTGGCATATGGGGCATTTTAAAAAGAGAGGAGCTTTTTCATGAAGAAAATATCAGGATTCTTTAAAGCCATAGGAAGATACTTCAAGAATTTTGGTGTTGCTTTTGCAAAAGGTGATATATGGGTTAAGCTCTCAGCGGTTATCATGGGTGCGGGCTACTTCGCAAGAAAGCAGATAGTCAATGGCTTGATCATGCTCATCGTTGAGGCCGCATTCGTGTTGATGTGCGTAGGTTATGCGGCACCAAACCTTGCAAAGTTCGGAACTCTTGGAACTGTAAAGTTTGAGCAGGTATTTGATCCACTCACCATGCAGACAACTACTAATAATTACGACAATTCTTTCCAGATTCTTCTCAATTCGGTGGTTGCGTTGTTCATCATTCTTATATTCGTGCTTTTCTACATTCACAATATCAAGACAGTGTACAAGCTTCAGCAGATGAAGGAAAATGGAGAACATATAAATACATTCAAGGAAGATATGAAGGCACTCTTCAACGAGAAGTTCCACATAACACTTCTCACACTTCCTACAATAGGTGTAGTCATAATGAATATTCTGCCAATACTTATTCTTATAGCGGTGGCATTTACCAATTATGACCAGCAGCACCTTCCACCAAACTCACTGTTTACATGGGTGGGCTTCAAGAACTTTGCAAGCCTGTTCTCAAACAGCATGACAGTTACATTTGGATATTCATTCAGAAAGGTTCTTGGCTGGACACTTGTATGGGCAGTCATGGCTACATTTACCACATTTATAGGCGGTATTCTTCTTGCCAAGGCGATCAATTCCAAGACAACCAAGCTGCCAAAGATGTGGAGAACACTTTTTATCATATCAATAGCAGTTCCACAGTTCGTAACACTGCTTTTGGTTAGAAACTTCTTCGCTGATTCCGGTATTGTGAACACCATCTGCTCGAATATCGGTATCACAGACCTGCTTAAGCATGCAGGGCTTGTCGGTGAGCATCTTACATATATACCGTTCCTGACCGATCCTCACTGGGCAAAGGTAATGATCATTCTCATCAATATCTGGGTCGGTGTTCCATACCAGATGCTGATCGCAACAGGTGTTCTGATGAACATACCTACAGATCAGATCGAGAGTGCAAAGATCGATGGAGCAACAAATTTCCAGGTGTTCTGGAAGATCACTATGCCATATATCCTGTTCATCCAGGGTCCGGCACTTATAACAGACTTTGTAAAGAATATCAACAACTTCAACGTAATCTACCTGCTCACACAGGATGTATTCGTCACACAGAATCAGGCACTTGCCAATTCACATGCGAAGGAAGTTGACCTTCTTGTTACATGGTTGTTCAGACTTACAAATGAATACTACGACTACAAGATGGCATCTGTTATCGGTATCATAGTATTTATCATATGTGCAGCATTTACACTTATATCATTCTCAAGAATGATCGCAGGAGATAAAGAGGAGGAGTACCAGTAATGAAGAAAACAATAGGTTCAATCTTTAAACATATCGTATTACTTGTCCTCGCGGTTATCTGGCTGGTTCCGATCATCTGGCTGGTTGTCACTTCATTCAGCGGATACAAGGGGATCAATACAGCGCATTTCTTCCCAACGAGCTGGTCTATGGACAACTTTGTTCAGCTGCTCACAAGACCTGACTCGGTTGTGCAGTATGTGTCATGGTTCAAGAATACGCTTATCATTGCAGTATTTACATGTATCATCTCTACTTTGTTTGTAGTTATGGTCAGCTATGCGATGAGCTGCCTGAGATTCAACGGCAGAAAACAGATCATGAGTGCGTCACTGATACTGAATATGTTCCCTGGCCCACTTCTCATGATAGCAATTTACTTTATCCTGAAGATGCTGGGACTTACAAACAGCCATTTCGGTATGATCTTAGTTTACTCAGCGGGATCAGGACTTGGATTCCTCATCATGAAGGGATTCATGGATACAATACCTATGTCACTTAAAGAGGCTGCCAGACTTGAGGGCGCTTCGGAGGCAACGATATTCCTGAAGGTCATCCTTCCTCTGTGTAAGCCGATCGTGGTGTATCAGGTCATCAGTTCATTCCTTATACCTTGGGGCGATTTCGTGTTCGCAAAGCTTATGCTCAACTCAGGAGTTTCAAAGGACTGGACAGTAGCTATAGGCCTTTACAATATGCTTGAGAAATCACTGGTCAACAAATACTTCTCAGTATTCTGCGCCGGCGGTATCGTGGTAGCTATCCCTATCTCAATACTGTTCGTCATCATGCAGAAGTACTATGTAGAGGGCGTGACTGGCGGTTCTGTAAAGGGCTAAGGCAGACGGACGCCGCTTGGAAAGGACGGACGCCACAGCGGAGGTGTCCTGATATATTCAGAGGTCGTTCGCACTCGACTTCGGACGTAGCGGACACTAAGCTTAGGCTTAGGGCCTTCGCTAAGTGCCGACGTCCTCGTATGCCTCTGAATACATGCAGGACACTCCGCTGTGGCTGAGGCCGGCAGAACTTATAGGCGGCGGTCTGAGAGAAATGAGAAAATTTATTTTGAGCAGGTGTCTGCGTCACCGGATGGACCACATATGGATGGTGGTGTGGATGCCTGCTATAATTAGCCCTAAAATAGGGCTGACAGGATGAAAAATGAGGATATTGTCACTTATTTGGGGACGATTATCTTTAGATCAAAAGGTTACAACATATACGAAATAGGAGATTTAAGATATGGAGAATACATTTATTGTAAACATTATCCATCGTCCTGAGATGGTTCCTGAGTATGCCGAGAAGGTTACAGGCCATGGTCAGGCAGAGGACATCGGAAGAAAAGCTCTCCTCACAGAGTCACTGGACATATTCAAGTTCCAGCAGGAGACAGCTCACAAGAACGGACTCAAGACTACTATTCAGATGACATATGCCAGCCTTTTTAACGAGGAGGCTGTATCACTTGCCAAGGAGCATCATGAGAAGTATGGGGATGAGATAGCACTTTCACTTCTCGGACTTCCTTGCACAGAGTTCAGAGAGAAGTACAAGACCAAGGATTTCTGTATCTGGATGTTCTCAATGGAGGACAAGAAGAATATCGTCGATGACGTATTTGGAAAGTTCCATGATATATTTGGTTTCTATCCGGTATCGACAGGTTCATACTATATGGACGCTGAGCTTACAAACTACATCAAGGAGAAGTACCCATCAGTCAAGTGTGCAGTTGCAACATGCTGGGAGGAGGGCCCTAAGGCTTACCACACATGTAACAACTCATGGTACACATTGTTCGATGGCGGCCCATGGAATCCGTGGATACCTTCAAAGCAGAACACACATGCTCCTGCAGCAAATGAGGCTGAGGACAGCGGAATCGTTGCTATCCCTCATCTTTCAAGAGACCTGCTGGCATGCTACGATGGAAATGGTTCAAACTTCGGTACACATCCACAGAACGTTCTGCGTGGAATGATCTACGACAGCAAGACATGGGAGTACCCATATCTGTACAACCTGATCGACCAGTACCGTCACCTTGCTAAGTTCAACAACGGATATTCATACAACATGATGTTCGTTGGACCGGGCTGGCTGAACAAGATGGGACGCTGGGAGGCTCCATATGAGCTGCTCAAGAAGAGCTACGAGGACGGAATGAAGTACTACGGCGATCTGAAGAAGGAAGGCAAATGCGTTGACATGACAATGGCTGAATTTGCTGATTTCTACAGAGAGAACAAGACATACGAGGAGCCTGAATGTGCTCTTTGGAAAGATATACTGTACGGATCAGACAAGCAGATCTTCTGGTACTGCGATCCATACATGAGAGCTCAGATCAACATGGATCAGGGCGGTGCGATCGTTGACCTCAGACCATATGCAGCAAAGCTTAACTGGCCTGTAGGTATTGGAACTCCACACGTTCAGGATGCCTCATATCCATTCCTGATCCAGGAGAAGTACAGAGCAGGATACTTCACACACTATGCCGGAGAGGGTACTGTGAGAAGTGCCAAGATCAGCTACAAGGGTGAGGAGGTCGATCTCTGTCTGTGCAGAACAAAGGCAACATTTTCACAGGAGGGCAGCACAAGAATCCTTACACTTGACCCGGTTGATATTGAGTTCTATGATCTGACAGTTAAACTTCAGACAAAGATATACTTTGAGGAGGGTTCATCCAAGATAAGGCATGAGAGAACTATTCTCGAGATGAGCAACCCTGATGCAGAGGTTGAGATCAATGAGTACATGGTGGCATGCTATGGTACAACAGAGTATCCTGAGGACATGACAGGAATCACTCTCACAGCAAAGAATGCTTCAGAGAGCAAGTCGCTCACATATGAGTACAAGTGCAGAGAAGAGGATCTCGCAGGTGCCGATGAGGTATCGGCAGTTATCCCTGCAATCGAGACAAAGGCTGCTATGGGAGCATCAGGCAGCGACGCAACAGGATATTTCAAAGAGGGATATGCGTTCTCGCCAATGTTCACTCTTGGTTATACAAAGACACTTAAGGATAAGGAGGTATTTTCAACATGGCTCAGTCTGGAAAAGGCAAATTAAATTACAGATGTCCAATGTGTTTTATGAGAGATCTGGATATAGATATGTTCTATGATAAGGACAAGAAGGAATACTACTGTATCCGTTGTCAGTATGTTGGACCAGAGGAGGACGTTCTGGCAAAGAACGAGCTCATCAGAATAAAATATGGAAGAATGTATGACAGGATTACATTTGACGACTAGGTGACAGATGTCATCTTGATAGAAGGCCGCCGACAGATGAAGATGAACTGATACATCAGGAGTATGTTGTAAAAGACGTTGGAGTATGCAGAACATTTTTCTTCGGCGGCTGTTCTTGGTTATAACGGGCAGTAAAATAAATGCAGGTGAAGGAGACAAAAATATGGCAGATTATATAAAGGGCGTGGATCTCTCCACTGTTGCCGAGGTTGAAGAGCTGGGTGCGAAATATTATGACAATGGTGTGCAGGGAGATATATTTGACATACTGAAGAACTATGGCGTGAATTCTGTGAGACTTCGTCTGTGGAATGATCCGTACACGGAGGACGGCGTACCTTATGGTGCGGGCACAAATGACCTTGAGGTATACAAGAAACTCGCGAAACGCGCTATGGATCATGGAATGAGCGTTCTGCTTGATTATCACTACAGTGATTTCTGGGCTGACCCGGGCAAGCAGAGAGTGCCGAAGGCGTGGAGAGGCATGGATGTGGATCAGCTTGAGCAGGCTGTGTACGACTATACAAGGGAGACTCTTTTAGAGATGAAAGATGCGGGCGTTTTCCCTCAGCTTGTTCAGGTTGGAAATGAGCTTACAAATGGGCTGATGTGGCCTCTGGGGCAGAAACCGGAGTATGACAATATCGCAAAGTTTGTGAGCGCCGGAATAAGGGCGGTCAGATCGGTTGATTCTGATATTCCGGTCATGATACATCTCGACAATGGCGGCAACAATCCTATGTATGTGGACTGGTTTGACCACTACATGGAAAGAGGAGAAGATTTTGATATAATTGGAATGTCGTATTATCCGTTCTGGCATGGAACCATGAAGGAACTAGAGGTAAATATGCGGGATATGGCGGATAGATACGGCAAAAAGATAGTTATCGCGGAGGTTTCCATGGGATTTACGATGGAGGACTACGCAGAATATGAGAAACTGGGGCCTGATGATAGAAAGGGCTATGCCACAAAGCCTTCACTGGTGGAAAATCTTGACTACCCTATGACACCTGAGGGACAGGCGGATTTCATGAACGATATAATGAAACTGATAGATGATGTTCCTGGTGGCGATGGCTTTTATTACTGGGAGGCAGGCTGGATACCGGTGCCGGGAAGCGGCTGGGCTACGGAAGGTGCTCTGTCATACATAGAGGAGTCTGGACCATGCGGAAATGAATGGGCAAATCAGGCGCTTTTTGATTATGACGGACATGCTCTGCCGGCGCTTAAGACTATACGTGATTACAAGCCGGCGCACAGCGACTATCCACTTAAGTAAATTATGGGGGACGGAGGTGCCTGTCCCCTCCGTCCCCCGTGGTTTCTGATAGTAAAGTACATGTTTTTGATACATTTGGATATGTTTTGGTTGGGCGGGTCTGTGTATAATATATACAGATGCGTCTTTTTTAATATATTTGGCGAATTTACAGATGGGGGACAGGACGGGTTGTTCTGATTGATCAGGAGGTAAGGTATGAAAAAAGTAGCATTGTTCATGGATGGCTGGAAGAGGTATTTCACCTATGCCTGGCCGCTGGGATTTATGCAGAAGATAAAGGAAGCCAGGGCTGATGTGAATTTGTACATATTCAACAGCAATGGCAATTGGAACAGGGACGACGGTTACAGCTATGGAGAATACAATATATATAATCTTCCGGAGCTGACAGACTTTGATGGGATCATAATATCTGTCAACAATATCAAATATCCGGGCGTCACGGCGGAACTGCTGGACAGGATAAGGAAGAGTGGAGTTCCGGCTATAAGCCTTGAGACTGCGTTTGACGGTCTGCATTTTGTGGGTATAGACAATTATGATGCTATGTACGATATGACTCGGCATATGATAGAGAGGCACGGCGCAAAGAAGATGTGGTATCTTGCCGGACCGAAGGACAACTATGAGGCTCAGGAGAGATGCCGGGCATTCAGGGACTGTATGGATGAATATGGCCTGACTGTGGATGATGAGGATGTCCTGTTTGGAGATTTTGGTTTCAATGACGGTGTGACGGGCCTTGAGGAGCTGCTCAGAGCACATGGACATACGTGTATAAAACACGAGAAGGACGGGCCAGATTACGGCGGCCCTGCGGAGGTGTACGGTGAGATAACCAGTGGCAGTTTTGCGGATTCTGCTCCGGATGCCGAAGTTTCGAATGATGCGGAGATGGATGAGAGAAGACTGGAAGAACGGGAGATAGTGAGGAAGATTCTTCCAGATGCAATAATCTGTGCAAATGACAACCTGGCGGTGGGTGTGTGCAACAGGGCTGAGGCACTCGGACTTTCAGTGCCAAATGATTTTAAAGTCACGGGATTCGACAACTTTGATAAAGCAGCGTACTATACGCCGCGTATAACAACGGTGAGCAGGATCCGTGAGAAGATCGGAGCTGCGGCTGCAGAGATCATGCTGAATATCTGGGCGGGAAACAATCCGGATACCAGTTCTTATATAGATTATAATTGTATATTCACGGAGAGTTGTGGCTGCGGCGCGGATGCCATGCTGAACGGCAGACAATACCTGAAGAATTATATAATGGGAGTTGTGGAACGCGAGGAGATAGATGAGAGCACACTTGACTTCACGCATTTGCTCAGCAAATGCAAGGATTACAGTGAACTGTATCCGTGTGTTCAGTCCTCATATTCACAGGCAGAGTGTAAGAAATGCGTTATGGTTGTTGACAGATCCCTTGTGGAGATGGGGGGAGCTGGTCCGACTCTTTCGGCGGCGTACGATGAGGATGTATTTGCCGTGAAGGGCTATCCTCATAGGATGCAGATCGTGTACAGACAGGGCATAGCGGATGACGGTAACGATACATATCACAGCATGTTCCCACTTCTGGATGATGAGGCCGGCGGCAATATATTTTTATTTGCACCATTTCATTTCGGAGAAAAGGCAGTTGGGTTCTGCTGTGTCGAAAATGGATATTACCTCATGGATAAGCAGCTTTGGTCAACTGTAATGAGTGAAGTGAATGTAGCCATGATAAATCTATTCAACAAATGGAGGCTGGAGCAGATCAATCAGGAGCTTACAGCAATATCCATAAAGGATCCGCTCACCCAGATATACAACAGGGAAGGCATGAGACAGATCGCCGCGAAGGCATTTGACAAGGCTGCGGGCCAGGGCAGGGCACTTCTCATAATGTTTGCCGATATGGACAGGCTTAAATATATAAATGATACATACGGTCACGAGTACGGAGATAAGGCGATAAAGAGTGCTGCCAGAGCGGTGGCAGGAGGCGGCGGAATAAGCAGTATTCCGGTTAGATACGGCGGAGATGAATTTGTATCAATATCTATATACGATGAGACGGAGTCCCCTGAGGAAAGAAAGACGGCGATCCTTGAGAAAGCCAGGGAGATAGCGGCGCAGGAGAAACTGCCGTTTGCATTGGAGTTTAGTATAGGTTATGTTATAACAGACCCGGATGGTGATAAAACTCTTGAGGAGTATGTGAGGGAGGCGGATCACAGCATGTATCAGGAGAAGATGCAGAAGAGGGTAAACAGACAATGATAAAAAATTATCAAAAAATGGAGAATCAGGCCTTTTGTGCTGATTCTCTATTTTCAATTAGTATGTTATAATTAACTGTCGTTATGACAGTCTGCACAAGTGCAACTGTCGCAACGCTCATTATATCATATCGCCTGTCGGCTCAATGTGGGCATTCGCATTATGACGTC
>OLGZ01001112.1_pt1 | contig 16724 bp, 18 predicted proteins | sample 1605981 | NCBI WGS metagenome assembly OLGZ01 (sample SAMN03283291) | human gut metagenome | biome: human-associated habitat; material: feces | host: Homo sapiens | place: Peru | collected 2012 | reverse complement strand
AAGCATTTTGAATTTGGATTTGAAAAATCCGATTCAAAAATCGCGAGTTGGTACCAGCTCGCCCTGCTTGCGACTTCGGAAGATTGTTCATACAGTACCATTGGGTGATTGAGCTAACGATATATTTCTTTGTAGAAAGTCTGCCAAAGCGTCTATCAAAATTTCTTTTTGTCGCTGAGTCAGTTTAGCGCTTTCAGTTTCTACCGGGATAGGATCAATTTCCAGACAGATCTGAAAATCTTTTACTTCCATAGATATGCCGAAGTTATTCAACGCTTGGGATGCGTAGTCAAGTAAAAGCTTTCTCACTTTTTCGGATTCAATCAATGCCACGATTGCCTTTTCCATAAAAGTCTGCATACCGACGGCTTTACCAAGAGGCTGTCCATTATACTGTAAGTTCTGACCGATGATCAATATATTTCCATCGGAGTCCAACTTTGTACAGATATGACTTATAGACAGCTGCCCAATTTGTGGAATATTAGGAAGGTGGCTGTTTAATGCTTCGGTCAACCGTTCACTAAATGTGTTGAGCAAAAATACCAAAAACTCGCTTTTTTCGCAATCTGGTAAGGATTCGAGCATTTTTTCGCCTAGGAACTCTGCTTGATTTCCGAGTCGATGATAAAACCTTAAAAGCAAAGAATTAGAGTTAACTTTTTTCAAATAACTTTGAAAGTATGGATATAGTGCATGGAATGTTTGAATATAATCAATGTCAGAGATTTTCAGTTGGATTGTGTACATTATGATATTTCTCCCATTATACAGAGCATTTACTTTTTGGACGATCACCGACGTTTATACTGTCGCCACTTTGGGATCTGATCTTCACTTTTTACTCGGATGCGGCGAAAAAAGGCATCAAAGTAAAGTTCGCCATAATCCCATTCTGCACCAAATCCATCTTCATCCCATGGGATAAAACCCTTCAGATACACTATGGTGTAAACCCCTCGTTCTGAATCAAAGGTAAGGCCTCCTTTATCTAACCTATGTGGGATTCCAATGAATCCAGCTTTACGCAGACAATTACCGTGCGAAATATTGAGATGAATTTTTTTCTCCCCGGTCAGCATCGCATACGGTAGATATGCCTCTGTTTTGTAAAATGGCCAGTTTTCAATTTTTTGTGCCAATTCCTTATCTCCGTAGAATGCCGCCCGTATCAGCCACATCATATAAAGGCTGGCGCTGTTTTCGGGTCCTTCCTGTTTTATTAAATTTTTTATTGCCGTCTCATTACTTATTGTTGGATCGTCTTCATACTGTGCCAAAGCCATTTTCAATGGCGGCGTACACTGCTTTAGAAAGAGCCGTGCCATATTTCGCATGGCTGAAGTGCTGCCCATTTGACACATTGGAGCTAAGATAGAACGGCATATAAAAAACGAAATATAGTGTTTCATCACTTAGACCTCATCATTTACCTGACTGTCTTTTCTTTGCCATCGCACCATACGCATTTTCCGGTTCCACTGCATAGGTGACATTCCCACACTTGTTCTCTTTGACAGATTCTCGGTACTAACACTACAAACACTAGAACCTTTACAAAACAGGCATCTCTCTCCAGCGAAATTACGTTGAGCATTTAGGAGTATAAGTAGGATTGCAGCAATAGAAAGTCCACGGATAGGGTGTCTAGCGTTTGCTTTCATGTAATATTCCCAGCGTAGCTGAATCGCGCTCACCGTTAAAAAACTTCATTAAGATCTGCCCAAAGATAGCTTGCTGTGGGTCGGCTGCTTCAAATAACGTCATGGAAGATTTCAGCTTTAGATTATCAGGAAAGCCGAATACTTCCACTGCATTATTGGACGAAGTGTTAAACGCAGCATTGCAAATTTCCAGCAGGCGCACTCCCAAAATCGGATGTGCGAGATACTCTTTTGCTTCCTCCAGGTCTGTAATACCGTATTCCCATGCCATGCTGCTTTGACCGAGGCCGCGCAGCTGAGGGAAGATATACCACATCCAATGGCTTTGCTTGCGCCCGTTTTGAATTTCTTTTAAGGCGGTTTCGTATTGATAAGACTGCGCCTGAAGAAAACGGTTTAAGTCTGACATTCTGAAGCACCTCGCAATTTTTAGTTTATAACTATTTTAATGACGAAAACCTGTAATAACCTCGTGGATATAAAACACCTGTTTTTATGGATTTAAATGAAACTTCAATAGCATTGGAAAAGATTTTCAGCTCAGCAATTACTCCATCTTTCCATTCGGTTGGAACTAAAAGTTCATTCTGAAGGTCTGTTGGACAAATACTCCCATCGTCAATATAAATTATATTCTTCAATGGATTACATTGAACTGTCCCCCAATCAATGTTGGGAGAAAAATGTGTATGTCCCGATATGAAAATAATATTTTGATGTTGATCTATAATCTGTTGAAGCTCGTCATTTCGTGAAAGATAAAAGCTCTTTTTACCTTTTCGGCATGTATGCTCGGATAATGGTGCATGGCATAGAACGATATGCCATGTGCTGGTATCTGAATCCAGATGTTGTTTCAGCCACTTGAGCTGTTTTCCTTCTGGAAAGATAAACTTTCTTCCTACCGTTACACATTGCAAACCGATAATATCTATTGATTCGTAAGAAACGCTATATGCTCCGGAATTATCAATTTCAACATGAAATCCTAAAGTCTCTGCTCTGTCAAACAGACTTTTTTGAAATAGATTGTATCCAAACGATTCTTCGGCATTTAGTTGAAGCAGTTGATCGTGGTTGCCGGTTACCGCCAATATAAGTCTATCCTTTGCCACAGTGTCGATACATTCTTTTAACAATTCAAACTGCCGTGAAATACCATCATTTGTTAAATCTCCCGAAATTAGTATTGTTGAATTCGCTTTACGCAAAGCTTGAAGAATCTTGCTTGGGTTATTGGATAGATGCAGGTCGCTCATAAGAGAAAAAACAATGGGTTCCTTTGAATATGCAACATGAGGTAGATATTCACCGGGGATTTGTAGCAAACAACTTTCAACGATTTCAAAGCTTGCTGACACACACTTTATATAAAGATGTGTTGCTTTATCCGGAATCGCACGGTGACCGTGAAAATAATAGTGTCCGATTCCAGTTGGTTCGATTGGAAATACTGCGAAAGCTGACCATCCAGGCAGTGAACCTGTTTCATTCGCCCAATAAACAGTTGCAACAAGAAAGCCTTTTGCGCGAATCTTGATGTCACAATCTGCAAAACCGGGCATTTTAAGATTTACTGAGCAATTCATCAAGAGTCTCCCTTTTTTCAGGTGTCTTATTTCCTGTAAAATGAACATACTTTTTAGAAATCCCATATTTTTCTTCAAAGTCTGGCCAGTCAAATTGACGAGGCATTACCACGTTTTTGAGAGAACTACATCCTAAGAAAACGCCATCACCAATATACTCAATATCGTCCGGAATTGTAATACTAGACAATTGCGTACAGTAGGAAAATGCGCCTCCGCTGATTTTTCTTACTCTGCCAGAAAACTTAATTTGCTGTAAACTAGAACACTTTTTAAACGCTGAACCCATAATCGAGAAAATATTTCCAGGAATTGTTATCTTTTTTAATCGTGTGCATTTTGCAAATGCGAGCATTCCAATTCGATTCACAGTACAGGGAATAACAACTTCTTTTAAGTTGAAGCAGTCATAAAAAGCATACGAGCCAATATTCTTGACACCTTCAGAAATATATACTTTTCGGATTGATTTTTTTGCAGAAGCCCATGGAGCTGGTGTAGAACCTCCTCGAGTGACCCTTGTAAAATAATCTGGCATATAACCTTTTGCAGACAACCGCAAGACGCCTCTGCTATTTAACTTCCAATATCCAAAATCGGGAATATTTCCTTCTGCAATCGTCTTTCCTTCAAAGATGCTCTGACATATTTTTTGTATAAAAGCAGCCATACTATCTCCTCTATAATTTAAAAACTTTCCGCATATATTTTCCAAAAATGTTCATCATATAAAATGAGCATATTCTCTGGAAATACCGTAAATTTTCTCAAATTGGTCACGGTTTAATCGAGCAGGCATTAAAACTTCCTTCAAATTACCACATCCATTGAATGCCTGCTCTCCAATTTTGAAAACTCCTTGGGGGATAGAAATCCTAGCCAACTTTTTACAATTCGAAAAAGCTAACTTTCCAATACAAATAAGGGAACTTGGAAGGTTGATGTCTGTGAGATTTTCGCATCCGTAAAAAATCCCCTGTTTTAAACAAGTAATACCTTCTGGAAGAGCTATACTTGTTAAACTACTACAACATAAAAACATATCGGATTCGAGTGTATCAAGAGCATCTGGAAGCCTGACCGTTTTTAAATTATTGCAAAGTGAAAGAGCACTGCTTCCTATACGGATAACATTTTGGGGGAAAGTTATATCTTTCAGCCCATCACAGTGGAAAAATGCCCGGCTATCAATACAAATCATAGAGTCTGGAAAAGAAATTTCTGTTAAGTTATAGCAATGGTAAAACGCATTTTGTCCAATTCTGGTAATACCCTCGCCAATTTGCAAAAATCGAATCTTTCCACGGTATTTTTCCTGTCGCCAGAGCATTCCTTCGTCATCATCGTCTAAAGAAGGTATTTCTCCTTTTCCGTCAATGACAAGCATAGCATTTTTGTATAAATTCCATTTGATGGAATAACCAATATTTCCACCGGTAATAATTTCATTCGGCTGCATTTGAAATTCCATAATGCTCTCCTTAACTTGTCAAATGGAAAACAATAAAACTTCCTCTGATGTAGATGTCCGACTGTTTATTTTAAGCGAGTTATCCACTTATCGTACGCTTCTCCCGCTTGATATAGGTGTCTTCTCTTCCCTTAAAATAAGCTCGTCATAAGTACTCTTGACAGCCTGATTAATGCACTTTTCTAGTACATAGCGGTTGTTCAACGCCTCCTCGATTTTAACAATCAATTTTTCTTTCGATGTAATGTCTGTGGGTGTTTTTTTTCGAAACTCAGTCATCTTCATCGTCTCCTACTAAAAATTCTTGAGAGGTTTCCGCATCATCAAAATCATTCTTCTCTGATTTTTTTACTTTTTCCGAAAGATCATCTATGTTTACTTCCAAATTAGATGTTGGACGTGTCAGATAATATTTTGCGGCAGAAGGATTTTCCATCAACCAATCAATACTAAGGAACGCATTGAGCGGCTTCATGTTCTGCTCCGTCACTAGGTCTTCAACAGAAAGTCCTTCCACTTTTTGCGTTGGTAGACCTTTTCCCATCATCCAATCTATCAACCACTTTCGGGATAAAGCGTTCATCTTTACAATTCGGCTGAACAGATAACCTAATTCCTTTGGGGAGTACTGACTGCCATCCATTACCTCGAAAAAAGTATCTCTATCAATTTTCATGCAAATTGCACCCCTTTTAATATCGTTCCTGCAAAAGCAAAGGCATCTGCTTCCACTGGTTGTTCGCAATATCCTCGAAGATCCAATTCTGAGGGTATATAGTTTATGAGATTATTATACCACTGCGTTAAGGTTTCGTCCGATATATTCCAAAATCCCGGTGATAAAAGAGCGTTGATTTGCACTGCGTGGCGACATTCATGTACGATTGAATCTACAAAATTTCTTAAATGACTTTCGTACTCTGGGGTGTCAGGGGAGAGCTGGAGTTCTGCATCGTTTAGCCGAATGATTCCGTTATTATAATTTCCGCAACGCTCGATAGAATCTGTAAACCATTCAACTTCAGCAGAGATTCCATAAAGATTTGTCAGATGCACTACAAAATTTTCGGTTTTCTTTTTTCGCTCTTCAACTGAGAGGTATCCCATCGTTTGTACGATGGATTCTCCATTCTCGGAAAAATCATCTTTAATTAAATTCTGTGTTTCCAGCATCATTTGGTAATCGCACTCTGTAAAATTTACTTGAAATTGCGGTGTTTTGGGACGTACGCCAAAAAGCTTTCTTGTTAATGTTGTTACAGCGGTGGCGACCGCAAGGCCTGCTAAAACAAGTGCTGCATCTAGCAAATACTCGACCATGACATATTCACATCCTCAAAGTTTTTTCCAGTTCAAGCTGTTCGATTTTAGGAGCATATAGATTGATTTTCTTGAATAACAACTCATAAACACATTTGTCATAGCGGCTGTCAGAGTTGCTTTGGGTTCGGCTCAAAATTTCTCCATTTTCTGCATTTTCAGGATGATAATCTCTTGCTAAGAACATGGAGTTTTCATTCGCGGGTTTCAGTCCCTTCCGAAGCAAACGGCAATAGCTGACAGCAATACTGTCGATATTTTCATCGCCGTCACCATAAACGCTGCTTTCTTGGAATGCTTTTTTAAGCAGTTCCCGCCATCGCTCCTCGTTTAACGGCCATTTCTCATTGGATTTAGTAGATTGTAATGCAACATTTAGTAATGCAACATTTACTATCTTTCGTAAATCTGCGCCGATTGCAATACGAGGGCGTCCACCTTCTTGTACTAATGCTTCGTCTAAAATTTTAACCAATACTTGCTCACGGAAACATTCCTTAGCAAAAAGCTCCCGCCCAGCCCGCTTTTCTGCCTTTTTCATGTGTGCTTCAAGAATTGCCGCACACTCTTTGGCAGTTGGCAGATAAACGGCAAACAGTTCATCAAAACGACCGCTTCGGAAAAATTCTTTCGGAAGGCCTCCGATATTGTTTGCTGTCGCAAAGATAAAACACGGAGATTCATTTTCTTGCATCCAGCTAAGCAATGAGCCAAACATTCGTTTGAACGGTCCGCCGGAATCGCTGTCTGCACCAGCGGCACTAAAGCCCTTATCCAGTTCATCAATCCAAAGAACGCAAGGAGACATTGCTTTTGCTAATTCCAAAGCATCGTTCAAATTGTGCTCAGACTCGCCAACATACTTTCCCATCAGGTTGCTCACGTCCATTTGAAGCAGTGGAAGTCCGAATGATTTTGCAGTCGCCTTTGCCGCTTCGGACTTTCCGCAGCCGGGGATACCGCAGAGAAGGACACCTTTGAGTGGGAGAACGCCGCATTTCTTTTCAAAAGTTTGAGAACTTTTTAGTGCGGCTTTTCGGTCTTCTGTCCATCTTTTTAACTCTTGCATTCCAGCAATTTCTGAATTTTGGGTATCAATGAGCTTCAGCAGTCCGCCTTCTAGTTTTTGCTCTTTTTGTTTGCGAATCAACTTCTCAACTACATTGGTATCCTCAAATGGGGAATCTCCATCAATAGTATCCCGCGTCAGAATTTTGTGCAAAATAAGCTTTATCTCTTCTTCGCGGAAGCCTTGAAGTTGTGTACAAAGAGCATCAAATTGGTCATTGTTGGGCTGATAAGGGAGTTCCTGATTTGCAAGCGCGGTTTTTATAAGGTCAGAAATTTCCTCAATATCCGGGGCATCCACATTTATAATTTGGGTGTACCAGCGGAGCATAGTGGAAAGCTTTGCATCTTCACCATAAAGAATAATAAGACTGCTTTGCAGTACACCGTAACATGGACGCTTTTCGTCATTATGGTCAAGTACATAGTTTTCCAGAAATGGAATTTGCCACTGTTCCTTTTCCCAGTTTGGAGATGTTTTCCATGTGACGATGCTGGGATACTTCCAATCTCTGTAAGGAAACTTTACAATGGCGTCTTTATCAAAACCATCAAAGCAGTTAATGGCTTTTTCGTCTTTTAAATTTGAATATGGCCTCTGCAAAAACGTGTTAGGGGGATAATTCTTTTGTGCCAGCCGGACAATCACACGGTCGCTGCTGACAATATTCCGAATCAATTCTTGTGATGCTGTTTTGATATATACAATGGGAATGTTAGCTTGAAGAGCAGCTCGGCACTGCTCAATAACTTTTTCTAAAACAGCCATTTTTATCACCTTTCCATTCCAGTGGATTTTGGGCGTCTTCTAATTTTCTGTGTTCAGTTTAACACGCTCTTTTATAAAAACTTCTTTGTTTTTAGGAAATTCTGTTTTGAAAACAAAAACGCAGGAATCACACGGGTGTCCCGACCAAGACCCATCCCGCGTGATTCCTGCGGACAAAATTATTCAGTTAATTCAAAATACCGGAGAGTTGCAATGTCCAGCATACGTGTGCAGATATCTTTCTTTGACTTTTCAAAGGTGGTTTTAAGATTTGCGGAGTCGTTAGCGAGTGCCTGCTTCAAAAGCTCGTTAACTGTTTTATCGTTATTCATCTGTTTCTTGATTTGGTCACATACTCGCTGACGGTCTTTCTTACAACGAAGCTTTTCTTTATTATCATCCGTAGCCAGCCATTTCATGAGCAAACCTATAATGTGGCCGATGGCTAACCCTATCCAACCAGTAGAGACAAAGAAAATAGACAGAAGCAGTGTTCCGATGTACGCCAGTCCAGAGACAAGTTTGTTAGAAAGTGATTGAATATCAAAACAATCAACCATTTCTCCGGCCAGCGTGCTTAGTTCTTTAGATTGGTTTTGGCTTACGCTCATTAAAACTGCATCCAGATTAAGCCCTGCCGCAATCTCTTTGCTAAATAATTTTTGGGCTTCTAAACTTGTTTTTTGACGAACGGCATTCACAAAATCTGCGTTCCAAGAAGAAATCGAATTTTTAAAAGTATTTTGAAATTTTCTGTTTTCGGGTTGGAAATCTTCTTCCCCAAAAACTCTTTTAACAATTTCTTCAAACTGAGCAATCGACATATCCTCATCTTCAGCTGCCCAAACCTCGGCACATTGCTGTATATAGGATTTAAATACCGGCCTCAAGTCGTCCCGTAATTTAAGCGCAAATTTTTCAAATGTAAAGTATGCAACTTCGGTCTCTATTCTTTTCTGGCACTCGGGATAGTTCTCATCGACGAATTCAATCCATCCAAGGCCATCCGATACAGTATAGGAGGTGTTGTTTTCATCCCAAACAATCGTTGCATTTGGAAATTTTTCTTTTGCTAAGTCACGAATAAAGCCCATCTTGCTCGCACCACCAGTCAAAACGACGGTTTTACAAGGGAATACGCTTTCATATTTATTTGCAAGTTTTCTGTGAGCTTCTCCCATGAAATCTTCACAAAGCGAATACCAAGAACCAGATTTAGAGTCGATACAAAACTCGCTGTTCCGAATTAAGTCGTCCATAGTATCTTTTGTTGCTTCATAGAGTAATTTCTTTCCATCGTTTTTCCGAATAACGACGTCTGATTCTCGTTCGGAGAAAAAGTTTTCTTTTGCTTTTCTTAAAAGTGTTAACGCCTTTTCGGTGATAATTTCATCGGAGGAAATCAACTCTTGACTGAGAAAATCTTGAAGCATCAATTCTTCAATCCGGGAAGCTCCCAAATCCCAGCTAAAATCAAAGCAACGAATGCCTTGTTGCATATAGGTACAGTCTGCCGTAGAAGAACCAAAGTCAAAAACCATGACGCCTTCAGCAGCGGAAAAACTTATTTTCTTTTGTTCACACTCAAGGCCGCTATACATTGATGCGCGCGATTCCGGTACGACTTCAACCTGACCGGTAAGAGTTGCATTGAGAATAAGCTCTTCATACTGACTTTTGGGTTTTGTATCCGTCCATTTTTTTGACGAAGGACAACCAACGATAAGCTTAATGGAATTGCGGGACTCTCCTGCAAAAATCATACTATTTGCATCAATGATGTTGCTTGTTAGCTGATACAAAAAAGCTGCCATGATTTGCATATGATTGAGTCTGCTTCCGTTGCACGGTTCCATGACACGCTCCATAGAACATTTGAATTTATGAAAAGTTTCACCGTGCTGATTTGAAGTATCTTCTGCATCATTGCCGATTAGATAAGGCCCCGCTTTTTCTACCTTTCTTAAACTTTGCGGAGTTCTCAGCGTTGAAAGATAGCCAATTTGCGCATCTGTTAAAAAAATTGCTGACGGAATTACTTTGCTCTGGCTTTTATCCATCATCAATCTATCGAGTGCTGGCTCTCCGTTGTTTTTCTTCAAACAAGTTGCTGAACACTCTCCATGTCCATGATCAAGCCCAACTACTATCATATTTGTCCTCCTTAAAGCCTTTATTCACCGCACTTTTTTAAAATGTCTTTCAGTATTTCAGACAACTCAGAAAATCTAGAATATAAAGTATCTAGAGTCCATCCTTTTTCGTCCGAAAGTTCACTTGCCCTTGATTCAATTTCGTTCAGATTTTCACTAAAAACAGATTGAAGCGTTTTTGCCCGGGCTATTTCGGCTCTCCCGCTTTCAATTCGAGGTTTTAATTTGCTTTCTTCAACATCATCAAGTTCTTGTGCGTATTGCAGGATTTTTTCTGTACACCGACCATCTTTTAAATGATGATAAATTTCCTCGGAGTAGTATTCTTCGTTTTGAATTTTCACCTTGCGATAGGCTTTACAGAAACAATACAAATTACTTTTTTCATCAAGCAAGTTTTGGATTATTTCCATTCGGAGGTTCTGGCTTTCTGGTAAATCTCGTTCTCTCTGCGGCCATTCTACGTTACAAAGAGCCTGAATATTTCTTATAATGTCACGCAAATAATTTGAGACGCCTTCCTTCCGATAGAGTTCTATCTCATCATCCGGCTTGGGAGGTTCACTGGAAAAATCAATAAAGTCGATAATTTGGTTGCGGATTTTATCTTTTCCGGCAAAAAGGTGTAAAATAGTATGGGCGGGTTCCATCTGTTGCTCCAGTTGCTTCATCTCTCTATAAGCACTTTCACAACTGTTGAATTGTGATTCAAGATGGTTACGAGCATCTTTGTATTCATCACTAAAGGAACGGCTCATGCTGTTTGTATTCCCTGAAAAAATATTTTTTGCGGTGTTTTTTACCTTAGTGAAAGATTCTTTTCCTATGCAAGGCTTTTTCTTTATAGAGGATGTCTTCCCTTTTGCTGATGCTGCAAGCTCAGCTATATTTAGTTTCTTGTTAATCACGTATACGCCTCCTGTTGCTGCGCCTGCCGCTAGAATAAGTGGCATTGGACTTTTTTTGCTTGGCTTCTGATTCATTTGAAGGCCACTCCTTTATCATTGATGATATTATTTCATTACCACATTCCGCATCAGAATAATCCCTGTTGTCGCTAAAATGGTAGACGATACGATGCCGCCATGCAGGACGTTTTCTAATAGCTGAGGTGCGTATGCAACGATTTCATCATAGCATTGAAAGCCTAGCCGCTTTGACTGGTGCTCTTTCTCCATTTGTAATAATCGTTCCAGAATAAGTCAATGCACGAAAACCGCTCTTCGTTACTTCGATTTCAACAAGGCGTTCACTTCTGATGGAGTTTAAATAATGCTCAATGTATGGGTCGCTACGTTTTCGATAGTATGTATCTAGAATTTTTCCGTTCCACAGGAATAATATTCCTTGTTCTGCTGTTCCTGTGGAAAAGCAGGTGATTTTTGTGAGGTCGATACCACCCATATCGAAAGGTTCTTCATCAGTGTTTGGAGTTTGTATCCATAGATTCGGTAAAGCGCGGTCTTTCCGATACAATCGTTGTCCACAGCAGACGGACTCGACGGGCAGAAATTTGATGATTTTTCCGTCTGCTACGTTGCACCACACATATTCATCATGTTTGAGCTGGATGCTCTGTATCATTTTCTTTGTCGTAGGATGATAAAGCTCAATGGTGGCAACTTCGTAACGATTTTTTCCGGGAATTGCTTTGAGCATGAAAGTTTGAATCCGTTGCCGCTCTGCAAGAGTATCGGTTTCGTAATACCAGAAGCGATATGGTTCGTGCCGTACCTCAAGCTGGACATCCTTTTCAGGAAATGGGACAATATTTGTTTGTATATCGTTATCAGAAGAAACTGCGGCTCTTGACTCCTTTGTGAAATTCTGTTCAAAGACATTGACCTCTGACAATTCACAAATTGCCAACAGCATCACCCCAGTTTGAATGCTTTCTGGCGTCTCCGGCAAAGCTGCTTTTTCCATAATATAGGTCAACTTTTTGGAGATTTGCAGGGCGTCCAGTTCTTTGCCAACTTCTCCGGGATTGCATCCTTTGCTTTCTACTAGTTGCGCCGTTAGCCACTGAATATAGTCGTGCACTGAACACACGTTTTTTCCTTTTACAGATTCCTTGGCAAGAAAATCATACCAATATTTTTTTGTTAAAAAATGGGCTTTCTTTGGACTACTAAGAGCGTTCGTACACGGATAGCTTAAATCAAGGGGAAGGCAGTGTATCCGTGCAAAATCAAGAAAAGATTTGCGATGTTCATATATTTCCCAAACTGAAAATTTTTCTCGGAGGTCATTGAAGTTCAGGATACTCTTGCCCTTGATTTTCATAGCTTCACCTTCATTCCAGTGCAAGTTCTGCGTTTTCCTCGGCTTCGTACTCTTCCTCTTCAACAACTTCCTCAGTTTTTTTCTGCTTCAGCTTTTCGGCTTTGCTGTGGAAGAACGCAACCAGAGAGTTCCATTTATTTGCAATCCACTTTGTTGTGGGAGACAGAACCTTTTCATTAAAGAAGCTAATGCACTTTTTTGTGCCAGCGATTACAGTTTTAATTGCAAGCCGCCCGGTGCTAATCACTTCGCCGACGACCTCGTTCAGCCAAGTTTCCATGATTTCAGTAGCGACTTTTACGGTGGCAAAGGTCATTACAATCAATGTGGGAATTGCCAGCCAGAAATTCATGGCAGCAAAAGCGACTGCACCTTCGATAAGGATGGCATAAAAGACAACGTGAACGAGCAACAGGATGCCGAGAATACTCAAAAGTATTGCGGCCCAATCTGTGCTGATTTCGCCCTTTTCGCAGGCGGAAGTGATTTTGGCCTGCTGGAAAGAAGCGCACGCCACCGAGGTGATTTGCTGAATATTCATTGTCGGAGGAACATCTTTAAGCAGACCGTTCTTCATGTCCAGATAAATCAGCATGGCAGTGATTGCGCGCATATTGCGTTCGTCCTCGCCAATCTGAACGAGCAAGGAGGCATTTTCATCTTCTGCGGCAAGCTCTTCCAAAGACTTGTCGGTTTTCATCAGTCCTTGCAAAATGAGGGGATTGTTCTTCACGGCTTCTACAAGATTTGCTTTCAGTTCGGCCTCTCGCTCAGAGGTTGCCTCTTCTTCGGTGAACGAAGCCGTTTTATCAAAGTCACTCAGTTCTGCTTTTACTGTCTCAGCGTCTTCACCGCTCTGAGATGCCTTTGCCGCGCCAAGGATTCCGGCAGTCAGCAGAGCAAAAATACGGCAGCGTTCAGCCGGAGTTTTGTCCTGTGCCAGCTCGTCAACCATCCTCTGAAGAACATCTTCACCATTTGCGGCAGCAGTGAAATCCTTATCAAATGTATCAATCTGCTCCAAGACCGCGTCGGCCATTGCCTCTCCCTGCCACCGGGTTTTGTCTGGCAAGCCATGCACATACATCTGGGCAAGAACTTCGTGAATATCATCGTTTTTGGTAACTTGCTCCATGATTTCGTCGATTCTGGGCTTCATTGCGTCCATCTGTTCTTTCGTAAGCATCTTCATAGTTCAAGCATCCTTTCTCAGTTCATTTATTATCAGCCTTAGCATTTCGGCTGTCTGTGCGACAAGTATACTCTGGAAATTTCACCGTTTTTCTATGAAAGGCGGACACATTGATGGTTTACATCTTAATCAGGGTAGATATTCTTAAAGGGATGCGCTCCATCTTTTCCGTATTTTTCCATTGCTTCTGCTACATCTGCAATATTGTAGCAGTGAATATCCAGTAATGCCAAAACTAGATTATCTCTTGCATCGGATGGATTTAGCGCATCGGACGCAAGTTGCATCATCTGATTTGCTTCGCTTTCGTCCATCTTTAACATGAAAATTGTACGCAGGAGTGCTTCATGGCTCAATGTTCTAATATGATTTCTAACATCACTCCATGTTGTCTTATCAACATCAACAGAGCGATAAAAAGCAGCTTCATCCAGCTTGCCGCTTTTCTTTACAAATCCTTTTCTTCTAATGAAAGGACAGAGATAGTCATATAAGGTCTGGTGTGTGCCATTGTTGCGATTTTCAAACGCTTTTTGTATCCGCGCCTCATCGTCTATATTGATTTTCGACAAAGATATGCTTTTCGACCCTATGTTGCGTAAATTAAGAGCCTCTTCAATTTCTACAAAAATTTTGTTGTTCATAAAGAATCTCCCACAATGCTTTGAACTCCGCAAGCAAAACCGATATGCACAGCTTTTAAGCAGCGGCATCAACAACATAATTCCTGTTATGTTGTTGATGCCGCTACTTGTTTGGGCGATTTTAAGAACTTAAAAAAACTGCAACCCCCAAAAGTGCGCAAAAGTACTACCTATTCAGAAAAGTTGCACAGAAATTCAAATATTCGTGAAATCGAATGAGTGCATTTTGCTTGTGATTTTGTTGTAGCAGTGGTATAATTGTAAAAAATAGTCGCTATTGACAACATAACAGGAATTATGTAATAATAAGTCCAAGTTTCTCGATTTGCTGTGCATGGACACTGCCGCACTCGGCTGTATAAATACGGGTAGTAGCAATGTTAGAATGTCCTAAAATGTCGGCCAGTCGAGACAAATCATGGTCTACGGAGTAAAAAGTCCGGGCAAACAAATGCCGGAGATTATGAGGAAAGACCTTTTTAGGGTCTACCCCAGCACTCTGGCACAAGGCTTTCATATCCCGCCAGATGTTGCTGCGGTCAAGCGGCCTGCCTGTCCGGGTGGTAAACACCGCGCCGCTGGTTTTCCCTTGCTTATGCAGATAGACCGTCAACAGCTTGCGTAGGCCGTTTGGCAGAAACACGATGCGCCGCTTGCCCTTGTTGCTGATTTCAGCTCTTCCAAGATGTACGGCTTCCACTGTGATAAAGCGCAGCTCTGACACACGGATGCCTGTGGCGCAGATCGTTTGGATCACCAGTGCCAGACGCTCATTCTCTTGGATTCTTGCAGCGTTCACAAGGCGAATGTACTCATCATGGGAAAGCTCTCGGCTTTCATCCGTAAAGATCGACTTCTGAATTTTAAGTAGATTGACTTTCAAATTCTGCCAGCCCATGAACGATAGATAACCATTTACGGCAACAAGCATTGAATTGACTGTTGTGGGTGTAAAAGAAGCAACCAGTGTGGACTTCCATTCAATCAAGGCTGCTTTGGTCAGCGGCTTTCCGTTGAGATAATTTAGGAATGTCGTCAAATCATGGGCGTATTTACTGATCGTGTGGCTGCTTCGCTCGGCCTCCCGTAGATGGGTTAGATACTTTTCAATGAGAACGGGAGACAGAGAAGGATACTTCTTCGACATAACAATTCTCCTTTCCAAACGGAATAATCCTATTGTAGCAAAAGTGAAAAGAAAATATCAGACGGCAAGGCTGTCGGGGAAAATGACCGACCGATGGCCTTTTTGCTATGCCCGAAAGTCGTATTTTATGTACAACTAAAAGGATTTTAATTTTTTGCGTTCTACGGTATAATGAGCGCAAGTTTAAGGCAGAGGAGGTTTATCGGTGGAAAATGTGCTGGATACTATCGCCTTCTACCGTGATGCACGGAAATGGTCGAACTATGACTTAGCCATTCATGCCGGAATTAAACCGACCACGATTTCCGCGTGGTATCGTAGAGATATTGTGCCAACTCTGCCAACACTCGTTAAGGTATGCGATGCGTTCCAGATTACATTGACTGAATTTTTCTCAGTGGTTGAGTCTGGTGAGCGAGAACCGGTCATACTTACGCAGGATCAGGCCGAAGTGCTAGAACAATGGTCGGCCCTTCGACCTGAACAGCAGGATGCCGTCCGACACTTGCTAAGCACGATGCCATAAACTTAATAATACCGCTTCCTTTTGTTATAGATAGTAATAGGGTTTCTCCCTTTTTCTATCATGGAGAGTGTACTGTACATTTTCCATGCTCCGCCCACCTTGCCATCATCGACAAAGAAAGGACGAAGAATCATGAAAAAGCAATTGATTGAGTACAAACCTAGCCCCGGCGGTCAAGTATGCTGCCGCCGAATGTCTGTCTGTTCTCCGGCCCTGTGGTGTGGCGATTGGCTGCGCTGCTCTGTGGTCGGAGGGCTGGCTTATGTACTTTGATCCTTATGCCGCTGGTCGCAGAATCCAGATATTACGCAAAGCGCATGGGCTGACGCAAGAAGAGGCTGCAATCAAATTGAACATCAGCGATCGACACATGAGAAGTCTGGAAAAAGGCACTTATGCCCCGCTGGATTTGTTCGTTGAAATAGCAGTACATTTCGATATTACGCTTGATTATCTCATTTTGGGGAAAGTTAAAAGTAATCAGGAAATCGCCCTTAGTAAAAAGATCGACGACCAAAAGCAGATGATGAAGATGCTGCGCGAACAGCTTCTAGCTTTTGCAATGGAGATTGAAGTCGAATAACGCACCTACACCTATAAGAAGTCGGAGAGTGTTCTCCGACTTCTTTTTTTGTTGCAAAAAACAAACGAATCTACGCAAAACCGGAAGGAAAGCTTCCGGTTTTGTTGCTTTTTAACAACGAAAACATCTAAAAAGCGGAAGGAATACATCCTAAAAAGGCATTCAGTTTTCAGGTACACTATGGTCACAGCAAGGGCAACACCCCAGACGGGGAGAAGCCCAGAACTGTAAGACGTACCTTGAAAACTGAATATCATTCCCTCGGACAAAACAATGAAACTTCCGTAATTCGCGGCCCGGCCATAAAGAAGG
>OLGZ01001109.1_pt1 | contig 16792 bp, 11 predicted proteins | sample 1605981 | NCBI WGS metagenome assembly OLGZ01 (sample SAMN03283291) | human gut metagenome | biome: human-associated habitat; material: feces | host: Homo sapiens | place: Peru | collected 2012 | reverse complement strand
TGATGGGTGATTTGGCGTTGACAGGGCAAGTTAACCTTGAGGGCGAAGGCTTTTCGCAGGTAATGTCATTGATAGCCGGTCATAGAGGCAAGATAGTTGGCGGTGTTAAGAAAATAAAAGAAGCATTAAAAACACCGAAAGCAGAATTTGAAGCACCGCAGCCGAAGGCAGAAGTAAAACCAGAAACAGAAATCCCGCAACCGAAAGCAGCGGAAATAGCCTTGAGAGAAGAGATTGCAAGACAAAAAGAAGCGACGACAACTCAAGAAAAATCTATAACACCAAACAAACCGAGCATTGAAGAAAGATTAATGAACGCAAACGACAGAGAATCTCTTGTTGAAATTTTTGATGAAATAAAAAAACTTCCGGTTGGTAAAGAAAGAAGTGAATTATTTGAAAAATACTTAAAAAAACATAACGAATGGGGTGCAGATCCTTCAAGACGAAATATTAAAAACGAATATATTCCAGAAGAGGAAACCGCAACTGCTCCAAATCCAGACGCACAAAACGCAATCCCGAAAAAAGCAGATAAGCCTCTTGACGTCGAAACTGCAGCTTCTAAAATTAAAGAATACGTAAAAGATGATAACGGATATAATTACAAATTAATTATGCAAGCCTGTACGGTCGGCGATAAGCCTAATGAGGTTTTGTTAAATAAGGCTGTTTCCTTTTTAGAAAAAGGAATTGACAAATATGATTGCGAAAATATTTTAAGCAGACTCAAATCTAACCGCTCCGAACTTGACGTAAAAGCTTTGGCAAAATTTGATGAGCTTACTTCAAAAGGCATAGACCCGAAAAAAGCTAGCGAAACTATTCGTGATTGTAAGGACAAAAATGGCATCTTTAGCGATGATTTATACAACAAATATACAAGTCTAAAATCACAGGATTATGGACGAAGAGGTGTTCTTGATGCTTGTATAGTTGACGGTGAAATCGTCGAAACAACTTGGCAAAAAGCATTAGAGTTGGAAAAACTCGGACTTGAGAACCGTGATATCGAAAGAGTTTTGAGAGCTTGCCATACAAAATCGACCGTTGGCGGCAACACAAAAGTAACGGGCTTTAGTGAGGATTTGTACTCAAAAGCTAAAACGTTGATTGTTGAGCAGAAGTTTGAGGCTGATAATGCAGCAAAGATTGTGAAAGCTTGTGTTAATAAGGAAGGTAAATTTTCTCAACAGAAATTTGATCGTGCAATCAAATATCACGACAAATTTACTGAATGGGAACTTCCTGATTGGATAAGATATAGCGACAAGGCTCTTGATTTTGCCCACAATCTACAACAAAAATACAAGGTTGATGATTGGGATTTAACCTGGATAATAGATTCTTGGCACACAAAAGAGGACGGGCGAATGTTCTTGAATGAAACTTGTATGGCTAAATCCGAAGAACTTATTTCAAAATACAATGTTGATCCAAGAGATGTTTCGATGTTAATCAATGCTTCAAAAACTGATACAGAATTTCTTTTTACGAATTATAATGAAGTCGTAAAACTTTATCAAGCCGGCATCAAACGGGTTGACGATATTATGGAGGCTTGCACAACAAAAATTGACAGTGAAAATTCTACGGTAAACTATGACCTGTTACACAAAGCCGCTGAATGGCAGAAACTCGGCATTGAAGAAAATTATATCATAATTTATGCTCAAGAAATAAATCAACAAAAAATTGATGTTACTAAAAATGATTTGGTGACAACTTATCATGATGCAAAATTTGAACCACAAAATATCAAAGCTTTAATTTTGACCAGCAAAAACCTTGAAGGAATTACACCGAATGAATTCAGGGACAAGGTTCTTGAGCTCAAAAAACAAGGGTATGATGAAGGTAAAATTATAAACGCATTGAGACAAATCGGTGCTTCTGACGGTTGGGGCAATCCGAGTGACAAATTGACCAAAGAAAACTTTGACAAGGTTGTCGATATGTTTGACAAAGGAATTGATGACCCTGCACGTATTGCATATATGGCAAAAGAGAACTCCAAACTTAACCAAGAAAAATTTAATGTCCTCTATAAGCAGGCAGTTAGTGGGATTTCTGCGGATAGGCTTTATTATTTGCAAAACAATGTCGAAAAACCTGAAATGAAAGATATTCTTACAGATTTGGCAAAAACTGTCAACAAAGAATCTAACTATAATGATTTTGCGACATTAGCAAATGTTATGCAAGGCAGATCCGTTGATGTAGCAAAGGCTTCGCTTGACGCATTGAAAAACGGGGCAAAAGAAAGTGACATCTTGGAATTGATCAAATTCAACCCTTCAGGTGGAGGTTCAAAATTCCAAGAAACAATTATGGCAAAATCTTTGGAGGCACTCAAGGAACACCCTGAAAAAGGAGAGGTAATACGAGAAATTGCGACTAATGTCAGCAGAAGGATGGGTGCGGATGAAGCTAGATTACAAAGGTTTGATTTTTACTTGAAACACGTTGATAAATATAAAGAGATTGTTCAGTCTGAACACCCGCTAAATTCACGTGGTCAAAGAGATTACCAAACCTCTGAAACGGCTATCGATTTGATGTCCCGTCTTGATAAAGCCGGTATGCCGATTGATGATGTTTTGAAAAGCACGGATATTTTATGCCAAAGCGGTAACAGTCTAATGGCAAATAAAACATTCTCTCAAGATATTGTTGACAAAATCGTAGAATTACACAACAATAAGAAACTCGACAAAAATGTATTGACTTTTATTTCTACATTGGATAACACCAAAAACGCTACGGGTGCTATTGATTACATTGCAAAACTAAAGGACGACAAAGTTCTCGACAAATTGAGTGAAAGTGAAATAAAAGACTTGGGCTACACCCTCAGATACTGGAATAAAGAACATGGCGGAGGGCTCTATGACAACTACAAAGAAGTTACGGATTTTTACATAAAAAATAAAGATTTGCTCAAGAGCAAAGATACCGGAATTAATTTTCGCAGTATGGTAAGCAATTATGGAAACGAGCATTCTGATACGACCTTGAATATGGATGTATTCAATTCCATTGCAAAACTGGCAGAAAAAACTGATCTTGATCCGAGAGTTTTGAAAGGCTTGATTGAGCACAACTATGCCGACAAACTCCCTGCATTTGTTGAAAAAATCGATTTTGAAAAATATCCAAATGAAGCTAAACTCTTTTTAGAGAGATTAAGCTCTAGGTACGATCATCTAATGTTTTCAGAAATATTAAATGACAAAATTACAAAAGAAGATTTAGATTTCATTTTAGATTTACAAAAACTTATTTGCGAAAATAACAAAAATGGCAATCCTCAAGTTTTAGATAATAAAGTGTTTGAATTGTTTACCGAAGGTGAAAAAATCACTCCGGAAGCTCTTGATAAATTGAGATACTATGTAGAAATGAAACTCGCAGACCCTGAAAACACTTCAGGTAATTTATACTTAGGCAATATTGTACAAAAAATTCAAGCATACAAAACAACTCCTGAAAATATCGACCGTATTGAAAATTTAATGTTTAATAGTGGTTTAAAGGATGCCCATTATAATACAATTATTTCAATGTTATCAAAAGACAAAGAAGTCGCAAATAAGCAATTAGATTTTATTGAAGATGTAATAATCAGTCTTAACAAATTCTTAAAAGAGTCAAATACCATGGGTTCTATTCTAACGAGTATGCTTAATGGTGTTAAAACTATTGATGATATAAATGCAAAAACAGAACTTTGGAATATTATAAAAGAAAAAGGAATTGTACCTAATGCTCGTAGAGGTCTGATGGCAGAAGGGTCTAAAGCAACTTCAATGGTAAGTATGGCTAATGAAAAAAACTTAGCTTTCTTCAAAAAGTTACTTGTTTCAGAAAAAGGCATAACAGACGAAACCTACAGTATTGCAGTGGCAACAAATAAGGATAATATATCTTTAGTTGAAAAAATATACGCTGATAATAATTTTCCGAGAGAAAAAGTTGTTGAGGTCGCGAAAGCAACAAACGAAACCAATATTGATGTTGTAGAAAAACTATATGCGGACAAATCGTTTCCAAGAGAATATATAGCGAGTGTTGCTCGTATCGTAAGAGATGAAAATAAAGATTTTGTGGAGAAACTTTGTTCAAATAAAAATGTACCTAAAAATAAAATTGCAGAAATAGTAAAATCAACGGTAATCAAGGATGCGAATGACGCAGGTGGCAACAACGGTAAAATCGATTCTAAAAAAGTTGAAAAATACACTCGCTTATTCCAAAATGAAAAGCTTGCAGGTTGGGCTGCCGACATGATGGAACAAGGATTTGATATTGAAACGATTTCAAAACTTGCTCCAACAAAACAGAGTTTCTATACAGAAAAAGAAGTCAAAACAGAAACTACACAAAATATTGAACAAAAAAGAGATTTATCACCATTAGAACAACAAAAACAAGAAACGGTTCAAGAATTTCAAACATTAGGACTTGATGCAAAACAGGCAAATGCTGTTTACAAATCAATTTCTAAAAACGGAATTGTTGACCCTGATTTAAAAACTCATGCAACTGAGTTGATAAACAAAGGCGTTCCTAAAAACAAAATTGGGGACATTTTGAATGCTGCTCAAATTACGGGTGAATTTAATTCTAAAATTGTTGACGACTTTATTTTGTTGCAAAATAAAGGACTTAACCCATTGTTGGAGAAGAACTTAGCGGTTCTCAACAACATCTCGGGGGCAGATTGTGCTGTCAAATTTAACTCAAAAGTCCGCAATCAAATGAAAGCTATGATTAACAACTTGCCTGATTTTATGAAGGCTGATTTAACAGAAAAAGGTATTCAAATAGATTCAATTTTGAATAAATTGAATTCACAAATTGTAAGAACCGCCTCTAACGTTCCGCCAAAAGTAAAAGTCGAAACAGGTTTGCGTTCAAAAGCAAAGATTACGGGTTTTGAAAAAATTGTTGTGGACAAATACGAACCAACAGAAGAAGTTTGGCGAAACGAAGAAGCTACAAAAAAATGGGCAGAAGAAAAATATCAAGACTTCAAAAATAGAGAATATGTTTCAACAAGAAACACTTCCGAAGATCCTGACTTGGGTAAAAAAGTTACTGAAAAACGTAAAGAAATGCTCGACGAATGGTACAAATTTATGGAATCTGACGAAAACATACAAAAAGATCCATTTATAAAAGTGCTTTTGTGTGACTATATAACGAAAGAACTTGAGCCTGAACGTTCTACAACCCCACCGGTACTGAATAAGGATGTTGTAAAACAAATTCTTGGCGATGCGTCAAATTCTTCCAACTTCTCATTCAACAACGCATATACGAAAAAAATGAAAGAACTTTCCGCTAAAAACAGCCAAGGTCAAAAAGTAGAAATCAACGGAAGAAAAGGCACATGGTACACTGTTCCTAAAACTGACAGTTCCTCTCCTGATTTCAAATCTAATGCCGCAAAAATCAGAGCTTTTTCAGACGGTACAAACTGGTGTATCAGAACTTGGAACGCAGAACCTTATGTTCAAAGAGGTGCAATGCACTTCTTTGTTGATGAAAACGGCTTAACACAAATTTGTATCAGAGAAGAAGGAGGGGCAGGAAGCATTTACGAAATCCAAAAACGTCAACAAAACGCAACAATACCTGTTGCATATCTTGATGTAATTGATTCTTACATAAAAGAACACGACCTAAAACCTCAAGCTACATGTGCAGACAGAATAGCTAAAGCACAAGAACAAAAGCCGAAATTTGATAAGTTAAAAGCCGAATTGACAGATATGAACAACAAAAAAGATTACAAAGGTATCTTGAAAAAAATGGGCATAGAAGTAAAAGTTTTGCCTAACGGAACTTTTGAAATTTCCCATTACAGCTCATATATTAAAGAAATTGCACTGTCTGATTTTGGTATAAACGAAAACGAGTTGCTCGCAAATGTATCTGTAATCAAAGGAAATGCTGATTTTAAAGATTCAAACGTAACGACATTGCCAAACTTGAAAGAAGTTGGCGGAGTACTCGATTTTAAATATGCAAACATTTCAAATATTAAAAACCTGAAATCCATTAACGGCAAAGAAATCAACTGGTAACAAATAAATTCTTACATAATAAAAAGGCTGATTTAATAATCAGCCTTATATTTAATAAATCCTTTATTCCTAGCTTCCTTTGCGGAATTTTCCTAATTTTCCAACGACAACTTATGCTATAAAGTTGTTTCCAAATCTTGATGCACCGTGAAAGAATGATAATTTCATCATATCTACCAACGATTTTTTTACAACCAATTTTTTGTTAAGGTCGATTTCATTCATTGCCTCTGCGGTTGTTTTATATGTTTCGTTAATTGTGTTTGAAAATAATACTAATCTTGCCATTTCTTTAGCCTCTCTCTTTATTTTGCTCTTGTATATATATAAAAAATTTTGGCATATAATTATTGACTTTTTAAATACCTTTTCAATACTTTTTGTTACATTTGTTTACAAAAGCATTTTTTATTAAAGTTTTTCCAAAAAAATTCCGATGTATATAGAGAATAACAGGAGATAACTCATGGTAGATGCAATCACGTCCTACAACGCAAACAAACCCACAAATCCTAAAAAAGATTTAACGATAAACTGGAACAAACTTACCGTCAAAGAAATTAAAGAATACGAAGGCGAAGGACAAGAAGTTCCGGAATATATCAAAAAATGGGCAGAATACGTCGACAAACTCCAAAACACCCCTGACGACGTAACTTATGCCACATACTTTAATAGTGATGCAGATGCAGCAAAATACAACAGCACCGTCCATACAGCACTTAATGACCCGACAACCCAATTAAATATGGGTGCAAACCCTTCGGCTTCAACGGAAGCAGGTGTTTATCAAAACTTGTGCAAAGATACTCTTACAAATGTCAAAAACGTAACCGACCAACTTGACCAAATTATGAAACAGGCAGAAAAAGTTGTAACCGAAGCCGGAACTAGTAAAGACGGGATTTGCGACAGAATTCAGCAGTATCAACAACGAATTACTCAACTCAAAAACGACAAGAAAGATCCGCTTGCCCCAATGGAAATGGTGGATTTGTTCAATCAAATTCAGGCAACAGGCGAAAACGGTGTATCAATTATGGATATGAAATTGTTGCAGTTGCAGGGTATCGGTACACAAGTTACGGACGCTTACGACTTGTTGAAAGGTGCAGGAAGTCTTACAAAAACAGCACAAACCCTCAGCAAGAATAATTTTGGCTCAATTACATCTGTTCTTAAATACAGTAAAGAATTGAACGAACTTTCCAAAAACAAGAAAAAAGATCTTCAATCCGCAACAAAACAGCAGGACACAAACGAAGATACAATCGAAGATTACAGAAGCAATATTTCAACCTCAATCGGCATGTTCTCTGTTTCCGGGGCAGACAATACGGATGTCAACACCAATAACGGGGACGGCACGGGTAATGACGAAAGCACTGCAAAAGCAACCGCAAAAACCGACGAAAAGAATTCCAAAAATAGCACAGTGCGTACAAAAAACGCCATTGCCGCACGACAAGAAAAAGAAAAAACGCTTGCGGACGAAAAAATTCTCACCGACCCGAACGAAATTCTTAAACGCAAACAAAAACGAGGCGAGGCATAGTTTTCCAAAATACAAGACCGACATTTGTCGGTCTTTTTCGTATATATAGCAAATTTTTATTTTCAGGAGTGTTAGGATTGGTGAAAGGTTTTTTATATGGAAGTTTCGTTTACCTCTGCATTTCGCCCGATACCACAAAAAGAATTCTCAATACTCAAATCCGGAATTCCAAAAAAATGTTTTGTCGATTTCCCGTGGACTATGTCGGAAGCTGTAAAGGGAAGTTCAGCTTGCACTGACCGGGTTTGTGACTGTTCGGTTTTGGGGATTACGGACGGGGCTGAGGTCTTCTTATCCCACCTAAATCCTGAAAATGAGTCAAACCGTCAAATTTTTGCCCTAAGAGAGCATATTGCCCGCAATGTGGATTTGTTCAACGAAAATTTGCAGGCTGTGCTGATTGGTTCAAAAAATACCAAGAAAAGTTTGGATTTGTACGGAAAATTAAAGGGACTTTTGGAGGAGTTCAATATTAAATATTCACAGTTGCGAAACTCCAAAACTCCCTTGAGCGTGGCTTATTCCTCTAATACGGACGAATGGAGGATTGCCTCCCCAGAAATTGACAAGAAAATCCGCAAAGGACTTTCTTCCGAGCAAATTTTTAACTCATCCTTTGAAAAGGTTTCTTTAGCAGATTTTGACGAAATCGTTTAGGTGGGGACTTTTGTTGTGGTTGTTAAGTTTTGGACACCCCACTTGACAAATTACAAACAATCGTAAACGATATAAGCATAGGGGCAAGCCCAAAGCAAGTGAATTTTACTTGAGGCTTGACTTAGTACCCTATAAGAAAATGTAGATTAAATTTAAAAGTGCCATCAGTAGTTTGATGGCACTTTTTTAATTTCGTATGATTTTTTTCTATCTTCTTTTGCCACGTTCAAAGTTGCCGCCGACACGGGTCGAAACGTCTGTGATGTCTGCGTATCTTTCAAGCGGTAATAGTTTGATTTTGCCGTTGTAGCCGAGTTCTACGAGCACCCTTCGACGTTGTGTTGACAAACTTTCACGCTTAACAGAACTGCCGTATTCGGGGATGGTTTGACTGAAGTAAGTCTCAAAATCTTTGCCATTTTTAACGTCTTTCTTTACAAGTTCAGCAATCTGTTTTGTTTCGGCAGGATAAAATCCTCTTGACAAATCCGTTATCAAATTCAAACAGTGAGTGGCTTTCATTACATCAATTAACGCATTTGCAGAATGGCAAACATTGTCGTTAACTCCGATCAAGCGTACAATATCAAACAATGCATCCATATCAGATGCACCTGCAACCGCCCTTACAAACGGCAAATTTCTCCCGTTTAATAATTGTTCTTCTACAGGTGTTTTGTTTACTGCAATCGCACCCATAAAAAATTTATTTTTTCTGAGTTCTAATTCTCTACGAAATTCATCTCTATATCTTGATCTTAAAGTTCTTTCATCAGGAAGCCCTAGTTTAAGACCTTTAAATAGCTCTACTTGTTTTTCTCTATATTTTTCATAAGTGAACTCTTTTCCCAAGGCTTCTGCGGTAATTTGTTCTTCTTCAAATTCTTTTACCTTTTTCAAAAATTTTAAAACATTATTTTGCTCTTGTTTTTTCATGCCGGATGTCACATCCAAAAACCCTTTGATTTCATCAGAACTGAGAGGTTTTCCTTTTTCTGCACCGATTGACAAAAGATTTTTCAATACATCGGTTTTTGATTGAGTTGTTTCAAACTCTTTAAATCCTTCTGTAATTTCTGTTATTTGTTTTGAATTAAATCTGTCCTGACCTTTAATTGAAGCAAGTTCCAAATATTTCGGAATCATCTGCAACTCTCTGGACTCCATTGCCAATTCAGATGCATTTTTACCGGCTTTACCAGCTTTACTACCGGCATTTCCTGCAACAGAAGCAGCCTTTGAATATATTCTTGAAATTTCTGTCGGGGTAATTTTAACCATAATATCTCCTTTAAATTCTTTCTAAAACACATAAAAACGGTAAAGGGAAAATCTTGCCTTTACCGTCTATATTTGTAACAAAATATTTAGAACCAATTACAATAATCTTTATCGCACAAAATTCTATCCAAATTCGCAATATAATCTTCTTTTGTCATTTCATAAGTTACCGGTGTAATTGAAATTTTATTGTTTCTAATTGCGGCAATGTCGGTTTTTGCGTCAGTCGGTTCGTTTGTAAGTTCTCCTGCCATCCAATAATAAACTTTACCTCGCGGGTCAATTCGCTTTTCATAAGTGTTTGTAAACATTCTGCTCCCGAGTTCCGTAATCGCAACACCGGCAATATCCTCCGCATCAAGAGCCGGAACATTTACATTTAAAATTGATTTCGGCGGAAATGGGAATTTTTCAATCTTTTTCAAAAGAGCGTTTACAAATTCGCCTGCAAATTGAAAATCTTCATAATCAGACTGCATACTCGCCAACGAAACGGCAATACTCGGAATTCCCATCATTGCCCCTTCCATTGCACAACTTACCGTTCCCGAGTATAAAATGTCAGAGCCCAAATTAGGGCCATGATTAATTCCTGAAATTACAAGATCAGGCATTTCTTCTTTTGACAAAATTGCATTAATCCCGATTTTAACGCAATCCCCCGGTGTGCCTGTCGTAACCCAAGTTCTTTTTGCTCCTGAAATTGTTTCCAATTCCTCCACTCTCAACGGAGTATGCAAAGTCAAAGAATGCCCCGCAGCACTACGTTCTCTATCCGGTGCAATAACATAAACCTCATGATCTTCCGCCAATGCTCTTGTTAAAACTCGTATCCCATTAGCCGCAATTCCGTCGTCGTTTGATATTAAAATTTTCATAATTCTCCTTTGCGTAAAACTCTTGTGTTTCAACATTATACAGCATTTTTAGAAATATGTACAATCTGATTTATGAAGTTTTGTAACGAAATATAAGAAAAATAGAAAGAGTATAGCAATTTTATATAACAAAAATTGTTTATATATATGTAACACGAGGACGCTTAAATTCGAGGAATCAAAACGAAATTTAAGCACACACACTACACTTCACACTATTTGAGGAATGAATCAAAAGTTTGTTCCAAGAGCCGCTTCGGTGGCTCTTTTTTTTGGTGTATAATCTAATTATGGAAAAGAAAATTTCAGACAAAGTTATAAGCAGATTAACTCTTTATCACTGCATTTTAGACGATTACATTGTTGATAATATAGAATTTATTTCGAGCAAACAGATAGCGACATTATTAAAAATTGACGATTCGCAGGTGCGAAAAGATATTAATATACTTAACAATTCCGGCAAATGTCGTGTCGGTTACATTGTCAAAGAACTGAAAAAATCCATTGAGAAAACTCTCGGATTTGCCAAAAAGAAAAATGCTTTTATTATCGGGGCGGGTAACCTCGGAATGGCACTTGCAAAATACGACAATTTCACAAACTACGGGCTGAATATCATCGCACTTTTTGACAACGACAAAAAGAAAATCGGCGGAACAATCAATTACAAAATGGTTTTGGATATCGAAAAATTGCCGAATTTGGCAAGAAAAACAAATGTCGATATTGCGATTTTGACAGTTCCGAAAGCCTTTGCTCAGTCTACGGCGGACTTTTTGGTCAAAGCAAATATCAAGTACATTTGGAATTTTGCACCGGTTGTGTTGAATGTTCCCGACGATGTTCAGGTTTGGAACGAAAATCTAATGGGCAATTTTTTGCAATTTACTTACAATATTTAGAGTGTAAAAAGGAGTATTATGAAAAAACTTTTACTTGTTTTAGGAATAATTCTTTTCGGGAGCCTTTGTCAGGCGAGCGATACCGTACTGACAGGCGGTGTTGATTTTGATTGGGTTAACCTTCCGCAAGTTCAAAGAGATGCACAAATCGCTGATTATCAAAGCAAAATCTTTGGAGAAGAAATTGTTACCAAAATTTCTAAAAAAGATTTTAAAAACACATACAAAGATTTCATTAAGGACAAATATTACAAATCAAACTACAAACTTGCTTCAAACGGTATTACAGAAACCTCTGATGCAAAATTATGCGGTTTTTTCTATAAAGAAAGTATTCTTTATATGTACGCAATACAATTCAAGAAAACCCCAAAAACCGTTTATTACTATAGTGCCTACGGACGTTTGAGCTACGTTGACACGATGTCTGAGAATTACCCGAACTATCCGTATTATTCAAAACAAGTTCGCTCAAACGGAACACTTGCCGGAGCAATTTATTTTGTTTCACACGACCTGCAATATATTTACAAACCTGACGGCGAATTCAAAGGAGTTTGGTACAAAGACAAAATGTTTGACCGCAAAGGTAAACAAATTCTGACTCGCTCAAACTGGTAAATCTTTATTATTTTTTCTTGGCAACTACAATAATCGGAGCATAAGTAAGGCTCAATTCAGGGAACTTTTCCCTGTATTTGTCGCAAAATTCTTTCACGTTCTTAATTCCCCAATGCTTTTCCGTAAGCGAATTTACACCGGTATTTTTCATGTGAGCAAGAATTTGCAACGGAGTTGAAAAATTCATCTTATAATTAAATTTTTCAATGTGAATTATTTCAAAATTTTTCTCTACAATTTCTTTAAGTTCTTCAATATTTTTGTAATTCAGAGTCAGACCCGTAACCTCTCGGATTTCTAAGAAATTTTCAGGTGAAAACGTAGAAAAAGCAATTATACCGTCAATTTTTAATAATGAAGAATAATATTCTAAAACCTTGTCCAAATTTTCAAACCATTGAAAAACTGCGTTAGAAATTATCAAATCGACCTTATGCGGGAGTTTAATTTTTTGTGCATTCCCGCAAACAAAAGTGTTTTTAGAAATTATGCCATCAATGTAGTTTTTTGATTTTTCGACAATATCATTTGCAAAATATTTCTGGAAAACAAGATTTTGCTCAATCTGCTTTGTTAAAATACCTGTCCCGCAACCTATTTCAAGAATTTTATCGAACTTTTTCTGAGACAATGATGAAACCAACTTTTCGGCAGTTATTCTTTGAACAAAAGCATTTTCATCGTATTTATCCATACTTTTTCGAAATTTATTTTTTAATGTTTTGGGATTTATCTGCATTTTAAAATATCGTTCCAACTTTCAAAATCATAAAACGGGAAATGTCCGCTATTGAGTACAACTACGGGGCAAACATTATCCCAACAATTATGTTGATTTCTCGTCGGAATAATCTTATCCGTATTACTGATTATAGCACGATTATAGTATTTTTTATAATCCACGTCAGTTTTGTCTATTAATTTTTTCAAAGAAACGAGTTCTGATGCTTGATTTGGAATTTCACGAGCGACAGGGTTTTGAAGATATTTTTGAAACTCCTCTTCTGTTTTGAAAAGATTTCGCTGGAACTTGCCTTGTAAACCTGTATCTACATATTTTAGAGTTAAATCGAAAGTCTTAATCGGAATACCTTTTTCGTTGTCGACTGGAAACGGGGTTCCGTTAATTGCGATTTTTTCTTTAAATTCAGGCAGCTTTTCTTTCAAAAGATATGCAACAAAGACGCCCATTGACCAAGTTATAAGAAAATATTCTTCATACCCTAAAATCTCAATGGGGATTGACAAATCATTATAATCATAAAGCATTAAGACATCATAATCATTGCACGCAAGCCTTTCAAAGGGTTTGTAGTCAAAACTCCAACCGCAAAAAAACAGTAAAAGTTTTTTGTTTCCATCTTTTTGGTTTAGCCAATGATACTGCATAATTTCTCCAAATCTTTTTCTTCAATGTCTGTCGTAAGTGAAAGTCGTAACCTTGAGGTGCCTACAGGAACGGTTGGCGGTCTTATCGGAAGAGTAAAATATCCGTTTTGATAAAGGATTTTACACAACTCTACAGTTTTATCGTTTTCCCCGACAATAACCGGAATTATATGGCTGTCGCTTTTCAATTTCCGCCCAAGCTCCAACATTTTGTCACGTTTTTCAAATGTTTTCGGCAGTTGCGTTTCTATAATCCATTTTGAAAACGCGATATTTACAGGAGGCAATGCCGTTGAAAAAATAAACGAACGAGCTTTGTTTATCAAAAAATCAATCAATACTTTTTTACCCGTGACAAATGCACCCATTGAGCCGATAGCTTTACCAAAAGTTCCGACAAGCAAATCAATTTCAGGCAAAACCCCTAAATTTTCACAAATTCCGAGCCCGTTTTCGCCAAAAACTCCGAAAGCGTGTGCTTCGTCGAGGATTAAAATACAGTTGTATTTTTTCTTCAATTCAACGAGTTTTTGCAAATCTGCAATATCCCCGTCCATTGAAAATACGCTCTCTGTAACAATAACAGCATTGTTATAATTGCTTCGTTCTCGTTTTAAAAGCTTTTCCAAGGCTTCCATATTTTTGTGCGGATAGCGAAAAAAATTTGCCTCCGACAACCTCATCCCATCAATGATGCTTGCGTGATTAAGTTTATCAGAAAAAATAACGTCGCCCTTGCCTGCGATTGAGGAATTTATCCCGACGTTAGCGTGATAACCACTGTTAAAAAGCAATGTCCCGCCACTTTTGTATAAGTCCGTAAGCAAATTTTCCAACTCTTTATATATAGGCAATGTTCCCGTCAAAAGTCTTGCGGAGGCACTTCCGAGCGAATATTTATCCCCGCCTTGTGCGTAAAACTCTTCCAAAAGTTCGTTGTTATCCGCAAAATTCAAATAATTATTGGAGGACAAATTTAACAACTTTTTGCCGTCTATATAAATGTATTTCCCCTCTTTTTTTTCAATATTTCTTATAAACCTAAGATGAGAATGTTCATCCAGCTCTTTAATAATTTTTTCATAAGTTTCAAACATACCCCCAATTTATGCCAAACAAAAAGAAAAGTAAATTCAAAAAAGAAACGTAAATATTTTTAACAAAACCACTTGAAAAATTTACAAAATAGGTTAAAATAAGAATACAAGCAAGGGTGGCGTTTACACCCCGCTTGCAGCCCTAATTAAAGGACTTTAGTTATGAGAATTAGTATTATTAATAATGCTAATTCTCGTTCGCTGATTTCAACTAACATTTTAACCTCCTTTCGTTTAGTTGAAATGCTTTGTTAAAATCTTCTGCCTGTATTCCGTTTTTTTAATGTGCGGTGGTGTTTCTTACCTTATTCTACTAAACCCATATTAAAATAAATCCTCCATTAAACGGAGATATTATTAAATTAAATTCTACAAACAAAAAACCGGCTTTCAATTAGAAAGTCGGTTTTAATGTTTATTGTTGATAATATTAACTTCTTTTTTTCAATGTCGGGAACGCAATAACATCTCTGATAGACGGAGAATCGGTCAAAAGCATTACCAAGCGGTCAATACCCATTCCCATACCGCCTGTTGGAGGCATACCATATTCTAACGCACAGATGAAGTCCTCATCAATATCCATTGCTTCTTCATCACCTGCGGCTTTTGCTCTCGCTTGAGCCTCAAATCTCATTCTCTGATCAATCGGATCTGTCAATTCTGAGAATGCGTTTGCAATTTCCCAACCGTTTACACGTGTTTCAAAACGTTCTGTCAATCTTTCGTTGTCTCTGTGAACCTTAGCAAGCGGTGAAATTTCACGAGGATAATCAATAATGTGGCAAGGTTGGATTAGGCTCGGTTCGATTTTTTCTTCAAATACAGCCTCAACCACCTGACCCCAGTTCATTGTGTCTTCAACGTGAACATTCAAGTTTCTTGCAGCCTCGATTGCTTGTTCTGCACCGTAGATTTCCATAAAATCAACACCCGTAGCTTCTTTTATAGAGCCAAGCATTGTTTTTCTGTCCCAAGGCGGTGTCAAATCGATTTCGTTTTCGCCGTATTTGATTTTCATTGTGCCGAGAACTTCTTGAGCAACCCACGCAACCATGTTTTCTGTCAAAGTCATCATGTCGTTGTAGTCAGCATAAGCCTGATAAAGCTCAATCATTGTAAATTCAGGGTTGTGACGAGTGTCAATACCTTCGTTTCTAAAACATTTTCCGATTTCAAAAACTCTTTCTGAAACACCACCGACAATCAATCTCTTCAAATACAATTCCAACGCAATTCTCAAAGTCAAATCCATTTCCAAAGCATTATGGTGGGTTGTAAACGGTCTTGCGTTTGCACCTGATGCCATTGTTTGCAATATAGGTGTTTCAACCTCCATGAATCCTTCTTTTGCGAGATATTCCCTAATTTTTTGGATTATTAAACTTCTTGCTTGGAAGGTTTTTCTAACGTCTTCGTTCACAATCATGTCGACGTAACGTTGACGGTAACGAGTTTCAACATCGGTCAAGCCGTGGTGTTTTTCAGGGAGCGGAAGAAGTGATTTAGAGAGGAGCTCAAGGCTTGTAGACTTGATAGAGAGCTCGCCTCTCGGAGTTCTTCTGATAGTACCTGTAAACCCTACGATATCGCCGATATCGATAAGCTTTAAAACTTTAATCAAATTTTCCGGTAAATTTTCTTTATGAGAGAAAATTTGAATTTTGCCGGATGCGTCCATCAAATCGATGAACATCCCTGTGTTTCTGATAGCCATAACACGTCCTGCGACAGAATAAACATCGTCAGTTTCTTCACCGGCAGGCAGGTCTTTATATTTATCTTGCAACTCAGCAGCTTCCGCAGTTTTCACAAACTTGTACGGATATGGATTAACCCCTTTGTCAGCGAGGTCTGCGAGTTTTTGAATTCTGGTTTGTCTTATTTGGTCTTTAGCCGAATTCGGCTCGTGAACTGTTTGTTGTGACATTTTTATACTTCCTCATTTTTAGTGTGACTCTTAATTAAATAATAACACAAACAAAAGTTTAGTGAAAGGTGAAAAGTGAAAAGGCGATAAGACTATAAGGCGATAAGTCTGTTACAAAAAAAGTTAATAGGTGAATAAGTGAATAAGGTAATAAGTTCGTATAGTTCGCTACGCTCAAAATCGGATTTTAAGGGTGAGGGTTATTCAGCTGGGTTAATCAAAAGTGAGTAAAACCTAGGCATATTGCGTGTTTCGCTGTAGGTCGGTTTTACTAAACCGACGATCATAAAATTATACCCTTGCGGAGTTTTGAAAAATACGTTATAATGAGGAAGTAAATAAGTGAATAAGTTAATAAGTGAATAAGTTCAAAACGGGTGCGTTGCA
>OLGZ01001104.1_pt1 | contig 16833 bp, 10 predicted proteins | sample 1605981 | NCBI WGS metagenome assembly OLGZ01 (sample SAMN03283291) | human gut metagenome | biome: human-associated habitat; material: feces | host: Homo sapiens | place: Peru | collected 2012 | reverse complement strand
TTCAAGCTCTTTACTGCAATTGAGATTGCCATTGAGATTGCTTGCGGATTTTAGGTTTATTAAAGGTTTTTCTAAAATATGAATATTTATGAACAGAAATGATAAGTTTGAACTTTTCTTCTCAGAAAATGATCTGGTTTCAAATATTTATCATTATGATGTTAAAAGGTGGAGTAGTATTGATAGTTTAATTATAGATTAATAGTTGAATGAATGATATAACTGCTATTTTCGCTTTCCTGAAGTATTGCCTTGGAAGTAAGGAGAATATGAGTAGGGTGATTATTGGTATGGACTGGCAGAAGCTATATTTCTTTGCTTCTAAGCAGGCTCTGCTGGGGCTTTGCTTTGAGGGTATTGAGAGACTGGGGAAGGAGTATCCTGAGGAGTTAAAGCAGAACCCGATAGGGAGGAAACTGCTGATGACTTGGATGGGTAAGGCGCAACAGATTCGCAGGCAGAACATGAAGGTGAATGCTGTGGCTGGTAAGCTCTTCGCTATGCTCAGAGAGGATGGGATGAGGTGCTGCATTCTGAAAGGGCAGGGGAATGCCTTGATGTATCCTAATCCTTATTCACGTACTCCTGGAGATATTGATGTTTGGATTGATGCTAGTAGGGAGAGGATTATGGAGTATGCTCAAAAAAAGTTTGAACTGGGGGATGATATCAGACTGCAGCATCTGGAGACTTCCTTGGATGGTGTGCCTGTGGAGTTGCATTTTTTTCCTTGTTCGATGAATAATCCTATATATCATGCCAGATTGCAGAAATGGTTTCGAAGGAATTCGGATCTGCAATGCTCGCATATTGTGAGGCTGCCCGATGGGGCAGGGGATATCGCTATACCAACGACGGCATTCAATGTGGTTTATCAGCTGACGCATCTGTATCACCATTTCTTCGACGAAGGGATTGGAATGAGGCAAATCATTGATTACTATTATGTAGTGAATAATGATGAGTTATTAGTGATTAGGGATACTTTGCAGAAGGAATTGAAACATCTTGGATTGTGGAAGTTTGCAAGGGCGGTGATGTATGTACTGCATGAGGCGTTGGGACTATCAGAGGAGAAGATGATAGCTCCGATGGATGAAAAACGAGGAAAGTTGTTGTTAGCAGAGATACTGAATGGTGGCAACTTCGGAAAGCACTTTACCAAATACGGTCATTTTACACAACAAGGCATGGCAAAGAAATACTTCCTGAAGATATGGAGAAATATGCACTTCGTGCGATATTATCCTGCCGAGGCTCTTTGTGAGCCATTGTTCCGGACTTGGCATTTTCTGTGGAGAATGTGGCAAAAGTAATGAAGACTCGCTTATTTCCTTTTTCTGATAAACTTTTTTGTATGGAGTATTTTAGTTCGTTTTTAATATATCAAGAATATGAAATTAAATATATTTTTCTCTTGGCAGACTCAAACGAATGACCAAGGATTCAACAATAAAGAATTTCTCATAGAATGTATCAACTCCGTTTGTAATGAGATACAAGATAAGGGAACGTTGAAGAACATTTTCTTTGACTTCCATGAGGGATTGAGAGGAATGCCAGGTACCCCTTCTGTTTCTGATAAAATGATGGAACAGATTGATGATTGTGATATATTTATTGGTGATATGACAATTACACAATCTAACAATTGTCTCTTGAAGTTATGTAAAAAACTTCATGTCTTAAAAGGCTTGCGAAGAGAACCAAATTCAAATGTGTATGGTGAATTCCATCGAGCTTTGGGAAAGTCACCAGAATTTGAAGAACAAATAATTCTTGTCATGAATGACGTTAATGGGAAGCCTACTGAAAATGCTAATTTGATGCCCTTTGATTCCAGAGAACGCCGTTTCCCTATAGTTTTTCATCTAAAACATGATAAAGACAAAGAAAAGGCTAAGAAGAAATTTGTATCAATCTTAAAAGACGCTCTGCAAAAATCGGCTTTAGCAGCCTTGAAGAATATTAGACAGAAAATTAGTCCTTTTATTGGCTGGCAGGAGCAAAGTAAGAATCCTAAACTATCTGGCAATTTTATTTGGACAGACAAACTTGGCAATTATAAAAGTCAAATAATGTATACAAAAGGAGTTGTACGCTTATTAGGATTGTCAGGCTTGGGTAAGACTAAGTTTATTTTTGAATGTTTCAGAGATTCAGAATCAAAATCTCAATATTTGTATTGTGACAGTCAAAAAGCTGAATCAACCAAGATAAAAGAGAAGTTGTCTTACTTTTTTAAAGATTGTAAAGAGGCTATTTTGATATTAGATAATTGCAATAAAACCTTGCTATCTGAAACTATTGATTTAAAGTCTGAAATTCAAAATGCGACAAATACTATCATTGCAATCTACAATGAACCAGAAGAAAGACAAATGCAAGATATAAAGTATGTCATACTTGACCACCATGAGGAAGAAATCGTAGAGCAATTAGTTGCCCAACGCATAGGAACGTTTGGTGAGCCTATAAAAAAAAGAATAGAGGAATTTGCATCAGGAATACCGATGATGGCAATACTGCTTATAAATTCTTTGAAAAATGGGCATGACTTAGGTGATTTGGGTGACCAAGCTTTGATGACAAAATTGTTGGGGATGGATGAAAATGACAATCAAAGAGTCATGATGCAAACATTGGCTTTATTTAAGTTTGTTGGATGGAGAGCAGAACGAAGGTCTGAATTGGAATGCGTTGCAAAAAGTAAAAGCATCACTTCTATCAATGTAAATGAGGAAGAAGTACTTATGAATGCTTTTGATGGACTTATTCAGAAATGTTTGAATCGGGGAATAATGGAAGAATGTGGAAGAACCGTGGGGATAAGACCTACCCCATTGGCATTATATCTCATTACAGAATGGATAGAAAAGTGTTCGCCAGAACGATTGGTAAAGGTTATAGATGTCATCCAAAAGTCAAAAGATGCAGAAGAGTTATCACATGCTTTTCATCAACAGTTCAAGTACATGGGATTTTGTGATAAGGCTTGTGAGATGCTCAATCAATTGCTTGGAGAGAATAGCCCTTTTGGAAACGTGGAAGTGCTTAACACAGAATTGGGTTCACGGCTCTTCCGAACGTTTGTAGAAGTGAACCCTATTGTGGTTGCGGAATTCTTGTGTAGAGTTCTCTCACCTTTATCTATAGATAGTCTCAAAGGTATTGATGCTGGACGTAGGAATTTGGTTTGGGCAGTAGAAAAGTTATGCTTTGACCCACGTACTTTTAACAAAGGTGCTTTCTTGATGATGAGATTAGGAATAGCTGAAAATGAAGAATGGTCAAACAATGCAACTTCCAAGTTTTGTTCTTTGTTTCCAGTCTATTTACCAGAAACAAGTGCAAATCTTGATTTAAGGTTGGATTTTTTGAAAACGCACATTCTGCAAGAATCAAACAAAGACATTGTACTGTCTGCTATAGAACGAGCATTGTCAACCAGAAATTTCTTCCGTTTTTCTGGCGCGGAAAAACAAGGAGCAAAAGAATTGCAGTGTTATCAGCCAACAAATATTGATGAAATAAAAACATATTTGAAGGGATGTTCTGATTTGGTCTATCATGAAATTAAGACAGATTCATCTTGGAGAAGAGAGGCTATCAAGATTTTTGAACATACAGTTGGTGTGTTGTGTGATTTTGGTATGGCATCATTGATATTACCTTATATTCTGAAAACTGCGGAACTTCTTGGTTATGACTGGGACGAAATGCAGAGAATATTGTCTTTGTTTAAAGGTCGGTTATTTCCAAGATTGAATGAGACATGCCAATCTATGTATGAAGATATAATCGGGAAATTAACGAAATCAGATGTAGTCTCACGTTTTGCAAGAATAGAACAAGAGAGTTTTAATGCACCACTAAACGTTCCATTTGAGGAAAAATTAAAGAAACAAGAAGCCGAGTTTAGGAAAATTGCGGAAGAAATCGTTCGTGAACATTTATATTCTCCAGATTTGTTGAAGCATCTCATGCTGGCTAAAACAAATTTGACCATTCCATTTGGTATGACTTTGGCGGAAGAGATGAGCATCGACCAGGCTGTTGACTTTATCATAGATGGTATCAAAATACTTAATGAGGAGCCAAATGCGATATCAGGCTTTTTCATTGATTTTGTTGCAGCTATAAAAAAGGATATATTTGAAAGTGCTTTAGACGTATTGAAGACGTTGGATGATAAAAGAATATTGTTTGGAATCATGGGGAAAAGATCCATTTTACCTCAAGATGAAAGTTTTGGTTATCTTTTGAATCTTGTTCAAAGTGGTGAGGTTAATACAGATGCTTTTGTCGTATATTGGCAGCATCTACAGTTTGCTGCTATGAATGAAAACAATATTGTTCGTATATTCAGAGAAATTGAAGCTTGTCCCCAAGGACTTCTTTGTATATTCAGAATGGCATCGATGTTTACATTTGGCAGAGAATTGGCTCTCTATCCAAAGTTGACCAAATATTTGCAAATGCTTATGATGCGCTTTAGATTTGTCTCTGCAACAATGATAAACAATGATGATTACATCAGAGTCGCAAAACAAATGCTATTTGATGGTAAAGAAGTGGCTTTTGCTGTAGATATTCATCAAGAAATACTAAAATATTTATCAAAAACAGATGTCATTGAAAATTTTGATTATGAGTTGAGAGAACTGTATGATATTCTGATAGATAAATATTATATTGCAATTTGGAAAGACTTGTCTACAGCCTTGGTGAATGAAGAGAATGGGAGTGTTTTGTATTATCGACTAAAGGATTTGTTGGGAGTTTCGGTTATGAATGAAAATCCTGTTTTGTTTGCTAAGAATCATTCAACAGACTTTATGAATTTGTGTGATTCGTATCCAAACATTGCTCCTCAGCGATTTGTTGAATTGATGCCAATACCGCAGAATGCCAAGCAATTTCCTGCTTTACTTTTAGAGATATTAGAAAAGTATGGTGGACATGATGAAGTATTAATGGCATTAGGTAACAACATCGGAACTTTTGCTGTATCAGGCTCTGCTATACCGATGTTTGAGAATCAGATATCTCTCCTTTCCACATTGAAGAATCATTCTATAAGCAAGGTTAGTGGATGGGTAGAAAAAGAGATTGGGTATCTTAAAAAGAATATCGCCCATGATAGTATGATAGAAAATGAACTTTGGGCAAAATATAAATAAAAGGTAGTTTCTATGGAGCAAAATGAGGATGTTCTGAAGCCATATTATAAAACTATTAGAGCTTTGCTACAAGCTCGTCATGAAAAGGACATACTCCGTATTTTCCGGGACGAGAATATGGAGGGTGTCTGGTATAATCATGATAATTGGAATGGGGGCATCGATTTTTATCAGTTACAAATAAATGTTAGTCCCTTTATATATGACAATATTAATCAAGATGATGTAAGAACGAAATTACTGGATTTGTTTAAGCAGGTTATACCCATTGAAAATATTGTTGTTGGTGGTATAAATATTATTCCTGATGTTTCTGTTGGATTTGAGGCAGAAGACAATGCCACTTATTCCAATGACTTGAAGATATTCGTAGCATTCGTTGATAATCCCTATATATATGATAAGGATGTGGCAATACAGGAATTCCCTTGCTTAGTTTTATTGGCTAATGATTGGGACGATTACGATATGGTTGCATCCTTTGGACTTAGCTACTATGATAGTCAAGGTATAAGGCATTTTATAGGTAAGGTCAAGATTATTGGTGATGTTCCTGCAAATAAATTTGGACGCCGTTATGTGTATAAGAGCATAGAGAGTGGCCTGTTTGATGTTGGGGCAGGGAAATGCTCTTTGGGACAAACTATGGATTATTATCGTCAGATAAAAAACATTTTTGGCGACAAATACCTTGACGTACTTTATGCATTGAGGGATTGTTCTGTTTTCCCGAGATTCGCAAAAGATTTTGAAACAAATACTTGGCTGTATAAAAAATGCCTTTTAAGAAAAGATGAAGCCGAAAGAACCAAGAGAGAGGCTCCTTATATGTTAAATGGCATAGACTTGAATGATAAATACTCTTTTGGTTATCTTTTCAAACCAAGTTATGCAGACGAGCGCATAAAGCTACATTTTGATTTCAGCAATAACGGTATATTGCCGAATCGCCTCTATGCTATTATTGGCAAGAACGGTGTTGGTAAAACGCAGTTTATATCCACATTACCAATGTGTATATACAAAAAAGAACGTTCATGTTTTGAACCACATATACCTCTGTTCAGCAAGGTAATCGCTGTGTCAAACTGTCCTTTCGATCATTTTGAGATACCTCATGAAACGGTGGAATTCCAATATGTGTATTGCGGTATGTCTGTGATGCGTAATGGTGTAAAGACAATCCTTTCGGATGAGGACATCAAAGATAAACTTCATGAGAATCTGAAAGAGATAAAGAGGTGTGATAGACTTGAACATTTGCGAATCATCTTAAAGCCTTTGTTTTCTGAAAATGAGTTAGACGAGATTGTTGAATGTGATAGTTTCGCAAAAGAAGAATTTTGGTTGGCTGCTGTTGATGAAAAATACGAGAAGTTTAGTTCTGGACAGAATACTTTCTTGTATTTATTTAGCAGTGTCATAGCCAATATTAGGTATGATTCGTTACTGTTGTTTGATGAGCCAGAAACTCATTTGCATCCGAATGCAATCACCTTATTAATGACTTCTATCAATCTACTCTTAGAAAAATACGAATCTTATGGAATTATCGTAACTCATTCTCCATTGATTATAAAAGAACTGTTTGCAAGGAATGTATATATCATGCGTCGTATAGGCAATATCCCTTCAGTAAAACGTATAGGTATGGAATCGTTTGGAGAAAACCTTACCAATATTACGGAGGAAGTCTTTGACAACAAAGAGATTACTCCTTATTACTATATTGTGTTGAAAAGGCTTGTTGATGACGGCATGAGTTATGAGGATATTATCAGACATATACAATCTGAAAATATTCCAGTAAGTTTAAATCTGACAATCTTGTTAGAATCACTTGTTGAAAGTCGTAAAAATGAAAAAGATTAATCATTATCAAGGAGATACTTTGGATTTTCACAAGGATGTTGTGAACAGTAAAAGGAATACAGCCGATGATAAGAATAAAAAAAATCGTTTGGCTGCACTTTTACCGACATCTCGTAAGGCTTTTGCTGATTATGATGCTAAATTTTCAAAGAACTCTTTGAGAGGTTTGAAGGCCATAAGTCTTACCGAACAGGAAAAAGAAGATTTTATAGAATTATATAATTTTCATTCTCCTATTTATACTCATTTGTTTAATCAATTAACGACAAGTGAAAATGGTATTGACAATTCCTTGTGTCCCTATTGCACAATAGGTGAAGCAAGCAATTTGGATCATATTGTTCCCAAAACTATTATGCCTGTGTTTTCTGACAACCCAAAGAACTTGATACCGTGTTGTTCTAACTGTAATAGTAAGAAAAGCAACACTTGGCTTGCGGATGGCAATTGGGATTATATCAACTTGTATCTTGATGATATTCCTACAGAACAATATCTTTTCGTTGAATTGTCAATTGAGAATAACACCATTAGAGTTAAATTCTATTTGGATGATAGCAACAGTATAGACAAGGATTTATATTTGAAAATTTCTAATCATTATAAGAAGTTGGATTTATGCAGAAGATTTGAACAATATAGTTTTCATGAGATTTCGGAAACTGCTATTTTGATAAAGCAATTTTCTAAACTTTTGGGTAATGACAAATGTAAAGAAATCATTTTAGCAACTTCCTTAGAATTGCAAAAAAGATTTGGCTCAAATTACTGGAAGGCTATTTTAAGGAAAGAATGTTGTATGAATGATTCAATTTTTCAACTATTAAAAAATAAATAATGGAAAGCAACAACCAACATAAACGTTATCAGTGGTATCTCCAGTTTGACGAGATAACTTGGCGAGCGACATACGGCGATGTATGTCCTCCGTTCGTGAATGAGGAGAACAAGGAGGTATGGAAGAGATACTTGAACAAAGTCATCAAGAATCATCTCAAAGAGGAGACGATGAAAACTCCTGAGTTTGAAGAGATAGAACTTAGAATCAGAGAGGAGAAACTTTTACGTATCCAATGGGATGAGAAGCAGAAACGGATGCGTGAGGTGGAGCAGTACCGCAGACAGATGGAGCGACCGAAGATTGACTTCGTGCCTCGTGGCTTGACCGTGAATTATGAGGAGGAATATGCCAAGTTCTTCATGCAGGAAGTGACATTCAAGCCAAAGGACAATGAGGACTTTATGCATCAGTTGCGCCTGTTGGAGCGTTGGCACAAGAAATCCATACCACAGATATTAGCTAAGAATCGTCCTGATGCGGCTTTTGCCATTGCAAAGGGATTGTGTGAACATCTTCCATTGCTGATTAACTGTGATGACATAGCGGAACTGATTGGTGAATATAAGTCGAGAATCGGTAAGTTGGTGTTGGCAAGTTACACAGCATTGGTGGAGACGGTGAAGGCTTGGAACAATGAGACAATACGCCAAGAGGTTTGTAGGTTTATCTTGTTGCATTCAAAGGAATACAGAAACTTCCGTAGCTTGGAAAAGAAATTGCTCGCCTTGATTCCTGCTGTTCCTTTCTCTGGTGAAACTGTGACTGTGGAGCGAGAAATGAATGAGGAGGAAGAGCGTGAGGCAAGACGTATAGCTCTTCAAAAAGAGCGAGAGGAAAAGGAACGAATTGAAGCAGAGAAAGAGGCTCGGTCTGTCATTCCGTTGAATGAAGATTATGAGACTCGTATCTTCAACAGTAGAAATATCGGTTGGGATTGTGATTTGATATGGCAGTTGATGCTTGAAGAGAATAGGAAGATTGAGCGAATGATAGCCAAGGGTGAGTATATGGATGCGGCGTTGAAATTTATGCAAATGACAAAATCCATGTGCCGGCATTTTGTCATGGATGAGCATTACAACTACTTTGATGATATGTATAGTCCTGAGTATGCCGTCAACGATATGTTGAGAGTTTTTCATGGACTTGCAGCAGAAGGTAAGTTGCCAGAAGATGTGAAGGAGTATCTTCACAAGGCATGGAAGGAAATAGAAGATACGGAATGCTATAAGGATTATGGTATGCCGAGGAAGGATTTTGAAACTATCTAGATATATGAGCAAAATTATATATTATATTGGTGCAGGGGCTAGTTATGGTAAAAACGATGCTCGAGAATTGATTGGGAAAGGAACGGATAATGAGCGACTTCTAATTCATGAGGGGTTACCTGTTATCAATGAAATAGGTAAATGTCTCCTTTCTTTTATGGAAGCGGTGGCAAATGCGCCTATTGATACAAATGGCTCTTATCCTTTGTATAGGTCAACATGTAGTGGTAATGACCTTAGTCAAGAGCGCAATTGTTTGATAGCTGATATAGAGGAAGTTTATAAGGCTAACAAGGAACATACTACCATTGATACTTATGCAAAGAAGTTGTATCTGACTAGGAGAACCAACGAGCTGAAACGTTTGAAGAATGTCCTTACTACATTCTTTGTTTGGGCTCAACTAGTGTCTAAGACAGATCAAAGGTATGATACTTTTCTTGCTAATATTCTGCAAGAGAACACTTTGTCAATTCCCAATGGTATAAGTGTCATTTCTTGGAACTACGACTCCCAGTTTGAAATGGCATATAGGAATTATTCAAAGGATGGAAACCTGCCGATATATGACAAAAATGCTCATATAGATTATCAAGATTCAGGTAATTGTGGAAAAATATTCAAAGTGAATGGTTCAGCTAATTTTGATGATTTCTGTATGGTGGATTATATATCCAAGCATAGAGATGTGGATTCTGTTATTCAGTTGATTGAATATTATGATAATTTGGGTGCTGATACTTCGGCATTTGGCTATCAATTTACCTCACGTCTATCTTATGCTTGGGAGACTTCTGATAGGCAAAGGCAGATGTTTGATATGCTTCAGAAAGTGACTTCTGATACAACGACGGTAGTTGTAATAGGTTATTCGTTCCCTTATTTTAATAGACAAATAGATAGAAAGATATTTGCAGCCATGCCTTACTTGAAGACGGTTTACATACAAGATCCCAATCCTGAGGCTATAGAACCATCTTTAAGGGCTGTGTTATTGAATGAAGCTGCAACTAAAATTGTGTATCAAAAGGATTGTACTCAGTTTTATTTGCCAAGGGAATTGTGATGATGCTAAAATAGAATAGATTATGAGGATTTTACATTTTTCAGATTTCCATCTACGCCCAAATAAACAGGGTGAAAGATCAATGGATATATTTAATCGAATGATGGATAAACTCCAAGAGATAAATCAAGAAGCTAACATTGATTTGGTTATTTTCTCTGGAGATATGATTGATAAGGGAGGTAAGTATTTTGGCAAGTCTTTGGCTGAATGCTTGCGAGATTTTAAAGATAAAATTATAACTCCACTTGTTAATCAATTACAAATCGGATATCATCAATTCCTCTTTGTCCCAGGAAATCATGAGGTGGTAAGGGATTTACGCAACGATGTGAGTATAGGTAAAATTAAAACAGAGAACGGTGTGGAAGACTTTCTGGGTAACAATGATACAGTTCCTCATTTGCAGGATTTCTTATGTTTCCAAAAAGAATATTATGATTTACTTGATGTGCCTGGTCTGGAAGTAAAGCATAATGGCTTGTCTATAACTTTGAAAATGCCGATTAATGGTAAAATGGTAGGTATCTCTTTATTGAATACCGCTTGGATGTGTGGCTTTGATAAAGGTGATAAGGGAAAGATTATGCTTGGACTGTCTCAAATAAATAGGTCTTGGTTTGAAATAAGGGACTGTCAAATCAAATTAGCCATTTCTCATCATCACTATAATTTCTTAGAGGAAAATGAAGGTAAAAAAGTTCGTGAAGTCCTTCATAAGCATTATGATATTTTTTCCGTTGGGCATACTCATGATTCAGAAACAACATATGAAAAAGATGCTAACGGTAGTCTGTTTATCTCTGTAGCTTCAGGAAATCTTTATGATAACTTGCATAATGATAGCAAATTGTACAGAAATGGCTTTGTCATTTTGGAATATAATGATGAGGCTCGCTATTTGGACGTGACTCCATATGAGCAGCAAACTGATGAAAGTTTTGATATAGATAAGAACTATGGTACAAATGGTACTATGAGGTTTGAGGATACATCAAGGAACCTTTTTAAGCCTTTAGACACATGGATGAAAAGCTATGTGAAGCATTATGCCATTCTGGATAATGATGAGATGAAACAAAAGCGAGCCTTATTGAAAGATAAGAATAACCGGAAGGTGTTGCTTGCTGCTTTGTCTGGTTTGGGAAAGACGCGCATGATTTATGAGGCTTTTAATGATGGTAAAGTGCATCTTAATCATTTTTATGCAGAGTTGGGTAGTGAAGATAGAAAACGAATTATAGATGATTTTACAGAACTTGTATCTAAGGTTAGTGGTGAGGATGCAGTAATTGTTGTAGATAATTGTAGTAATGAATTGTGCGATGATATTTTTAGGAGGACACCTCGCAATGTGAAATCTATCGTGATAACCAATGAGTATTATGATGTTACAAGTTCTCCGAATGTAGTTATCATTAAGATGGATTCTTTGACACTCAAGAATGAAGTCGCTTCTTATATTGAGCAAAATATTATTGGAGAAGAGAATCGACATCTTCGAGAGGAAGTGAAGAAAATAGCAGATGGATTCCCATCTATGGCTTGTGAGCTGATTGAAACCTATAAAAATGGCGATCAAGTTGAATTGTGTCAAGCAGATTTGCTAGTTTCAAAATTATTGATAGCATCAGGAAAGGGTGATGATGAACATATCGAAGCATTGAAGACTTTAAGCTTATTCCAACCTTTCCCTTTGCCTCATTTTAATCGAGCTGCTTATGAGTTCATCATAAAAAATGATATTCTATTGCAGTTGAAATCTGATAATCCTGCGAGAAGAAGAAGGGTTATCAATGAAACTAAAAATCGCTTTACTCCTACGTTGATTGAAGATACGGGAAGTATGCTTAACGTTCGTCCATTCCCACTTGCCGTATATTTGGCCAAAGATTGGTTTGTGGGATTGGACGAAGATTTGATTGGGCAATTGTTTGATGAATTCGAAGTATTAAAGAAGAATTCTGCAAGTGCTTATCATTTGCTTGTTGATAGCTTGGCGAAACGTATAGAATATATGAAGAATCTTCCTTTGGCAGAAGATTTTATCGATAGGCTTACTGACTCGGAATATGGCCCTTTTGCCGGTGAGAAAGTTGTTTGTTCGCAAATGGGTTCTCGCATCTTTCTCGCAATGGCATCGGTGAACCCTGTGGCTGTAACAAATTGTCTATATTCTCTCTTCGTATATAAAAGCACACAATGGCTAAAAGATAACATAAGTGGAGACGTTAGGCGCAATTTAGTGTGGGCATTGGAGAAATTGTGCTTTGACAAGGACAGTTTCTTGAAAGCATCTCTGGTAATGGCACAACTGATGCTTGCCGAGAATGAATCTTATGGCAATAATGCTACAGGGCAATTTTTACAATTGTTTCATGTGGTCTTACCAGGAACAGAGGAAAATCTTGTAGAGCGTGTTAGTTTATTGTCGTTATTAATGGATAAGGGACAAGAGTATTTTTCTATCGTTATAAAGGCATTGGATAGCGCATTTGTCTCTCATGGATTTCATCGCTCCGGTAGTGCTGAGCAATTTGGAATAGAGAAAAAACAGGATTATATGCCTTCCCATCAAGAAGTCTGGAACTATTGGTATGCTTGTAGAGACATGGCTATTCGACTTGTTGACGAGAATGAGGAACTACAAGGAGATATTTACAAACTAGTTGTAAGGCATGCGTTCGTATGGATTTCTGATGGCTATTTCTATACGATTTTTAGACCGATAGTAGAGTCTTTGCAGAAGAGACAGGCTGATTTCACAGATTTATATAATCGTCTTCTAAGAGATAGGCGTAATAGCATGCTCAGAAGATATTCACCTGAAAAGAAAAAAGAAATACAAGAGTTTTTGTTGAAATTAAGACCGCCTTATTTTTCTTCATTATTGAAGGAAGCTCAAAACAGCTTGTATAATGATTCTAGAAAAGATTCTACCAAGAGCTATTTCGAGAGGTCGGAAAAGGTGTTGATGCCACTTGCGATAACATTTATTGAAAAGAAAGTGTTCGCTAATGCGGAAGAACTGAAGCGATTGGCAGACGTAAATTTGTTTATAGAACACGCATTCTTCTTAGATGTAGCTAAGCTGATTGATGATGATGAACTTGGTGATTTTTGGAACATAACGCTTGAACTCATTCGAGATTATTCTGATGAGGGGAAAATGCCGTCTTTTTTAAGTAGTATGTGTTATGTGACTAGAGAACGCAAGGTTACTCTTTTGTTTAGAGAGCATCTTCTTAAAATAGGTTATACTAAATGGTATGTTGGACTCTCAGCGAAGTGTGAGAATGAGCATTTGGATGTTATCAGAAACCTTATTCATAAAGAGCAAGAAGGATGTCTTGAAAAGGAAATTATGGTTGACATATATTTGAATAATGTTTCTGTCAATAACCATCAAGAATTATTTGAGATTTTGCATTTCTTGTATGATTCCTATGAAAATATTTCTGTTAGGTTATTAGAGGCATTAATCAACTTCACATTTATGTGTGATGAAGAAGATTTGAAAAATAATGCTACTTTTATAGAGCAATTAATCCTAGAGTACCCTATCGATGATAGCAACCCTCATTTGAATTATGAATATACGAGATATACAACATCTGTATTAGAGAGAAATCATGATGTTGAATTTGCCAAGAAACTGAATAAAAAACTGATTGAAGGCTTTAATTCAGCTTATCTGCATTCAAACTTTGATGGTCTTTATAGTGTTTTGCTAGAAAAATATGCGGATGTTGTATGGGAAAAATTTGAGACAGCTTTTACTGATGACAAATATCTTGGTTTTATTCTTCAAGTAAAGAATGAGATTGGTTCTGGTGTTGGATTCGGTTCTGGTCCTTTATTTCAGTTAGGTAATGAAAGAATTAAAGATATGTGTCTTAATCATCCAAACGATGCTCCTGCAAGAATCGCTGAGATGATGCCAATTTATGATGGCAATATATGGGAATGTAATTCTTTTAGTGAGATAATGCTTTGGATCTTGGATAATTATGGCAATCATGATATGGTGCTGAGTGGAATTCATGCAAACATGCATACTTTTGGTTGGACAGGTTCTGTAATAGGCTTATTCCAGCACCACAAAATGTGTATGGAGCAGTTGCTGAATCATAAATTCACAGAGGTGAGGGAATGGGCTGCAAATTGTATCCAAGAATTTGATGAGGAAATAAAGCGGGAAACGCTGCATGAGGATTATGTTAGATTGCATTATCAATAAAATTTTGGCATTTATTAATTGTAAATGATGACAAGTATGGCAAACGACAATAATAATATGCAGATTACTGATGAGTCGCAGATAGTTCTCTATCAGCCTAATGAAAGCATCTCTCTTCAAGTGAAGATTGATGCAAGCCATGATACTGTATGGCTTACTCAGCAGCAAATAGCTGATCTCTTTGGTACGAAGCGACCAGCAATAACAAAGCATTTGAGAAATATCTTTAATAGTGGTGAACTTGAACAAAATTCAGTTAGTTCCATTTTGGAACATACTGCGGCTGATGGGAAAACCTATAAAACGCAGTTTTACAATCTTGATGCTATTATTTCTGTTGGCTATCGTGTAAATAGTATCAATGCTACGGCCTTTCGTAGATGGGCAACTCGTGTTCTCAATAATTATTTGTTAAAAGGTTATTCTGTTAACCAGCAACTATTGGCGATGCAGCGACAGTTTGATTCTCGATTGGAAGAGCATAGTCTGCGTATGACACGAATTGAAGACAAACAGGCAGAACAACAGGAGCAGCTTGACTTCTTTATTCGTACTTCAACCCCTCCTGCAGAAATGGTTTTCTTTGAGGGGGACTTCTATACGGCACGTGTGGCATTGGAAAATTTGGTTAGTTCGGCAAATCATCGTGTAATTGTTATTGATGCTTATGTATCAGCCTTGACTCTTGACTTTCTGAACATTAGAAAATCTGGAGTGGAAGCAATTATCTATACAGTAGGTGTCGGTCAGGGAATGCAACGATTGATGGAGGAGCATGATAGGTTGTTCCCTGATGCTCATATTGATATCAGAAAATGGAGCAAAGAGTCACATGACCGCTGGCTTGTCATTGATGATACGCTTTATCATTGTGGTCATTCGTTAAATGCAAATGGTGGACACAAAATCTCGGCTATAACAAAAATGGGTATATCGCCAGAAGATATTCTTTCTGTTGTTGGCTAAAAAGTATTTTTTCATTTGTATAACAATTAATCATATACGCTATAAGGTTGGCGGGGCATCAAAGCCCTCGCCATGTTTTGCGGGATGGGACCGCCTTGCTAAAGGTGGATAGGATTATTGAAGTGCTAGTTTTGTGGTAATTCGTTGATAACTTGCAGAATTCTTGTGATTTTCTTGGTGGTTTCGAAGAAAAAGCGTATTTTTGCGGCAGAAGTGTTAAATATAGAAGGAATTGATTATGAGAAGTATGAATAAAATGTCGGCGGAGGATATCGCAAAGCTTAAAGCGGTAGCTTTGTATGTCTTAGACAAATGTGGTGAAACGGATTTCATTCATTTGTTTAAGATTATCTATTTTGCGGAAAGGAATCTCTATGCAAAATATGGTCAACATTTAGTTAAGGATACTTTTATCGCCATGGAACACGGACCGGTTCCCTCTCATCTTTATGATGCCTTGAAATTAATGAATGGCAAGGGAAACAATAAGGATGTCAAAGCTATTAGCGATTCTTTGTTACCTGCTGGTGGGGAATGCGCTTGGTTTTTTGTGAAAGCTGGCGAAAAGCCTGACTTGGACGAATTGAGTAAAGCTGAGATAGAAGCGTTGGATGCTGCCATTGATAAATACAAAGATATGGATACCAAGACTTTGTCTGAGCTATCTCATGATTCTGCCTGGCATGAGGCATGGGATAAAAATCATAATGCTGTTATGACCTCTCTGAATATTGCAAAAGCAGGTGATGCTTCTAATGAGTTTTTAGAGTATCTCCAGGAACAGGAATTTATAGATTCTATTTTGGAGGCTTAGGCTATGGTGAACTTCAAAGAATTGCTGGGAAATGATAATCAGCTTCAAAACTTGCTCCTTGATACAGTTGAGGAGGGTGAAGTTTACCGTCTTTGCCTGACAAAAGAAGAAGGTATTATTCCTAAAAATAAAGGAGATGAAGGGAGAAAGAAGTTCTTTGTAGTTGTGGGTAAAGACCAAGAAGGAAATGCGATTGGTTTTGTACTTATCAACTCAGAAATCAATAAGCACCTTCCTGAAAGTAGAAGGAAATTGCACTATTTATTGAAGGCTTCTGAGTATGAGTTTTTGGGTGACCAAGATAGATTTGTCGATTGCTCTGATTTTAAAAGAATTTCAAAGGAACGATTTGCAGAATTGTTTTCAATAGATAAGATGAAGGGAAAAATTAATAAGAATGATTTGGTAGAAATAAAAAAGGCTATTTGTTCTTATGAGAATGTTTCCATGAAGTTGTTGAAACGTTTTGGATTGATATAACTGGGAAATTTATTGTGATTTTCTTGGTGGTTTCGAGGGAAAAGCGTAACTTTGGCGGCAAAGTTGAACGTTTAATTGAAATAGAATGGAACAGACTGTA
>OLGZ01001102.1_pt1 | contig 16839 bp, 22 predicted proteins | sample 1605981 | NCBI WGS metagenome assembly OLGZ01 (sample SAMN03283291) | human gut metagenome | biome: human-associated habitat; material: feces | host: Homo sapiens | place: Peru | collected 2012 | reverse complement strand
ACTTCTTTTAGTCGTGGGAACAAGTGAAAATAAAAAATGTACTTGTATTTACACACCACTTTTAAAAAGAGTAATAAAAACAGCAGATGAAATATCCAAAAATAAAATGATGGAACCAATGCATCTTCTAGAAGCAATTTTAGAAGAAGGAGAAGGTATAGCTATTAGAATTATAATTAGCATGGGTATTGATATTGATAAACTTTATGATGAAATAAAAAAGAAACATAAAAAAATAGAGCATTCAACCAATTTAAGAACGTCCCCATTGGTTCAAAGCCCCCATTGGCCGAAAATTATTGTTCTGTTTTATTTAGTATAATTTTTGAAGCTACTTCTTTACTGATTCCATTCAATTCAATCACTATATCATCACCTACTTTAAATTATACTATAAAAAATAAATTTATTGTATATGCAAAGCATAATTTATCAAAAACAAATTTTTACTAAATACAAAAAAATGCCAGTCTATACAGCACTTTTGCAGTCTTAAAACTATGATAGCTTGATACTTTCAACTCGATTTTTATCATTTAAAATATATGTAATTTCATAATACCATTTTTTTATATTTCTTACCTTTTTATCAGAAAACATTTCATTAGAATCAATGCTTTCACTTAATAAATCGGATTTGTAACCATCATACCCAACTATTAATTGATTATCATACTTTAATTCTACTCTTTTTATATCATCATAAGAGATATTACTATCATTTATCTTTAATTTGCAAGGGTTTAAAATATATTCATTACTACTCTTTGTAAATGTGGTACTACATTCAAATTTTTCACTTGATGAATTAAAATGATAAAAAAGGCTTCTATGCTTATAAACATAGCTTCCATATAAAACACAAGCAACACCAACAACAATAAAAAAAATAATTGATATATGCTTCAGCATTTTATTTATTTTATAAGATTCAACAAATAATTTTGCTAATTCCAACTGTCTTTCTCTTTCTTGTTCAAGAACTTTATTATTTGCTTCAGATAATTCATTTTTTAGCTTTTTATTCTCCTCTTCTAATTTCTGATTTTTCTCAACCACTTTTTTTATTTTTTCTTGTAATGCTTCTTCTTCGTTTTTAATTTTATTTTTCATATATTCCTCTTTCTAAACAAACAAAATTTTTTCACACTTTACCATATTTCATGTTATTAATAATATAAGTACATAAAATTATTAGATATAATCCAAATAATAAGGAATTTCATATTCTTCTTTGTGAATTTTATATCTTTTTAAATCTTTTGAATAATCTTTACTATCTAATAAATAGCAAAATATTGCTAAATACAAATAAAAATACAAAACTACCAATTTTATATCTTTTTTTGCAATAGAATATCTAAATTGATAAGTTATAATATTATCTAAATTAGCAGGAAGTGAAATCTTTCTTTCGTTATATTCAATAACCTTCAATATTAAATCTTTTGCATTAAAATATGCTTCTTCTATTTGAAGTATTTTTTGCTATTGCTAAACATATCAATGATAATATTAATATCCCTCTGCATTACACAAAAGTTAGCATACGTCAATGACTTTGATTTTATTATTTTCAAATAATTATTTATTTCAGTTTCTACAATAATGGTTCGATTCTTAGAAAGTAGATTATTTAAAAACTGCATTATTTCATTAATATCATAATTCATTGTTGCCATTACAGCTTTATCCAAAATATTATTAACATTACTCTTGGATATGCTAGAATAATCAACCAATTTCTTTCTCTTACATACATTATATTCCTTTCTTTCACAAGTAAATGTATATATTATTTTATACCAAGCATAATATATACGAATAAACCACATAACTTTTCCAAACAATTCACTACATAATTATACTAATTCTAAATTCTACAAATTAGCAATCAATGACACCATTATATCACAAAATGATTGAACTGCACTTTTTTTGTCGTCCTGTCGGGACGCAGAACTATCATGAATATTTTTATAAAATTAAGTAAGTGAGGTGTTACTGTGAAATCAACTTATGAATTATTTGCTCTAATAGGCAAAAATATGAAATCAATTAGACAAAACATCGTTGGCAAGTCCCAAGAAAAATTTGCAGAAGACGCTGGGATGAGCCGAAGTTTTATATCCCATGTCGAAAGTCCTAATTTTGACAAAGGAGTATCACTAGACACGCTATTTTACTTAGCACAAATATATAATTTTGATATTAGAATGTTTTTTGACGGATATGAAGAATTGATGAGTAAAGATAATAAAAACGATAAATAATTTCGTTTTTTTATTTTTCTTTGCATTTTTGTACATTTCTTGCGTACTTTTTCACACATTTTGCAAAGAATTGTTGACTTTTAAGATATTTTTAGTATAATACAGTCAAATTAAATTGAGGGGTGAATTATTATGGGACTTAATTCTCAAAAAATGAATTTAGATAACATTAGAACTTTTGTGATTCTAGGACAATCAAATAATATGACTGAAGCTAGTAAAAAGCTAAATGTAAATGTTAGCTTTGTATCAAGACATATAAAAGAGTTAGAAGATGAACTTAACGAAAAACTTGTTATTCCTACTCCCAAAAACAAAAATTTACAACTAACTCCAACGGGAAGATTCTATTTTGAAAGATATGAAAAAATTTATAATGAAATTTTATTAGCCGAAAAAGAATACAAACAAACAGTACAAATAAATAATTGCAAAATCACCATTGGCACATCCGCTGACATTGAAGAAACATTATTGAAACCAAAATTACTAAAATTCAAAGAAAAATATCCAAACGTTGCAATAAAAATAATAAATGACACTTCAAATGGCTTGTATAAAAAATTAACACAGTATGCAATAGATTTAATGATAGACAAAAATTACAATGATCTAAGCACAAAATTACAGGAAATAAAAACTAAAGAACTATACACTACGAATTATTGCCTTGTTTATAATCCTATATTCTTTAGTGGAAATATAAATTTTGAAAATTCTCCACTTATCTTACCCACAAGTCAAACTGCTGAAAGAAGTATAATTAATGAATATTTCTTGAAAAATAAAATCAATCCCAACATAAAATACGAATTTGATAGTACAGACAGAATAATATCTTATGCTAAATCTGGTTTTGGAATTGGGGTAGTATTAAAAGATTCAATAGAAAACAATTCAAATCTAGATATTAAAGATATCAATATAGAAGCAAGAATTAGTTTATCTTATATAAAAGATAAATTAACACCATCTACAAAAGAATTTCTAAGATTATTTATAAATGATGATGAACTATAAAGGATGAAAGTCCTTTTTTGTTTATCCTAATAACTTTTACAGCAACTATAAAATTAAATTGATTTAATCATTAACATATCAAAATTAAACAAAAATATTCACCTCTAACTAAATACTAGCACATTTTTGTCGGTATGCAAAGCAAAATGTAAAAATAAATAGCATTAATGAAATAATTTGTTCGGTGAGAAAGATGAATACCGAAAAAATTAGATATCTAAGAGATGAATTAGAAATCACACAAGAAGAAATGGCAAAAACATTAGGTTGTTCCAGAAGTGCTTATTCTTTATGGGAAATAAACGAAAATACGATTCCTTTGTACTATCTAAATAAAATATCAAACAAATATAATATTAACATTGATTATTTAGTTGATTTATCAAGCAATAAAAAAACTTTATTTAAAAAGAAAGAAATTAATAAAAAGGAATTAGGAAGTAGAATTAAACTCGCAAGAAAATCAATAAATTATACTCAGGAAAAACTTGCAGCAAAATTAAACACAACTCATTCTGTAATAAGCGACTACGAAACAGGCAAAACAATGCCATCTACATTATTTATCATTGAAATTGCAAAATTATCTAATAAATCACTTAATTGGCTATTGAATAAAGAAATTTAATAAAAAAGGGCTATGCTCTTTTTTATTTTACTGATAGGTGAAGATATCATAAAAATATTTCATCTTTATCTAATTCAGATTCATCTTCTCCCCATAACTCATTTGATAAATTATTTAATTTATTTATATTACTAATTATTGAATTTTTCAAATAACCGAATTTATTTTCAATTTTTTTACCATCTTCATCAAAAAAGTTTCTTTGTAATACTCTTGGAATAATATAATGAATAATAGTTAATAAATCTTTATACTCATTTCCATTAGCAAGTAACTTATCAAATAATTTGTCATAATAAAAAACCTGTGAATCATCACAAGTTATATACCTACTTCTTATCAATTCATTTGTCAAATAATTATGCTTGTAATCCTCAAAAGTAGTTTTATCAACTTTATCATTTTGTTCTTCAATATTTTGTATATTAGTATTTATTTGTAAACCACTTTGGGTATGCCCTTCATCCGCATACCCTTTTTGGTAATTCGGATGAAGTGTATATGGAACTTCATATATAGAATAATCATAGTAGAATCTTCCGTTTTCATCCTGCATTCTAGTTCTTATTAAATACTTATTATTTTCAAGCTCCTGTAGAATATTTCTAATAGCTTTTATACTTTCCTTGCTTATTGCTTCTAACCCTCTTAATGAATAATCCCAATCTGTTGGTAACGATAACATAAACGATAATAAACCTTTTGCTTTATAACTTAAATTTTTATCTCTTAAATGGTAATTAGACATTACCGTATAATCCCTTGTTTTTTCTATTTTAAAAATTGACATTTTAACCTCCTTAAAATCAAAAAAATTGTTAAATCCAAAAAATAATTTAGCAATTTTTTATAATATTGGTACTTAAAATATCAAAATAATGGTGTCCCCGAGGTGATTCGAACACCCACTCTTCCGCTTAGGAGGCAGACGCAGTATCCACTTGTGCTACGAGGACATACAAACCCATCTTAACATAGAAATGATAAAATAGGTTCATTTTTTTTAAAATAATACGTTTTTTTTAAAGATAGATAGAAAATATTGCGACACTTTTGCGACACTTTTATCTATCATAGTCCTATCCAGCCCCTAAAAACTGGACTTTTTTAGTAACATAGTTCATCTCTTAGGAGGCGAGTACTCTATCCAACTGAGTTACAAGGACAGGAAGTACTATTTTTCAATAGTAATCACGTTGTATAAAAATATTAATAACATACTTAGTTTTAAAGCTAGTTTAAAATGAGCCATTTCATATGTTGCCGCACTTTTATCCATTAAAGATACTAAAACAGCTGCTTTAGACTTAGGTAAAGTTTTAGACATGGGAAACATGTGAGATTCAATTATGTTTTCTTGGGTCTCATTAAGTTCAAAGTACTTTTTAGCATTTACCATAGCCATATGAGGATGGGTATATAATCTTTGGAAAGAAGTATCGTTTCCTAGATCAACATCATCATAAAAATCATGTAAAAGAGCCGCTCTAGTTATTTCTTTATAGTCTTTCATATGAAGTATTGTAGCAACATTATAACTATATTTAGCAACACGAAGGGAATGTTCATATCTACTAATACCGTGGTGTAATTCCCTACTTAAACTTTTAAATTTATCATTATTTAATATATCTTCAACAATTATCTCAAATTCCATTTTCTTGGATAAAGACATAATATTTCACCTCAAGACTTCTAAAGTATACTACAATTTAATATATTTTTCAATTAGCCTAAAAAGACCAAGACTATATATATGAAAGAAGCAATACTTAAAAGTCCAACGGAAATGAGAAGATTTCTAATTCCAGCGTCTAATTCTTGGGAGTTAGTTTTTGTTTCTTTAGTGATTAGCACAACCATTTTAGATAGATTTATAACAGTAATTATTACAAATAGAGACGCTAGTAATAAAATACAATATTGAGCAAAGTTCATTATATCAACTACTTTCTATTTTTTATTATATCATAAGGTTACTTAGAATTAAGATATTTTTTTCTTTTGTTTAGAGTGTATGTCAAGGATGTCTTAGGATCTAGTAAGAGTTGTTTTACAGCAAGGATGGCTTCAGTATCTCTATTCATTTGTTTTAAATAGTCAATTAACATTTTTCTTAGGTAAAGAATTTTTCGTTCGTCCGGGTTCCAAATGCAGTCTTTGATAAGTTTTTGGGTTTCTTTGCTATAAGGAATTGGTAAGTCAAGTAATTGAACTAGGGAATCTTTGATGTCTCTTGTTAGGTAGTAGCCACTGGTGGTGCCAGCAAAGTATTTAGCGTACATGTTATCAAATAGTTCTTGTTGGTTGTCTAGAGTGTTTTTGCATTTATTTTTATCTTCAAAGCCTAGGTTTCTTAACTGACCAATATAGGATAGCTTGTAAATTGTTTGATAAAGTTGGGTCTTGGTATAGATATCACTAGACATTAGAAATGTTGCTAGTTCGTAGCCCCAGTCATGGTTTCGTTCAATTAATTTGTCAAATTCGGCGATACTCTGGATTAGGTATACTGGTTTTTGAAGACGGCCATTAAAGAAGTTAGAATTATATGTTTTGATATCATTTAGCATAGCTTTGGTTTCGATGGTTCCTACTTTGAATTGGTAGTTTTGATCTTGGATATAATTTTGATATACAATAGGTACGCCTAGTTTAGCTAATGGAGAAGTGATATTTTTTCTTAGGGTATCACTATAATCACCGGGGTTGTTTTTGATATTTTCTTGATGCCAAGCATTAAAGTCTCCGACACCTAAAATAAGGTCAATTTGGGGAGTGTCGGTGCTGGTGTAGCCTTTTTGGTCAAAGACGCCGGAACCGTAACCAAAGGCGATGTCACATTTAGGGCGTTTACTTATAAATTTTTTAATTGCTTGTTCTTTTTCTGGTTTCATAAAATCTCTCTTTCTTAAAGCAGTATATTCATTCTAACACTTATTTATATTTAGATACAAGTTTTTTCTTTAAAATAGAAAAAAGTATGATATAATTTAGTTATGCCTGTGTGGCGGAATTGGTAGACGCGCTGGACTCAAAATCCAGTGGTAGCGATATCGTGTGGGTTCGAGTCCCACCACAGGCACCATGTTTGATTGACACGAGCTAAGAAGGCTCGTTTTTATATCGCACTCATCAAGCGTTTTTTGCAGAATATTTGTGTTTCTTGTTGACTTATAAGAAATTAATTATTATAATGTTAGCGAGATATCTAATTTGCTCGTTAGATGCTTCTCAGTCCAGAATGTCTAAGAAGCACCTATTTAATGAATAGGTGCTTCTATTTTTTTCTCTTAAAGAGAAATTTAGTTCCTTTTTGAGGAATTGGTAATTTTGTCTATTAAGACTAAAATTACAATGAGTACAATTAAGTACTCCATTAAAAATTCCTTTCATAGGACTTCACTTCGCTTTCCATAAAAATATAAATTAAAAAAATATAAGTTTTGGACTGAGGTAAAAACACCTAACTATTAAATACATCTCGTAATTAATTATAATATATTTACCTTAAGATTACTAGTGATTTTACTCAATATGTTATTTTTTAATAAATATAGTTATGATATTCATAAGAAATATATATTTTGAAAATACCAAGAAAAATTATATAATAATATATGAAAGAATGTGAATTTATGAAGGAAATAGCAATTACTCCGCTGGGAACGATTTCACCCTACCCTAAAGGTAATAGAAACTGTCCAGGCTTTTTAGTTCAATATAACAATAATAAAATATTATTAGATTGTGGGAATGGCGTTACAAGATTATTAAATTTTCCTCAAGACTTAGAAAACTTAAATGTTATTATAAGCCATTATCACAAAGACCACTTTAGCGATATAGGAGCCATTCAATATGCTTCATATGTTTATCCCAATTTAGGCACATTAGATAAAAAAGTAAGAGTATACTTACCTAAAAATGACTTTATGTTTAATAAAGAAGCGATTATATCTAATAAAGAAAGTTATTTAGATTATATTGATATTGAAAATGGTTATAGTTTTTTAATCGACGATTTAAAAATAACTTTTGAAGATAATAAATCACATACAATTGAAACATTTATGACAAAGTTAGAAAATAGTGATTTTAAAATAATTTATACGGCAGATATTGGGACTTCTAACTTTGAAAGTTTAATAGACTTTTGTTTAGATGCGGACTTAATTATTTGTGAAAGTTCCCTACTTAAGAAATATAATTCAAATTCTAGTACTCATATGAGAGCTTATGATGCTGGAAGACTTGCTAAAATGGCGAATGCTAGGAGACTTTGGCTAACGCATTTCTGGCCAGAAGAAGATATAAGGGAATATTTGATGGAAGCTAAAGAAGTATTTACTAACGTTGATGGGGCTTTGGAAGGTAAAAAATTAATATTAAAAAAATAATCTTTTGTTATGGATGTAAAAAGACTTAGTGGAATTTTTCTCACTAAGTCCTAAATTTGTTATCTTGATAATTTTAAAGTATTACCATATTTTTCATTTATTCTTTCTAAAGCTCTATCAATATCAAATAAATTTACTCGAACTATTCCAGACTGGTCTGTATAACTTATTTCTTTTATTTCATAATCTGTCAATACTTTACCTAGTGGTGCTATTTCGTCAAAAATTACATAGTCTTGACTAGGAAAAATATCTGGAGTACTGTTAGATACCGCATTGAAATAGCCATGTACTTCTTCATATGTGCTAACAATTTGTTTGTTGTAAGTGTATTTTTCTAACATATTTAAAAATTTAGCATATTTTTCTTTATCGTTACTATCTTCATAATACATAGTTAAAGCGTCAATTCCTAAGCCATTATTCATTAGTTTTTCTTTTAAATATACAATTTGATACTCGGATTGACCTTGATTTTGATATTTTACTAAATATAAATTGTCTAGAGCATATGACTTTTCACTATTGCTTTTCAATTCTTGTTTTTTTGCTTCTAAAGTATTAATTTCATTTTCTAATTGAGCAATTTGTTCTTCTAAATCATTTCTTTTTTTATCATAATCATTTAGATAATCATTAACGTCAATTTCATTAGTCGTAATATTATTAGCAGCACTTTCTGTTAGTTTGTTTATTGAATTAGCATTATGAACTCCAATAACTAGTGAGCCAGTTGAAGTTGCAAGAACAAATCCTAGGCTACCAACTATAATTCTTTTTTTAAAGTTCTCACTAACTTTTAAATTTTTTATCATATAATAAATCCCCCTTAAATTACATTTTCTGCATTTATTGCTTAGTATATTAGCACATTTGTTTCTTAATGTCAACATTTTGTGCTTTTTCTATAATGAAATCTGTTACTCTACATGTTTGCGTATGATATTTTTTCATTTTATAATAAGTACAGATTATAGCTGCTATAAAGAATATATATTTTACTTATCATAGCATTAGAAATAAAATGAAAGTGAAAGGAAGGAAAAATATGTTTAAAGATTTAAATATTGTAGTAGGAATAACTGGGGGAATTGCTGCTTATAAGGCATGTGGAATAGTAAGTTATTTAAAGAAAATGGGAGCAAATGTTGATGTCATTATGACTAAGAATGCGACGGAGTTTATCACTCCCCTAACCTTGGAGACTTTATCAAATAATAAAGTAATTGTGGATATGTTTGATAGGGCTGATTACATGGAGGTTAAACACATAAGTTTAGCTAGGAAAGCAAATTTATTTCTAGTAGTACCAGCAACTGCCAATATAATAGGGAAAATAGCGAATGGAATTGCTGATGATATGCTTTCAACGACAATTATGGCAACTAAGGCACCAGTAATCTTGGCTCCAGCCATGAATAATGGCATGTATGAAAATAAAATTGTTCAAAGTAATATCCAAAAATTAAAACAATATGGTTATTACTTTATTGAACCAAGTGTTGGTCATTTAGCTTGTGGATATGACGCTAAGGGAAAATTACCAAAAACTGAAGAAATAATTGAATATGTTGAAACGTTAGTAAAGGAGAAGAATTAATATGAAAAAATATGTTATAACATCAGGAGGAATTAGTGAGAAAATTGATAATGTTCGTAAAATTACTAATTCTTCTAGTGGAAAACTAGGAATGACTATTGCTAATCATTTATTAGAAAGTAAGAGTGATATAACGATTTATTATGTTTGTTCAAAAAATGCTTTGAGACCAAATAATACGAGAGTTAAGATTATTGAAGTAGCAGGAACTTTAGATTTAAAAGATAAGGTTGAAAGCTTATTAAAAAACGAGAAAATTGATTATTTTATTCATACCATGGCGGTGGCTGATTATATGGTTGATTATGTTACGACTGTGGATAAAATGAAGAAAAGTTTCCTAAATAATAGTGATATGGAAGTAATAAAGGATACTAAGATATCTTCTTATGAAAATAATTTAGTCTTAGTTTTAAAGCCAACACCAAAGATTATAAGTTTGATTAAAAAGGAAAGTCCTTTAACGTACTTGGTTGGGTTTAAATTATTAGATGGTGTTTCTAAGAAAGAATTAATTGAGGTTGCTACGAGATTAAGAGATAAGAATAAATGTGATTTAGTGGTTGCTAATGATTTAGAGGATATTAGAAACAAAGAGCATAAAGCGTATATTATTGATCAGGAAGATAAGGTTGTTGAAGCTAGTGATAAAGAAGATATTGCAAAGAAGTTAGTAAGGATGATGGATAATGAAAGGTAAGATTTTGTTTGTTGGGGGAACTTGGAATTTAAATGAGGGAAAAAGTTCTAAAATTGTTGATTGTTTTGCTAAGTATATTAAGGCTGATGTTTATAATGGGGGAAATTATAATGATTTAAAGAAGATACTTGATAGTTGTACTTTATATGATGTCGTTATTTGGTGGGCTAATGTGGATAATAACTTAACAAAAATTAGAAATGTTAAAGAGATAAACTATAAAACAATGTTGGTTTCTTCTAAAAGGAATGATAATAATAAGTATTCTTTTCAAGATTTGTTGCAGAGGTCTTTTGAGTTGAAAGCAAATTTAACGGTGGAGTTTACGTTACAGGATGGTGTTTATAATATGATGTTGTTCGACCCACTAGGGAATGTTTGGTATGACGGGACTGATATTAAGTTATGTGCTCAGAAGATGCTAGAAAGATTAGATTTTATTAAAAGTATTACCCGAGTATCAACGGTAGCGGCGGAAGAAGATGTGGGTGCACTAGCGTGGTTTTTCAATATGTTTAAAAGTGAGATGTATAAATCTTTAGATAACCCAGTGGTGCCAATTAAGGAAGAGTTTTTAGGGATAGTAAAGAGTTATGCCGTAAAGCTTGCTAGAGCGACTTTTCAAACTAATGATGTTAAAAGATTTTTAGGTAATGCTTCGTTTAGATGTCCTAAGGGGTTCCCTTCTTTTAGAGATGGTAAGTATATTTTTGTTAGTAGAAGGAATGTTAATAAGGAGTATATTGGAATTGAAGATTTTGTGCCAGTGTATGAAAAAAACGATAAGATATATTATTGTGGGGACTTTAAGCCTTCGGTGGATACCCCTATTCAAGTTAAACTTTATGCCAAGCTGCCAAAGATAAATTACATGATACATACGCATTGTTATATTAAGAATGCTCCGTATAGCGAGACTGCGTTGCCTTGTGGGGCCATAGAAGAAGTATATGAAGTATTAAGGGTTATTGAAAATTATTATGAAAATGATTTTGATAAAGAGTTTTATGTAATTAACTTAAAGGGTCATGGAAGTATAATGCTTGGTAGTAAACCTAGTCTCTTTAAGAATATAGAAATTGTAGGAAGAAATTTACCAGAAAGAATGAATTAAAAAAAGCGCTTTTCAAAAGCGTTTTTATTGTTCTTCGCTATGTTATACATTTAGGAGGCTGATAGTAATAGCCAGCATATATTTCACTAAATTCAATATTACTATAATTCTTAAAAACATTACTGCACTTAATTGGCGTATTTAATGTTATAGTATCTTTTTTGAATTCCGAAGCTTGTTCATTATATTCTTTTGTATAATTTAAATGTTTAATGCATAGTATTATGACTTTAGATAAAAAATAGGAGCATTTAAATTTTGCAAAATATGATGTATAATGATTAACATATTAATGGAGGTTTATATATGAAAAGTGAAGAATTAATAAAATTAAAAGAAAAAGTTCAAGAAATAAAGCAAAAACGAGATAAAGTATTAGAAATTCAAGAAGAAATAAAAAAATTAGAAGAATGTGAAGAAGTTAAAAAATATATAAAATTATTAAGTGTATACGAGGAAATGATACCAGAAAAAAGCAAAAAAATCGTGGAATATACAGAAAAAGATATTATTAATATTGCTTTAGGTTATACAAAAATTACTCCAAGTGAGGATATATATGTTTATATAGGAACATATAAAAATAGCGATGAATTTGATATTGTTCATGGCCCTAGTGATATACTAGTTAGTAAAAATAATAAGGATGCTGATTATATTTTATATCAAAATTTAGAAGCAAAGTATGGTGGAACTGTTCAAGTTCCATATAAAAAAGCAGATGAATTTGAATCAAATCATAAAGTGATATTTCCGCAAAATGTAGTAAGTAGACAAAGATATTTTTATGACTTACAAGTAGAATACTTTAAAACAATGATTTTCGAATCTCCTGAAAAAGCAGAAGAAAAAATTAATAGTCTAATAAGAAAATAAGGAAGGTATCTTAAGTTTTGAGCTTTAATAAACAAGGTTTGAAACGCCAATACTTCAAAAAAAATCAAAATATTGTCAAATCTTAGAAATATGATAAAATATAAAGTACTTGTTAGGAGGCATTTTAAAAATGAGTAGAATGATAGCTAGAGAAATGGCAGGGAGAAGTGTAAAACTTATTCCAGGGATGGTTACTGGTCCAGTTAGTTTGTACGACGAATGGTTAAAATGGTTAGCATATGAAAGTAAGAAAGAAAAAAATTTACTTTGTTTAGCCAAAAATAATTATAATGAATTATCGTTAGAAGAAAAAAGCGCGGTCTTGGAAATTCAAAAGAATAAAGAAATGCTGCAATTATTTAGAAAATATGGTACTAAATCATGTTCAAAAGAAGAATATCTAAAGGTCTATGACTATATGTGCGATACTAAAATTGAAGATGTCATGTTAGAAAAATTATCTAGTGAAGAACTTACAGCAGCAAAAGAGAAAATAAAAGAATTAGCAGGACTAAATCTTGAGGAATTAAATTCAAGTATGCCAAATGACTTAAAGTCTTATAAAAAAATGTCGATGTTAGATGCTTATATTTTTCATGTGATTTCTAAGATTAGTTTTGTAAGAAACTTAAAAAGATTAGAAAACGAAATTAATAGTCAAATTAAAAAAAATGAAATTGTTAGAAGAAGAAGTTTAGAGATAGCTTCTAACCCACTCCGTAATAAGTAATTAAAAAAAGCGCTTTTCAAAAGCGTTTTTATTGTTCTTTAATTTTAACATTTAAAATATTTATTATTTCCATGGCTTGGTACATAGCAATAATGGCACCACGGATACTTTCAGGTGTAGTTATGATATTTTCTAAATCACAGGTACTTAGGTCGATATTGGCTAAACTGGTATTTCTTATGGTTGTATTTTTGAATGATGTTCTTAGGAAGACTGTTTTCTTTAAAGAGATATGTTCTAAGAAGCCTTCATTAAAGTTACATTCGAAGAAATTAGTATCGTTAAAACTAGTAAGATTAAAACTACTAAATTTAAAGATATCATTATCTAAGTTACAGTTTTGGAACGTACAGTTAGTGAATGTGGCTCCAACAAATTTAGAACTATTAAAGTTACTACTTTGGAAAGTGCAATAATCAAAGATACAATTGGAAAAATCAGTATCATTGATATTACTTTTTAGAAAGCTAACGTTGGTAAAAGTGGTATTTTTAAAGTTGCAATTATTTAATTTACATTCGGCGAAGTCTTTATTTTTGATGTGAAGATTAGATAGGTCTTCGCCATTAGCTTCGGTAGTTTCTAGGTAGCCATACTCATCAATTAGTTGGGACTTCATTTTTTTCTTCCTTATATATAGAGTTAAATAATTCACCTTCGTCAGTGGCCGTGGCCGTCTCAGGTAGTTTTGGCAAATCGTTTATAGTTGATAAGCCAAAGTAATCAAGGAAATCACTCGTTGTACCATAAAGATTAGGACGTCCTGGCATGGTAGATTTTCCTACTTCTTTAACAAGGCCTTTAGCTACTAGGCGTCTTAAAATATGGGCACAGCTGACACCTCTTAGGCTATCTATTTCTACTCTTGTTATTGGTTGATTATAGGCAATAAGAGCCAAAATTTCTAAGGCTGCCCCACTTAAAGAGTTAGTATCAGGGTTAACGATTAGCTTTTGGTAATAGTCTTTATGTTCTTTCTTCGTAGTTAGTTTAAAGGCATCACCAAGGTAGCTAATTCTAATGCCCCTATTATCGGTTTCATAGCTTTTCTTTAATTCCATAAGGAGACTTTTGGCTTCTTCTAAGTTAATTTCTAAAATATCACAGATTTGATTTAGGGTTAGCCCTTCTTCACCTACGACAAATAATAAACCTTCTAATATTCCTAACTTATTCATTTTCTACTCCTTCTATCACAATAGGGCTGAAATTACTTTCTTGTGTTATAACAACCTCTTTATTTTTACTCATGGTTAGTATTGATAAAAATGTAACGACGATATATTCTCTACTTGGTATTTCAAATAAGGAAAAGAAATCGATACGTTTTTGGTTTTTTAAGATATTTTTGATTTCTTTGGTACGGTCTTCAACGCTTATTTCTTTTTTGGTTATCTTGGTATGGAGAGGGGCTTCTTGCTTTTTACGGTCTTGGAAGGCTAGGATGGCTTTAACTAAGTCTTCAACATCGACTAATCCTTTAGGAAGTTTGGCTTCTTCATAGTACTCTTTTAAGCTTTCTGGTAGTTTGGTATATACTTCGTTTCTTTTTTCTTCTAACTCTTTAAAGGATGATGTTAGTTCTTTAATTTTATCGTATTCTAAGATTTTTTGACGTAAGTCTTCTTCAGTTTGGATACCAAATTCACTCTCGGTATCATCTTCTTCATCTTCTTTATGAATTAACATTTTAGATTTTAAATGAACTAATTCAGCAGCCATTACTAGGTATTCACTGGCAATATCGATGTTTAGGTTTTCCATATCATTAATATATTTTAAGTATTGATTGATTAAATCATGTAAGTTTATTTCATAAATATCCATTTTAGACTGTTTAACTAAATGTAAAAGAAGATCTAAGGGACCTTCGAAATCATTTATGTAAAATTGATAGTTCATTTTAAAACCCTCCTTAATTACAAGTGTATCCTAGGGCGTCTAGCTCGTATTTTATGGTATTAGCACTTGTATCTTTAACATAGTATAATGTATCGTTGGTTGTAAGATTAGAATTTACTATGTTGTAATCAATTGTGATGTTAGTTGTAAATTTATTGGTTTCGGGAACGAATATGGCGTTTACACCGGTTACTCTATTTAAGGTGTTTACTTTAGTTTGGGCATCGATATAGGTATTGGTGTAGTTAGTACTTGTATCACTGTATGTATCGGTATCGACTATTTTAGTAAGTTTATTATTGTAGAATGTGTATGTTAGAATGCGGTTATTAAGAGTACAAGTTAAGGTGTTGTTGATTAGGTTAGCATCAGGATATTCGTCCGCTTGTTTTTCGACGATTTGGAAAGTAGTGGCACTTGTATAGATACTTTGGTTGACCAGACTTTTTACAGAGACTGTGCTGTTGGCATTTAGACTTGGGGTATTAACTAAGGCACTTCCTAGGTAGGTTTTGGCATCATCATAAAATTCTAAGAAGATTTTATGGGTGGTGAAACTGTAGGTTGATGTACTTTTGTTAGTTACGGTGTAGTTAATATAATAGTAAGCGCCGTCTTGTTCTTTTTGGAAAGCGGTGTACTCGATTTTGTCAAGGGTTGCGGTTTCAGTTGCTGCTAGGGTGTATGTTTTTTTCTTTGGGGGTTCTTTTTGGGTGTCATCTTTAGTATCAGTATTATCCTTAGTAGTGTCAGTATCAGGAATGCCGTCGTAGATTTCGCTGTTATTGCTTATCCCCAGCTTATCTAGAATATCACTGAAGTACGGAGTTACAATAGGTATAAAATAGATTACGGCAATTAGAATACCAAAAAGAATTAGCATGGCAACGGGACTTTTTTGCGTGTCCTTTTTTAGCGTACCAATACTTTTTTCCTCACTAGCAAATTTAGGTAGTTCGATTTCGTTAGTAGTTTTGGGTGTTACGTTTTGGGTTTCTGGTCTTGGCTCATTTTGATTTAGATTACTTTGGTTCATTTAAGTATCCCTCTCATTCTTCTTTATAATTATATCAATTTTTCCTAGGCGTTGTAAATAGTAAGCCGTGTAAAAAAAGATACTCTTGGGTTAGAAAAGTATCTAATTTTAATCTTTAGATTTGCAGAACAAGGTAGTGATAAAGGCGAATATTACCGCCCCACTGATACCTCCTGATGTTGTTGTTAGAAGATTAGTAAACATTCCTAGAACACCTTTAGTTTTATAACCTTCAAGACAGGCTTGGTATAAAAGGTTACCGAAAGATGTTATGGGAACACTGGCAGCAGTACCAGCGAAGGCGATAAATTTTTGATATAGTCCAAAGAAGGAAAGGATAGCCCCGACGACCACTAATATGGAAGTTACATGGCCGGGAGTAAGATTAGTATTATCTAGGATAAGTTCTCCTAGTAGACAGATTAGACCGCAGAATAAAAAGGCATTAATGTATATCATCTGTTACCTCCAAACTTATAGCGTGAGCGATACTGGGAATAGTTGATTTTTGATTGACAAGAGTTGGGGAATGAAGTGAGCCCGTACCGATAAGAAGTATC
>OLGZ01001101.1_pt1 | contig 16840 bp, 16 predicted proteins | sample 1605981 | NCBI WGS metagenome assembly OLGZ01 (sample SAMN03283291) | human gut metagenome | biome: human-associated habitat; material: feces | host: Homo sapiens | place: Peru | collected 2012 | reverse complement strand
GGTCATACTAGAAGGTTTGCCGGCGCGGAGCGTTCCTATATCTATTGTTGTCCTCTTTTAGAGTAACAACAGATCCTGGACTACAACTTTCCAGGATGACGACCACTACAATACAAAAGGCAAACTACACAATCGGTAGATCCTGAAACCTATCAATAGACCCCGTACAGAAACACTACGGGGTGCCGCCTAGTGGTAAGGGCGGCCGTTCAGGATGCCCAATTTTTATAATGTCGTCATCCCCGAGGGGGCCAAAAGGCCCAACAAGGGCTAGGCCCTTTTTATTCCCTACGGCGGGCCCTTTGACCCTGGCAGGGAAATATTAAAAAACCTATTCTATAATATATGACAAAAAAACTATTATCTTGGGCCGCTTTTATGAAGAAGGAACTTACCCGCCCGTTAGAAATATCCGCCCCGGTAAGCGTACAGGAAAGTATTGTCTATTTGAACGCAGAAGAAGCCGCCTATGTGGATATGCAGATACGCGTACTCCTCCAAGAACAACGCAAAGAAACCCAGCGCAAACGCAAATTAGGGATTCCCCCTCCGCCCACTCCGGGCAGTATTTCCTACGCGGTCTATTATTAAATTTTCCTATATATGAAACACCCCCGGTTCCACATAGAACCGGGGGTTTTATATTCCTAAAAAACCGTTATTTGGTTTTTTTGAGTCCTTCTACAATGCGCGGCAAGATTTGGTGCGCATCACCGACGAACCCGTACTTGCAAACATTGAAAATCGGCGCGTTCGCATCTTTATTGATACCGATAATCACGTCGCTGTGTTCCATACCCACAATATGCTGTACCGCGCCGGAAATACCGCACGCCACATATAATTTGGCAGAAACCGTTACACCGCTTTGACCGATTTGCTGGTCTTTGGGTTTAAGCCCCAAGTCAATCGCCGCGCGGGAAGCGCCGACCGTACCGCCCAGTTCGCTGGCCAAAGTTTCCAAAAGGTCAAAACCTTCTTGGTTTTTCATACCGCGGCCACCGGCGATAACCACTTCGGCTTCGTCCAATTTCATACCTGCGGCGGGCGGATCCATATGCGTATTGATAATGCGCACTTTGGCAGCCTCGGCAGGCAGGGCAATGGCTTCGCTGACCACTTGGGCCATTTTGCCGGGGGTGGTAACTACTTTTTTGAACACGTTGGGGCGAACGGTGGACATTTGCGGACGATAGTCCGGGCATTTAATGTCGGCCATAATATTTCCGCCGAAAGCAGGGCGGGTTTGAATCAAGTTTCCGTCCTTAATGGAAAGCCCCGTGCAGTCCGCCGTCAAACCGACAAACAGTTCTGACGAAATACGCGGAGACAAATCACGCCCGATATAAGTGGACGGATAGAGCACCACGCTGGGGTTATACTTTTTAATCAGCGTAACCATTGCGTTGGCATAAGCCGCGGTATTATAGTTATGATAGGCCGGGCTGCTGACCGCATAAATTTTATCCGTACCGTATTGGGAAAGTTCGGCAAAGTATTTTTCCACACCTTCGCCAATGACTACGGCGCAAAGTTCCTCGCCCAACTGGTTCGCCAATTCGCGGCCCTTGGATAAAAGTTCAAAACCCACCGGGCGGACTTTTTGGTTGTGTCCGTCATCGGCAATTTCAATAAACACCCATACGCCTTTGTAGGCGGAAAGGTCTTTCTTGGCCGCACCCGTTGCCGGCAAGGATAAGGCTTTCACCGGGCAGGCGCTTACGCACGCACCGCACATCGTGCAAGCATTGTTGGCAACCGCCTTGCGGTTTACCAAGGAGAGCGCTCCAAAAGGACAGGTGGCTACACATTTGCCGCAGCCTACGCATTTTTCCGAAATTTGAATCATTTGATTACACTCTCCTTTTTCAAAATCTCTACAAACTTATCGGCAAGTTCCACGGCAGAGCCGGAGAACATTTCGCCTTTCTGTCTGGCCGGCGGCGGGAAGATGCGGTCCACACGGGTAGGAGAGCCTTCCAACCCCAATTTGTGCGGGTCGGCATTTACATCTTTTTCCGTCCAAACGTGAATCACTTTATCCTGCGCTTTGTGCGCGGCCATAAAGGAAGGATATTTCGCCACATAGTCGTGCGGCATAGTCATCGTAACCAAAGCAGGCAGGTCGGCTTCCAAAATCTGGTGGCCGCCTTCAATAAGTTTTTTGACGACAATTTGGTTGCCGCTTGCGTCAATGCTTTCGCAGAACGTAATTTGCGGGATACCCAAATGGAAGGCAATACCGGGGCCGGTTTGGGCCGTATCACCGTCAATAGCCATTTGACCGCAGAGAATCAAATCATACTGGCCGATATGGCGCACCGCCATAGCAAGCGCATAAGACGTCGCCCAAGTATCAGAACCGGCAAAGGCGCGGCTGGACAACAAAACACCTTCGTCCGCACCCAAAGCAAGTGCCAAGCGAAGCACTGCCGTAGCCTGCTGGGGGCCCATAGAAAGTACGGTTACTTTGGCACCTGTTTTGGCTTTAATCGCCAAGGCTTTTTCCAAAGCGTAGTGGTCGTACGGATTTAAAATACTGGGAACGCCCGCACGGATAAGCGTACCGGTTTTCGGGTCCACCTTTACTTGGGTGGAATCGGGAACTTGTTTAATGCAAACAATGATATTCATAAGTATCCTATTTTTTGAAAACTTCTCTAAGTTTAGCGGACACTACGTCCATATCGTCAATCAGCCCAAGCATTTTTTCTTCAATGCCGACCAAGTTGACGGCTTGGCTGAGTTCAGCCGCATTAAGCGCCGGGCAAGTGCCCAAGATGAGGCGCATACCATCCGTAGCGGTTTTGAATGCGCTCTGGCGGGCATTTACGCGGGCCATCGTGCTAAGCGTATTGATATCAAAGCGGCTGCCTTCGGTTACTACCTTGTTGGCGCATTGGCGCGTAAACACGGCGGCTACTTCCATTTCGCTAATCAGGTCGCCAAGCATAAAGGTTACATACTGGTGGCGCGTAAGTTTATTCATACGGCAATCGTCCAGTACGCGGGCCAACGCTCTAAAACCCAAGGCCACGCTGTCAGCGCCCACATTGGGGTTCTGCGCGTGGATAGCATCAAACTCTGCGGCTTGGTTCAAATAATATTGTCCGCGGCTCTTTAAATGTTCCTGCCAGCGTCCGCGGAAAATCGTCATTTCCAACACTTCGCTGGTGCCTTCGTAAATACAGGTAATTTTTACGTCGCGTTTAATTTTTTCTACCGCAAATTCTTTGGTATAACCGAAACCGCCCATCGCTTGGATAGAGTCTTCGGCTGCCTTATTGCCCGATTCGGTAGCATACAATTTGGCGATAGCGCCCTCGGTAGCTAAACCGTGGTTGTTTACTTCCAACTGTTTGGCCGTCCAGTCAATATAAGCACGCGCGGCTTCAAAACGGACATAGTGCGGGGTAATGAGTTTTAACATAAAACCCTGCTTTTGGGCCAACGGGCCGCCCGCCTGAATGCGCTGTTGGGCATATTGCAAAGCAGTTTCCACCGCTTCTTCGCCGCCGCCCAAGCCGAAAGCCGCTACCATTAAGCGCGTATAACCGAACACGGCCTGCGCTTGCAGGAAACCTTGGCCTTCCTTCAAACCGATTAGATTTTCGGCCGGGACATAGACGTCATCAAACGCCAAGCCCGCCGTATTGGACAGGCGGATACCGTGCTTATCTTCGTGCACGTCCTGGGTAAAGCCCGGGGTGCCCTTTTCTACAATAAACCAACTCGGGCCGCCCGGAGCCAAGGCGAGTACCGTGTAAATATCGGCCACACCGCCGTTAGAAATCCACATCTTGCTGCCGGTAATTTTGTAACCCACAACCTTACCGTCTTTGATGACGTGTTCGGCACGGGTACGCAAGGAAACAAGGTCAGAGCCTGCATCGGCTTCCGTGGCGCCATAAGCCACAAGTTTATTTTCCTGTGCGATTTTTTTGAACCATTTGGCTTTTTGTTCCGGGGTACCGCCGACGTTAATCGGGTCGCTGCCCAGGAAGGTGGCGAAAACGCCGGTGGCGATGCCCAAGTCAATGCGGGCTAATTGTTCGCACACGCGGTAAATCTCGGTGGTTTGTCCGCCGAGTCCGCCATATTCTTCGGGAATAAGCAAAAGATGCACGCCCAGCACATCGTGGTCGTACATCTCTTTCAAAATGTCTAACGGAATTTCGTTTTTGGCGTCATGCTCCCGGATGAGATTAAAGGAAATCCGGTTTTTAGCATATTGCTTCAAACTGTCTAACATCAGGTTTCTGGTTGTCAGGTCGTTTTTTGCCATGTTTGGGGTCTCCAAAATACAATATAGATATATGATACCAATTTTTGAGTTGATGCGCATTTTTCGCCCAACAGCAAAAACCCCGGCACGAGGCCGGGGCGGAAAAAAGTTTTACTTAACACCTAAAAATAATACGGGGCTTCGGTCTTGCCTGTAAAAATCTGACACCATTTTTCGCCCTCCGCATTATCATAATAGCAGGCTAATTGTTCATCGTTGCGGGCATAATAAATGGCATAGGGCTTGCCGTTACGGCGGCAAACACCAATACCAAAAGCATTATCCGCCGTGGCGCCTGCGTTTACCGCGCGGCAGGAATAATCCTTTGTATTGAGCGACGGAGTTCCACCCTCAATAGCAGCCGTGCCCGAAAAAGATAAATCCAAATCCGCCAAGTCCGTGGCATAACTGCCGTTAGACATTAAATAGGCCTGTTGCGCCGTCCAAATACTGCGCGTACGGGCCACCGCTTCGGACACGCGGGATTTTTCTACGGCGCGCTCATACTGCGGCACAGCCACCGCCGCCAAAATACCAATAATCAGCACTACAACCAACAATTCAATTAATGTAAACCCTTTTTTCATAAAAACTCCTCAGCAATTTGATTTAAAGGCTGATTAATAGGATAATAATTCTTTGCCAGAAATTCAACCCTTACAAGGTATTGTATCAAAAAAAACGAGTCAAGGCCTCCGTGTTTTCCCCTAAAATCCGTCTCCTTATTTGATACCCATCCTTCGTCCTGCTTATAAAAAGCGTCCGCCGTTGCCGTTTGTGCAGGCCTTAACCCGTTTATAAAATCTGTTCCGTACGGAAAAAGCATTTTATTTGTTTGAGCCACAGGCGAGTTGTAAAATGCGCCGTTCGGAACTGGATTTTATGGGTGCGGTCTGCGAGTTTTTTGTTTACTTTTTGGCGACCCAAAAAGTAAAAAGAAAAAATATGTATAATAACTTTATGAATTGTATTTTTTGCGGCATTGCCGACGGCTCTATTAAAAGCCAACTGATTTACGAAGATGACGACGTGGTGGCATTTAAAGATTTAAACCCTCAAGCGCCGACACATCTTTTGATTATTCCCCGCAAGCACATTGCGCGCTTGTCGGAAGCGGACGAAAAGGACGCCTTGCTGTTGGGCAAAATCTTGCTGGTTGCCAAAAAACTGGCCAAACAGTTTGATTTAAAGGACTTCCGCCTGGTAACCAATAACGGTAAAGGCGCGGGGCAAAGCGTGGACCATTTACACTTCCACTTAATGGCCGGCAGACGTTTTTTATGGCCCGCTGGCTGAAAAAACGTAAAATTTAAGAAAAATAAGGTATAATATACATAAGGTATAAAATACCGTTTTTATTTTTGTCTATTAACCGTAGAAGGTGGTGAAAAAGTAATGGTTTTCGTAAAAGTAAGAGATGCCGAACATCTTGAAGAAGCCCTTAAACGCTTTAAAAGAGAATGCGAAAAGAACGGCATTTTGAAAGAAATTAAAAGACGCGAAACGTATATGCCTCCGAGCGTAAAAAGAAAAATCAAATCGCAGGAAGCCCAACGCCGCGCCCGCCGCACCAAACGCAGACGTTTTTAATTAAAGTAACACCACAGGCAATAGTCCTTTACGCAAGTATCGGACTATTGCCTTATTTGCCTTTAACTTTAATCTAAAACAGGCGGCACCGTGAATAATAACCTCACAGAACAAATTAAGGACAGGTTGGACATTGTAGAATTTATCCGGCAATACGTTCCGGGCCTTAAACGCTCGGGTAAAACCTACAAAGCCTGCTGTCCGTTTCATAAAGAAAAGACCCCTTCCTTCACTTGCAACAGCGAAAAGGGGTTGTTCTATTGTTTCGGCTGCCAGGCAGGCGGGGATATTTTTGATTTTTTGATGAAGATTGAAAATTTATCCTTTAACGAAGCACTTGAAAAATTGGCCGGGCAAGCCGGCTTGGAATACAAGCCTATGCGCCCTTTAACAGGGGAGGAAATCCGGCGCGCCACGTTGCGCAAGTTGTTGGACTTTGCAAAAGCGTTCTTTCATAAAAATTTAATGTCGGCTAACGGCGATTTCGCGCGCGCGTATGTGAAAGAGCGCAATTTGACCAAAGAAACCTGTCAAAAGTTTGAGTTGGGTTTTGCTAAAAACGACCCCACCGCCCTTGCCAAAGAAGCCCGCGCCGCGGGGTTTACGGACCAAGATTTAAAAGAGGCGGGGCTTTGTGTGTTAACCGCCTACGGTCCACGGGATTATTACCGCAGCCGCCTGATGTTCCCCATTATCAACCAGCGGGGCGATACGGTAGGTTTCGGCGGACGCATTTTGGGTGAAGGCGAACCCAAATATTTAAACTCGCCCGAAACGGTTTTATTTACCAAAAGCCAGGTCTTATATGGGCTCAATTTCGCAGGCCCCGAAATCCGCAAGGCCGGGAAAGCCGTGCTTTTGGAAGGATATATGGACGTTATCGCTTGCCACCAGGCGGGTGCGGGTTATACCGTGGCCCCTTTGGGCACCAGTTTGACCGAGGAACACGCCCGGCTGTTAAGACGTTATACGGATACGGTAATTGTCTTGTTTGACCCGGACTCCGCCGGAATCAAAGCCGCTTTGCGCGGCGGGCTTATTTTGATTGAGCGCGGACTATTTGTAAAAGTAGCCTCGCTGCCGGACGGATTGGACCCGGACGAATATATAGCCAAGTACGGAAAGGAAAATTTTGAAGAAATTTTAAATAACGCCCAAGATTTAATTGCGTTTCACACCCGGTTATTGCTCTCCCAATGTGAGCAACCTCTCCAAGCACAGGACAAAACACGCTTGGTATCCGAATTAGCGGAAACGATTTCTAAACAGCCGGATGAAATCGTCCGGCGCGAGTGGGCCAAATATGTGGCCGAACATTTGGGCGTAGATGAAGAATTGGTAATGGAACGGCTGCGGGAAGTGTCTTATGCACCCGCTCCGCGTTTCCGCCGCCAGCAAGCGGTATTGGAAAATGCCATTGCCACTCCGGCAGAAGAAGATTTGTTGTCGTGGATTTTAAAGAGTCCGGCTCATTTGGTTTTATGCTCCGAACTCTCGCGGGAAGATTTTTCCACCCCCGCCGCCTGGAACTTGTTTGAAACATTGGTCCGGGCGCATATGGAACATCCGCAGGCACCGGATTTGGCCCAGGAAGCGGCTAAATTGGTCCCTGCGCAAAAGAGTGAATTTGTAAAGTTGGCCCTTTTACAAACGCCGGAAGATTTTGACCCGGCGCGCGACATTGCCGCCTGTGCGGCTAAATTGCAGCAAAGCGGCCTGCATAAACAATTACAAGCGGTCCGCCGCCAGATGAAGCAACTTGGCGCAGGAAATGTACCGCCGGAAGTTTTTAAAAAATATATAGAATTGCAAAACAAATTAAAAAAATATCGCAGTTGAGGAAATTATGGCATCGGGAAATAAAGCGCTGAAAGATTTAGTAGAAGAAGGCAAAGAAAGCGGGTTCTTATCGTTGGAAGATTTGAACCGCTCTATCGCCGCGTCGGATATGAGCGCGGAAGACATTGACGGCGTGATGGGCACGCTGGACGATTTGGGCATTCAGGTAGTGGACCAAAAGAAATTCAAGTCCGTCTCCGCCGCCGATAAAGAAGCATTAAGCGAAGATTGGTCCTCCGCCAGCCCGGACATTTCCAACTCTATCCGGATGTATTTGTCCGAAATGGGTAAAGTACCGCTTTTGTCGCGCGACGAAGAAATCACACTCGCACGCAATATCCGCGAACGCGAAAAGGAACTGCGAAAATTGGTGTTGGAATCGCCTATCACGATGCGCGAAATTTGCAACTGGGAAGAATTGGTGGACCAAGAAGAAATGACCACCAAGGAATTGATGCCCCGCGGCAAACGCACGACGCGCGAACTAAACAATATGCGCAAAAAACTTAAAGATGCGGCGCAGTTTATCGGCAAGCGTGAGCAGGAAATTACCAAATTAATGAAGGAACTGCGCGAGGGCAACCTGACCGACAAAAAACGCAATAATGCCATTGAAAAATTGGAAGCCAAGCAAAAAGAAGTCGTGCAGACCATTACCAAATTAAATTTGAACCAAAATAAAATCAAACGTCTGACCAACAAAATCAAAAACTTGGCCGACCGTTTGACCGAAACCCGCAACGATATGCAACGCTTTGACGATTACTTCGGCAAATACGAGGACGTCAAAAAACTGGTTACTAAATTTAAAGCGGGCAAAATGACGGAAAAGGAATTTAAAAAGGCCACCAAATTTACGTTACCGGAGTTAGAACGCGCCTTATCAAACATTGAAGACGTCCAGCGCCGCCACGCGCAAATGGTGGATATGCTCCCGATGACGGAAAAGGAGTTTTTGTCCTTTAACGACCGTATCGTGTTTTTTGAGGATATGATTTTGCAGGACAAATTAAAATTAATCAAAGCCAACCTGCGTTTGGTTGTTTCTATTGCCAAAAAGCACGTCAATTCCAACCTGGAACTCTCCGACCTAATTCAAGAGGGCGGCTTGGGCTTAATGAAAGCCGTGGAAAAATTTGAATACAAACGCGGTTTTAAATTCTCCACCTATGCTACCTGGTGGATTCGCCAGAGTATCAACCGCGCCATTGCCGACCAGGCCAATACAATCCGTATTCCCGTGCATATGAAGGAATTAGTTTCCAAACTGACTAAGGTTACTAACAAATTCCGCCAGGAACACGGCCGTGAGCCAACCTTGGAAGATTATTCCAAAACACTCCGCCTGTCTGTGGAAAAGGTAAAAAGCGTGCTGAAAATTATGCAGGACCCGATTTCCCTTTCTACCCCAATTGGCGAAGATGAGGATTCCAACTTGGAAGACTTTATTGAAGATAAGAACGGGCCAAACCCCACCAGCGCGGCAGTGGACTTTTTGCGCAAGCAGGAAGTGGCGGATGTATTGGCGACGCTTTCGGAACGAGAGGCCAAAATTATCAGCCTGCGTTTTGGAATTGACTCCGGCTATCCGCGCACCTTGGAAGAAGTGGGTAAAATGTTTAATGTTACGCGCGAACGTGTGCGCCAGATTGAAGCCAAGGCTATCCGCAAACTGCGCCACCCCAGCCGTACCAAAATGTTAAAGGATTACCAAGAATAATCTTTTGCACTAAATCGCACAGCCCCGCGTTTTTGATTTACGCGGGGCTGTTTTTTACTATTAAATCAAGGAGCGGGCAACCTGCTATTCTCCGGCAACAGGCATATTGCCTTCTACATATCTATCATAAAAGGTTAATAATAACTTTTCCACACGCTCCTGCTGCGCTCGTTCGGCGGCTTGCTGCGCTTTGCGTTGCAACAACGCCTCTTGCGGAGATGCAGGCTCTTTTTCCGGCTCAGATTTTTTTCCAAACACCTGACGCCCTTTTATTACAAACATCCCCGAGGAAAAACCAAATTCAAAAATTCCATCCAGCCCTTTATAAACCAAAATTTTTTCGTCCTTGCCTTCAAAATAATTTAACCAAATACTTTTTCCCTTGGGAGAGGAATAGGCCAAGGTTACAATATGCACCTTCTTATGCGGGAAGTAATCCTCCCACAAGGCCACATTGGCCGCCTCTTTTGTGGCCACACACCGCTTGCGCTCATACATATAAGAGCAATACATTTCTTCGCCCTTATCACTTTTCCCATAAAGGAACCGGCCCGATTTATCCGTTTCCTCCGGTGTAAAAACAGTTTGTATATCAAACGAATAATCCTTGGCATCGGGGAAATACTGCGTGTTTTGCAACATCCCTTCTTTGCCAAAGGTCATCACCACTACATTGGGAGGTATTACCTCTACGGCATATTTATCGTTACTGGTGGGGCGGCCCTGTACATATCTGTATGAGCGTTTAGGACAAAAACTGCGCCATCCGTCCTTACCGCCGCGCGCCTTGCCATATACACCAACATCTAACAAGTTGATAAACCCGTCCGCTTCATCACACGAAAATTTTATCCCCGCCTTGGCAACTGACATTATCCCTTTACTGCTGTCCGGCGTGTGATATGCCATAGAGGAGTTAATGCGCCCATAGGGATACTGGTCCGCAAAGCCAAGGGTATGCCCTAACTCGTGCGACAATAATTTATCGTTCCCCCCTTGGGCCCAGTTTGCAAGACCTTTTTTAGGTGAAAAATACATTTTGTAGGGTCTGGATGCTACATCCACACACGCCAGGGCCGAAGAAGCCTTACATACCGTTTTCATTTGATTAGCGGGAATAACAAAAAAATTAATATCCGGCTGGGGGCAATCCTTGCGCACAATTACTTGGGTTTGCAAGGCGGGGAGTAAATCTTTAAATTCGTCCTCTCGTCCGGCTTGCCGTACGGTTTTTAGCGTAAAATCAAACCACTCCTGATAACTTTGGCGTAGCATTTCCAAGTATTCTTCCTCAGTGCGCGTTTCGTTAGAACGGAAACTTTGCACCGACACGCAAACCGGCTCACCCGATACTATCTTACGCAGCAAGGCAGACGGGGCGCTCGGATTATCTATATTTTCCGCACCCGGCAAAAAGCCAAAAGGGGCACTCCACCCCAAAGGGGTTACAAATAAAGCAAAAAGCAAGATAAAAAAGGTTTTCATATATTTTATACTATAATCTTTTTGCTAGAATTTTCAAGAAAATTTACGGCAAACGATACCGGCGCAAGCCACCGTTTTCAAATACTTTTGTACCGCCAAAAATTTGTACGCAATAACTGTCTGCTTCTTTTTCATACGAAATACCGATACTTTTCCGCTCGCCACAAAACAAAACACCGTTATCCTGTCCGTTATTACCCGATAATCCTATTGTAAAACCTGCGCCTTTATATTCGCCTGAAATACGCCCTAAATAAATAGCCGCATCTTCACCGGATTTATATATTTGTAAGGACCATTTGTCATTGGAGCGCGTATCAACCGCACCACTAAGCCATTTGGTTGTCCCCGTCCACGGAACGCTGAGGTCTAACTCGTCAAATGAGGTCGCATACGAGCCATTTGCCATATAATAGGTTTCCTGTGCAGCGTATAAAGATTTTAAAATTGCCAAAGCCTGTGTGGCGCGGCTTTTTTCCACAGCCTTATTATATTGCGGCATCGCTACCGACGCTAAAATGCCGATAATCAGGACAACAACCAATAATTCTATCAATGTAAAGCCGGCCAAACCTTTTCGCAAGGAGCCTTTTCCCACTTTCCATAATAAGCGGCCTAATCGCCCCGTATTCGCTTTTTTCATCACTACCTCTCTTTTTGGTAAATTTTGAGCATACTCAAAATTTACCAAAAAAAACGATTCAAGCCCTTCTACACTTTGCAAGCCACCAATCAACAATTTTTACTATTTTCCACCCTCAACACATAGTCTTTTTCCCAAGCAGATAAGACAACGGCCTAATTGCTATAATTTAAATATGCCCGCACCAGATGCTAACATTATTTTAACCGATGAATTTAAGGACGCTTTATCCTTGCTGGAAGCCAAACCGCCCGTTATGCCGCTTATCTTTATCACGGGACGTGCGGGCACGGGTAAAACCACCCTGTTGCGCTATTTTGCCAGACACACCGCACAAAACGCAGTGGTTCTGGCTACCACCGGCCTTGCGGCTATTAATGTGCACGGACAGACAGTACACTCTTTTTTCCATTTAAAACCCGGAAACCTGTTAGACAAAAGCAACCTCAAACGATTGCCGCGCAAAACAGTAGATGCCGTAGATACCATTATTATTGACGAAGCCTCTATGCTCCGGGCTGATTTATTAGATGCGATAGACTATATTTTGCAAATTTCCACGCATACAGAAGAACCCTTCGGCGGGAAAAAAATTGTTTTATTCGGGGATTTATTCCAGTTGCCGCCCGTAGAAGAATCCAGCTCGGGCGGGCTGTTTGATTATTTCCGCCAGATTTACAAAAGTCCGTACTTTTTTGAAGCACAAGTCTTACGCCGTTTGCCTACGGAAGTATTTGAATTGCGCCGCATTTTCCGCCAAAAGGCCGACCCGGATTATGCCAATTTACTCAATTTAATCCGCGAGGGCAACGTAACCCAACCGCAATTAGACAGCCTGCTCAACGCGCGCAAAACCTTTGAATTGCCGGAAAATTTTGAAAACAGTATTATTTTAGCCCCCACAAACCGCGATGCCGCTTGGCGTAATGTACATTATTTATCCTTACTCCCCGGCAAGGAGTTTGCCTACGAAGCCACCGCTGATGACTCTTTCGGCAAGGCTACGCCCGCGGATAAAACGCTCCACCTAAAAAAAGGTGCTAAAATTATGATGCTCGTTAATGATGATAACTGGGTAAACGGAGATATCGGCACCGTATATGATTTAGGCCCGGACTTTATACAGGTGGAATTGAAAGGGTGTGTGTATCAAGTGGAACCGCACGTGTGGGAAGATGTACGCTACGAATTTAACGCACTTACACAAAAGTTGCAACCCAAAGTAAAAGGATTTTTTAAGCAATATCCGCTAAAACTGGCCTGGGCCATTACCATACACAAATCACAAGGGCTGACGTTTGACAGTATTTATTTAGATATCGGGAGAGGGGCTTTTGCGCCCGGGCAAACCTATGTGGCATTAAGCCGGTGCCGAACCTTGGCGGGGGTACATTTAAAAAAGGATATCGCGGTAAAAGACGTATTGTGCGACAGCCGCGTAAAACAATTTTTTGATTATATGCGCGGCAACAAAGTTTTGCGGTAGAATTACATCAAAAAGCCCCCGGTTTTCCGGGGGCTTTTTTGCCAAGTAAAACTTATTTGTGGCAGGGTTTAAGCGATTCGGTATAAATCGCGCGGACGGCTTCCGTCGTCGCTTCGGTAGGAGCCAAGCCCAACAAACCGTCCAAAGACGGTGTATTGAACGCCAATTCCACGAGTTTATCCACATCCTCCGCTTTAAAACCTTCGTCCAGCAGTTTGTGCGTAGAGCCGACGGAGAAGAGCCATTTTTCCATCCCTTCGGCCACTTTTTCGGCTTCGCACCCGCAACCTTTTAAGCCGGGCACGATAGGCGCAAGCACATCAGCCAAAGTAGCCGGGCGGGCCGGGTAAATATTTTTGAGTACCGCCGGCAATAACATCGCCAAGCCCAAGCCGTGCGTCAAGTTCGGGTTCACGCCGGAAAGCGGGTGCTCCAACGCGTGCGTATAGTGCAACATACCGTTATCAAACGCAATACCCGCCGCCAAGGCTGCATAGGCCAAGAAATAACGCGCTTCCAAGTTTTTGGGGTCTTTTAAGGCCACCGGCAAGTATTCAGCCACCAATTTGACTACGGAAATAGCCAAATCAATCGCATACGGAGAGGCTACTTTCGTGGTGGCGGCTTCTACAACGTGGTTTACCGCATCAATAGACACATAGCGTGTCTGGTTTTCGGCAAGGCCCGTCATCAAGGCCGGGTCATCAATAGAATAGAGCGGATAAATGCAATCATACGCAATGGCCGGTTTGAAGTTCTTTTCTTCAATACTGACTACTGCAAAGCGGTTGGCTTCGGAGCCGGTACCGTGCGTAAGGTTAATTGCAATAATCGGGGCGGCTTCTGACGGCGTAAATTGGAAAGTATATAAATCTTCGGCAGTTTTGCCCGGATATTTAAGCAAAATAGCCGCACTTTTGCCCGCATCAATAGCAGAACCGCCGCCAATGGCAATAACCGCCTGTGCGCCAAAGTCGTGCGCCATTTTTACGGCATCATTAACGTGGTGGGTATTCGGGTTCGGCGTTACCTGGTCGTAATGCACATACTGCATACCCGTAGTTTCAAAAGCCTTTGTAACGTGGTCCCACGCACCTGTTTTTTTGTAAGCACCACGCCCGGTCATCACGAGCACCTTATTAATTCCGCGCGCTTTTAAATCTTTGCAGATATCGGCAATTTTGGCAATAGCACCTACGCCAAAATAAACCAGCGTGCGGCTGCGAATTTCGCGAACTTCATTAATATTAATGTCTTTTTCCCACATTGTATTCCCCTCCTGAATATGGTACTTCTTCCCCCATAATATAGCATAATTCGGGGCGGAGCGAAAGCGTACAAAAGGATTATTGTTGCAAGGTATGCCACAGGCGGGCAATCCCCGTTTGAAGCATTATTCGGGGCTTAAAACCTAACCGGGAAATTTTAGAAATATCGGCAGACGAGGTGCGCACATCTCCCGCGCGGCTAGGGGCAAAAGTGCGGGCCAATTTTTGGTGTGTGGTTTGTTCAATCAGGCGCAACAAGGCCAGCAAGGAATAACTTTTTCCACACGCTACATTATATGTTTCGCCGGGCACCCCTTTTTGAGCGGCCAAAATATTGGCGCGTGCTACGTCCTCTACGGCGATAAAATCACGGCTTTGGCGGCCTGTGCCGTCTATGCGCACCGGTTGTCCTTTTAGCGCACACTGCAAAAACTGTGCAATCACCGCCGCATAAGCCCCATTTGGGTTTTGCCCGGCTCCATAGACGTTAAAATAACATAAGCACACCGTTTCTAACCCATATGTTTGTGTGTAAAAACGGCATAATTCTTCGCCGATTTGTTTGGAAAGGGCATAAGGCGAACCGGGATGCTTGGGCGCACTTTCCCTACACGGTTTAGAGGAACTGCCATACACGCAACAAGACGAGGCAAACACCACACGTTTTACACCTGCCTGGCGGGCGGCTTCCAACACGTTAAGCGTGCCGGACACATTTATCTGCCAAGTCAGTTGCGGATCTTCCACCGAGCGGGGCACGGAAACAAGTGCTGCGTGGTGCAGCACATAATCGGCCCCCTGAAAGGCTTTTAAAAGGGCAGGAAAATCACCGATATCAGCCGGAATAACTTTAATTTTATTTTGAACAGAAGATAAATGGGAAAGAGAGCCTGTTGAAAAATTATCCACCGCTACCGCTTCTTGTCCGCGGGAAACCAGTTCTTTGATAATATGCGAACCGATAAACCCCGCTCCCCCGGTAACGACCCATTTTTTGGCTTGTGCACGCACAGGCGGCTCCTTGCTTAGAAATTATGCTTTATTATACTTTTTTCAACTTACGGCTGCACAGCCGTATAGGACGGAATATAATAAGTGGAAAGTTTTTGCACCGCCGGCTGGTCCTTGGCGGAGTGCGCATCAAAAATCCCCGCCGTGGGGAAGCCCGCTTGGTGTGCCGTCGTCAAGGCATAGAGCGCATCTTCCGCCACCAAGGTACGCTTTTTTTGCGTGCCTAATTTTTTGAGGGCGGCTTCGTAAATGACGGGAGTTCTTTTCCCCGCCCCTACCTCATCACACGTTAAGATAAAATCAAAATAAGGCAATAGCCCCGTGCGTTTTAAAGCCGCCACGGTTAATTCTTTATCCGAGGCCGTAGCCACGCACATCTTCACCCCCTGCTCTTTCAAGCGGCGCAAGAGTTCCGGCACCCCCGGCTTGGGCATAATGGTATGGAAATAGCGCTCGCGGATAGGGGCCAATGTCAGGCGCAAAATTTCCTCAGGCGATTGGGGCAGGTTATATTTTTCTTTAACCAGTTTGGCTCCGTCCATAAGCGACAGTTGGGCTAACTGGTCGTTAAACCCTTCGGGTGGATTAATCCCCTGTGTGCGCAAAAAATTCACCCCGGAATTTTCCCACGCCCACAAGGAATCTAATAGCGTACCATCTAAGTCAAAAATAACGGCATCAATATCTTTTTTACCTGGGAAAACCACCGGGCGCCACGGCGTTTGCACCGTAAAAGACGGCACAGCCGGGGCAGCCAACAAGGCCGAAATCTGCGGCCCGACCGGCATCCGCACCACGGGAACTTTTACCAATGGAACACGGAACAGTTTCGGTAAAATTTCCGTGCCCGCTTTGCGCGGCACGCGCACGGACGGCAAGCGTTTCTGCGCCGCCGCAAAGGGGGCACAGTACGATAGCAAAGCAAAAATTAACAGCCATTGACAGGTACGCTTCATATATATATATTGTACCTATTTCTGCTTTTCTCTGGAAAATATTTAAGGCACCGCCAATAAAAACCCGCATTATTTTACCCCCAGCGGGCGGAAAACTATAACCCCTACCCCAAGTAGAAAACAGCACAAAAAAAGCCGGAGAACCGGCTCTGTTTTTGCTCCAAAAAAGTTACAATATAAGTATGAAACACAACAAAACCTGGCAGGGAAACTCCACAAAAAGGCGCAATACGGCCTTTTTTTTATTTGTCTTTCTGGGTATGCTGACGGCTTTCGGCCCGTTCGTAACCGATATGTACTTACCCAGCCTTCCGGCAATGACGTCGTTCTTTAACACCAATGCTTCTATGGTGCAGTTAGGGTTGACGTTTTCTATGCTGGGGTTAGCCGCGGGGCAAATTGTTTTTGGCCCGTTAAGCGATAAATACGGCCGCCGGAAACCGCTACTCGTATCTATGGTTCTGTTCCTGTTATCCACGGTAGCCTGTATTTTTGCGCCGACCATAGAAGTCTTTGTATCCCTGCGCTTGATACAAGGTTTAGCCGCCGCAGGCGGG
>OLGZ01001097.1_pt1 | contig 16907 bp, 18 predicted proteins | sample 1605981 | NCBI WGS metagenome assembly OLGZ01 (sample SAMN03283291) | human gut metagenome | biome: human-associated habitat; material: feces | host: Homo sapiens | place: Peru | collected 2012 | reverse complement strand
AGTTTAAAAACAACAATAACAACTCAATATGCATATCAACAAGTTGATGCAGAAACAGTTTATGATACAACATATTTTCAAGATCAATTAGGTGTAAAAATTACGATTTTAGATAGTGGAAATCAATTAAGTTCATCAGATTTAACTGGTATTTATATTGAGCATAATGGAAGTAGATATTATGCAAGAGCAGATGGTTCATTTAGAATAAAACTTGCAGATGCAGTTTCTAATATTTTAACTGATTTAACATTCTATACAGAAAATGGAAAATTGGAGAGTAAAACATATACAATAAAATTTGAAACATTTGGTTCTTTAGACGGAATTTACTATTCAAGTCATATTGCCGAAGATAGTATTAATGTTCAAATTATAAATACAGACTATGGATTAATTGCGAAACTTGATAAAGATTCGGTTATAATAGATAAAACTAATGGAGAAGGAATAAATAAAAGCAATGTTTTAAATTTTGAAATAGGATATTCTGGAGAATTTACAAATCCAAGTATACATATTTCTATGTATAGAAGAGATTATCCAGCAGATTCATTATATAGTTATACATATAATTTAGTAGATTTAAATGAATATGTAGAAAATAATTTGATTGCTACAGCTATAAAAAATGAATATTTAGTTACAGATAATCCAAAATCTATTCAAAATTTACAATTAACATTAAAGAGTAATTTATTACAAGGTACATATAAGGTAATATTTACATTATATGATGGTGACAGAGCAATTGGTGATGTTGAAAAAATGATTATAATAAAATAAAAATATTTATTTAAAAACGAAGATATAATTTTTAGTTATCTTCGTTTTTATTAAAATAATGAAAGAGAGGAAAAGTAATTTGTATTATACATATATGTTGAGATGTAATGATGACTCCATTTATACAGGCATGACAAATGATTTAGAAAAGAGAATAAATGAACATTTAACAAAAGATACAAAATGTGCAAAATATACTAAATCACATGATGCTCAAAGATTGGAATGTGCGTGGAGAAGTAAAGACAAGTCACTAGCATGTAAACTTGAATATCAAATAAAACATTTATCAAAAAAACAAAAGGAAAACTTAATAAATGGTAAAAGATTATGTGCTTATTTGAGAGGAAAAGTTGATTGTAGAAGATATAAAAGAATTGACTGATAAATTGTGTTTTGATATAATAAAGAAAATCAATACAAAAGGAGAAAAATGATGGAAGAAAACGTAAAATCACTTGCAAATTTTTTTGAAAGTGATGCTAAAATAAAAGAAATATTGGCAGAATGTGCACCTACAAATTTAGATACTCAAGATACTGTAATAGAATATTCAAATAAATTAATGAAAGCTATAGAAACAATAGAAGTTGAAATGAATAAGATTTTTTCACAAAAAGGTTTACCAACAAGTATGTTCAAAGAAAATGTTATGAAATTATTAGGAGAAATAAAAAATCAATTAGAATCAACAATGGATCCAAATAAATTAAAAGAAATTTATAAAAAATCATTTTCAGATATGTCTCCTAAATTTGTTGAAGATGTTGGAAAGGTTTGTGTAGGATATACAACTAAACAGCATTTTAATAGAGATGGTAGTAATATAAGTTTGTTTGGGGTTGCAGCCGAAACAAAAACTATTAATGAAATGTTACATTTATTACATTCATATATTTGTAATGATGATAATATGTATAAAATGTTGCCTGTTGTAGAAAGAAAAAAAATTGGCAGATATGGTGATTGTACATTGTTTGGAGAGGCAAGTGATATTGCTAAAGACATATATGATAGTATGCCAGAAAATCAATGGAATAGCGAACTAGGAGAAACTTATATTATTGGACTAAAAAACAGAGCACTAATGATGGTAAGAGATAGTGGTCATGCATTGACAATAGATATTGAAGAAGATAAAGAAAAAGGAAAAGTATTTGTAAAATATTTTGTTCCTAAAATATGTAATATAGAAAAGTTAAATAAGCTAAAAGGAATACATAAGATACCAACAGATGCATATTGGAGGGATATGAGTGCAAATGGAATGTATGAAACATCTATTGATGGATTTGGAACTGATATTGTTAATTTTATACAAGAAGTTCCAACAGATATGGATATGGAAATTGATAATTCATGGATTTATCAAAATGAGAATGAAGAAAGTGAGCGAGAAAACATTGAAAGTGAAGTTGAAACAGATGCAAAAGGTAATGGTGTTGAAGTAGAAATGCAGGAGCAAAAAACATCATCTGTACCATATTGGATGAAAAGAATGATGTTGGTCGCCCAAGGTGTGGATGAAAGTGAATTAGGAGCTTATGAAAAAAATAAGGTTGTTGAATTAATGGGGGAACTTAATAAAAACCAATCAGAAAAAGAGCAAGATGCACGACAATAAAAAGTCAAAAATACGAAAGAGAGTTAAGTTATGAGAGAAAATTATTTAAAAGCATTTTCAGAAGTTGAACAAATTATAAAACTTATGCCAGAAAGTTTACAAAATAAAATTCCAAAGAGATTTAAAGAGATAATTTCAGCAGAAAAATCTCAAACATATATACCGAATATAAAAGAACCATTCGAAGAATGTAATATAATGGATGAAACAAAAGTAATTTTAGCAGTAATTTATAGAGATTTTTTGTGTAGTAAAGAAGAAAGAGAAAGAATTAAGTTAAAAGATTCACAAAAACTAAAGGAATATGAAGAGGAATTAAGAAAAAAATATAATCCAAATGATTTATTTGAAAGTAGAAGAAATATACAAAGTGTGGCAAAAAGTGATGCTTTAGAGGAAAATGCAATTATAGAATATAAGGAAAAGAATTTTATTCAAAAGTTGTTTGAGAAAATTAAGCATTTATTTAAAAAGTAATATTTTTTATTGTTTAAAAGAAAACCATGGGTTAGACCCGTAGTTCAAAAAAAGCAATTGCAACGTATAAAAAAATTCCTCCAATGATATAATAATTTTATAGTCTGCGAAACTGTAAAAAAATTAATAAAAGGAGGAATTTATCGTGAATGACGATATAAATAGTTTAGCACATAGTAAATATTAATGCAAGTATCATATAGTATTTGCACCCCAATATAGAAGAATGGCCATTTATAGTCATTATAAAAGAGATATAGGAATAATATTGAAACAATTATGTGAATAAATATAAGAAAGTAGAAATAATAGAGGCTGAAGCATGTCCAGATCATATACATATGTTGGTAGAGATACCACCCAAGATGAGTATAGCCTCATTTATGGGAATTTAAGATGAGCTGAATTGTTGTGTCTTTTTTCTCATTATGCTAAAATGTATTTAGTTGTAATATTAGGAGGTATTTAATTGGAAAAAGAATTAGCTTCTAAGGTATTTATATTAGATCAATATAATAGTAAAGAAAATATGGAAGAACATATAAAAGAATATATGAAAAGATTAAAAGAAAATTATCCATCGTCAGTAGTAACAAGGGAATTTTATAAAGGAAGTAATGTTTTTGTAAGAGCAACACAAATAATCCCTAATGTAAAAGTTATAAAAAAAGATATAGAAAAACAAGAAGAATTGGAACAAGAAGAAGTTAGAATTAAGGAAAGAGGAATTAATGGATTAGGGGAAAATGTATATAGAGAAAAAAATCATGGCAGATCACGAGGCTTTGGGGATAATGGGAAAAATGAGAGAGAAAGAGGTGGTCGATAATGAAAGAATTAATAAAAGTTGTTGCTAAAAAGCTTTTTATACTATCTATAATTGTTAATACAGTATATTCTTTAGCTGATTATGGAGAAGCATTTGCATTATCATATTTTGGAACAAGTCCTTTAACATTATATAAAATTATAAGTTTAACAATATCAATTTTTGTTTTAGATATTATTATGCTTATAACAGGTAAAGTGGCATCTTACATTGATAATGTAAATAATATGAGAGTGCAAACTGCAATACAAAAATATTATTTTAACAAATTGCAATCTATGACTATGGAACAAATTTCAAATACTCATACAGGTTATATACATAAATTAATAACTAATTTATCATTTTACTTTTTTGAAATGACATGGCAATTTGAAACAAGTGTGATACCACTTATTATTGGTGGAACATCAATATTAATGATGGTATGTAAACAATCAATAATGACAGGCATAATTTGTATAATTATTTCTACATTAGCGGTATTCTTTAAATATAAAATGATTAAAAATAAACAAATTTATCAAAAGAAAACTAATGAAGCTGAATCAAGATACAATGCAACATTTATAGATTTTATTCAGAATATAATTGCTGTTAGAAAGTTGAATATTGGAGAATTTTGTAACAAGAAAATAAATGAAAATGCAAATGATTATTTAAAAGCTACTAAGATTAATGAAAGAAAAAGATCTAATATAAATGGTGTTTTTACAGGATTAATGGATTTATTGTATTTAGTTATATTAATTAGTACAATAATGATGGTTAAAGATGGACAGGATGGATTACCTTATCTACTTTTCTATATGGCAGCATTAGGAAAATTGTATTCTAATCTAAACAGTTTAGTTAGATTACTAGATATGAACGAAAGATTAAAAACAGCTAAAAAACAACTAGATGATTATTTCAAAAATAGTAAAGATGTAAAATTAATTAAAGATTTTAATAATATTAAATTAAGTAATGTAGTATTTTCATATTCTAAAGATTCAACAAAAATAAAGATACCAGAATTTATATTACATAGAGGTGATAAAATAAGTATAATTGGCGAATCAGGTCAAGGAAAAACAACAGTTATGAATATTTTGGCAGGATTATATCCATTAGAAAATGGTAAATTATTAATAGACAATAAAGAAATAAAGGATAGTAGATTAGATCTTGTATTTGTATCACAAGAAGAGGACTTATTTGATTTAAGCATAAGAGATAACTTATGCTTGGGAAAAGATATATCAGATGATAAGATATTAGAATTATTGGAAGAAGCAGGACTTATAGGATGGTATAAAGAATTACCAGATGGACTAGAAACAATGGTAGGAGAAAGAGGAATAAAATTATCAGCAGGACAAAAACAAAGATTAAATTTAATAAGAGGCATTTTAATAGATAAAGATTTATATTTCTTTGATGAGCCTACATCTAATTTAGATGCTTTATCAGAAGAAAAAATAACAAATATGATTGAAAAATACTTAAAAGATAAAACATATGTAATTGTAACACATAGACCAAAATTGAAAGAATTATGTAATAAGCATTACTTATTTGATAATCATATGATGAAAGAAGTAATAACAGTATAATTAATATATACAACAATTTAAAGAGCGAAAATATAGCTTGGATTGTTGTATTTTTTTGATAATTATAGAAAATATTATGTAAATATGCTATAATTAAAATATGAGGTACATACCTTTGTAAAAAATTTTTTCTATCACATATAATTAAGGAGGAAAAGCACATGAAAGTACAGGAAAAATTGAAAAACTTGATTCTGGAGGTGATAAATCTTATTATTAAGTTCTTCAAACCATATGGTTTATCAGATGAGATGCTTACTATTCCTGAAAGCGTAAAGCGGATGGGATTTAAAGTGGGTTTCATGAATCTGGGAATGACCATAATTACCCTTGTTTTTGCATTCATGCTTAAAGCGACAAACATGATGATTGACTACAGGCTGATTTTACTTGGAATCATATTATTTATGTTGTATCGTGGCCAGCAAGTTGTAAGGGAAGCATTTTATCTTTTTAAGAGCTCTGAAAGCAAAAAATTTGAACTCATTTTTGAAGATGAAATTGTATTCAGAGGTAGTCAGATCATCGGTAAGACAGCCAATAAGGTTTTGAAGTATGACACATCAAATAAGTTGTATAAAGTAATGAGCAATGAATCGGTGTTAAATACTATTAAGAACTATTTGCAAAATTTTTGGCGACAGAAAATTCAACATACATTTGATGTATTTGAAATAATTAGTGTAATTATTATGTTAGCTGTAGCCATACTAACCAACACATCTATTTCACAAGTTGTTTTTATTCCTCTGATTTTGGTATTTGTGCTTATCTCTTTCTTTTGTTCAGCATATATTAGTTTAAATAGAGAAGCATACTATAAGAAACACAGAGAGTATAACAACGAACAGTCTTTGATAGTAAATGATTTACTTCGTGTTCCTGTAATTGTCAAAGATGACTTGGATATGAGAATTAATAAATTTCAAAAGACTGTTATTGCAAGCAATGAGAATGTTACAAAGTTCCACAAGAAGATGAATTTGTCAAGATTGTTTGTAACAATAATGGAAACATTTAGTCAGTATGGAATTATAATATTCTATCTGTTAGGAGTTGAATGGAGTAGCATCAATTTAGCAACTATAACAGAAATTACTGCAACACTTCTGATTGTTGAAACAGCATTAGGACAGATTAGTAGAATTGCTGAAACTTTGAACAATCACAATGAGAGGTTAATCATACTGGAAAAAGAAGAAAAGGATATGTTTTTAATTTTGGATGTGTATCATAGTGAATCCGCAAAGATTTTTACACCTAAAGTTGTTGATAATATAAGGATAAATCCATTTTCAATTCAGTATTTAGAGGAATCTGAAAACGATAAACCTTTTACATTAATTTCAAAGAAAAAGATACACATTAATAGCGGAGAGGTTGTTATTCTGTATGGTCCATCTGGTAGTGGAAAATCGACATTCATGAAGATGTTGACCGAAAGAATCAGATTAGAAAAAAGTACAAAGATACCTTCGACATCACGATTTTTGTTCTATGATGAAAAGTTAAAGTTTGGTAGTTTGAGTATTTTTGAAGAGTTGTTCTGTTGCAATGAAAATCCGGATCTTGCAAAAATGCAAAAGATTTTAGAGAATCTCCATTTATGGTGTGAAATAAAGTCTAATTGCTTTGATGTATGGAAATGGATGAGAGAAAAACAATTCGAGCAGTCTCTTTCAAATGGACAGAAACAGAGGCTTATTCTTGCAAAGATGCTGTACTGGTTAGATGATGAAATTGATGTTATGGTCTTGGATGAATGTACATCTGGTCTTGATGATAAAGCAGAATCTGATTCGGCAGATGCAGAAAGAATTTTGGAATACATTGTGAGGTATGCTAATTCGGATAAAAAACGAATTGTAATTATTTCAACACACCAAAACATTAATGGATTCAAAAGTAAACTTGCTAATGAGTACACATTTAGAAATTTACAGTTTGCAAAGGATGGAGAATTTAATTTAGTAAAAGAGATTTAACACATTCGAGCTACTGTTTTTTCGGTTAGGAGAGTGCATTGCACTTTCCTAATTTTTAAATAATGAAAAAATTTATATACTTATCGACTTGAATGCAGTAATACAAATATAGAGAAATTTTGTAAAAGTTACAGAAAATATAAAAAGGCTTAAAATAGCCTAAAAACAATTTAAGGAGCTTTCAAAAAGCTCCTTTTTCTGGTCGAGGCGACAGGGATCGAACCTGCGACCTCATGGTCCCAAACCACGCGCGCTACCAACTGCGCTACGCCTCGATAATTCCAAATGCTTATATATAATAGCATATAATAAAAAAAAATTCAAGAGTTTTTTGAAAAAAATAAATATTTTTTTAATTCTATTGAAAATTTGATAAAAACATCGTATAATATATAAGTATTAGTAATGCGCTCGTAGTTTAGTTGGATAGAATGCAAGGCTACGAACTTTGAGATCGGGGGTTCGAATCCCTCCGGGCGCACCAAAGTAAGTTTGCATTGAACTTTTTCAAAACATTGAAAATAGTGAGAGCTGGAAATAGAAAATATGAATCGATTTATTGATTCATATTTTTTTGTTATTTGGTGTTATATCTGTAAAATAATAAAAATCAAATAGGAGAGAGTGTGAAAAAAGTTATAATGTGGAAAGTATGCTTACAAAAAAATTGACAACTTTATGTAAATATGATACAATAAAGTTATAAGAAAATTTGGTATAATGCAGTATTCTAGTTGAACACTAGCAATGTTTTCCAGTCAAGGAGGAGACAGTTATGGCAATGAAGATTATTGTAATTGGTCTGGAGGAACTTCGGATTGATGAGAGCAAGGCAAAAGAGATCTCCGTAGAACTTGGAGAAAGTATCGACCTTGTTGAGCGGGCTTATGGAATCGTGAGATATAATCTCGACGGTTATAATGAGACCGAAGTTGACAAGAGCAAACGCATTCATTTTTCGTGGAGAGCACTGAAAGAGCTGTTGAAGGCAGCGATGGATAAGGGCTATCACATTGAAGACGTGGTAGATATTATGGAGAACGCGATGGGAGATTCGGATTTCATTTCTGTTGGTAGCTTTCTCAATGCTCTGGAAATGAATAAGTGGTGAAAAAGTGGCACTGTGCAAGCGATTTATATGCACAGCGCCATTTTATTTACTAATAGATATAAGCGATTTACTGTTGTTGAATGGGGAGGAACAAAAATAAAATAGAATATAAAATTAACCTAGAGTCAAAAATGAGCCTAGGTATTTTTATAAATATATGTAAAAACGAAAAATTGTATTGTTATTAAAATAAATTTATGTTAAAATTTAAATGGAGGAATAACAATATGATAAAAAATATAGTATTTGATATAGGAAATGTAATATTGAATTTTAAATTATCAGAAGTTTTACCATATTTTGCAAAAGATAAAAAAGAAGAAAAATTTATAAAAAAAAATATAATAGAATCTCCTGAATGGCTTGGAAATGCGCTAATAGATACAGGATATATAAGTAAAGAAAATGCAATATCTATTGTTGAAGACAGAACAAATCATATAAATGATGAATTAATTGAAAAATTTTGGAATAATTACAATAAATATAGCAAAATAAATGAAGAAGTAGTAAAATTGATAAAAGAATTAAAAAATAGTGGATATAAAATATATTTACTATCTAATATAAATGAACATACTTATGATAGTATTAAAGAAAACGAGCTATTTAATATAATAGATGGATATATTTTTTCATATATTGAGCATAAAGTAAAACCATATAAAAGTATATATCTATCATTATTAGATAAATATAAATTAATACCATCTGAATGTTTATTTATTGATGATAAAGAAGAAAATGTAAAAACAGCTAATACATTAGGAATACTTGGAAGAAATGTTATGCCAGATTGCATAGAAAGTATAAAAGAACTATTAGAAAAATATAATATAAATTACTAGTGAGGAAAATATTAATGAGTGAAGAAAATACTACCCAAGCACGTTTTAAATATGGGTATGAAAATTTAAGAACAGAAGAATATGATAAATTTTTTGGAAAAATTTTAGAACAGATAAAAGATCCAGAGTTAAAAAGAAAAATAGAGCGGAATTTATTATAATGGCGGTTTTGATGAATATACTGTAGACTCAAATGTTGCTGGAATAAGAGAAAACTCAAGCGTAGAAAGAGGAAAACGTATGTCAGTTGCATATTTATTAGCAACAAATCCTGAAACATTTGAATTTTTTAGAAATAATAAAATTGACTTATATCATGGCACAAATGGTAAAGCTTTAAATGGAATTATTCAGAATGGAATGAGTAGTTTTAAAGAAATGAGAGATAAAGGAATTGATGTTGAAACAGGAGAGAAATGGTCAAGAAATAATGAACATAAAAGAAATTTTATTAGTTTTACAGATGATTTAAATACAGTATCAAGTTATGCTTACTCAAAAAGTTCACCAGAAGAAGCAGAAAACGAAATGAATTTTGGAGTTGTGATAGGAATGTCATCTAAAAATCTGAAAAATTTAGAGAAAACTCGTGTAGGCTCTGATTTACCTGAAATAGGAATTATGGGAAATATACCTATAGAATACATAGATAGTATATCTGTTCCAAAAGAAAAAGTAGAAATTGTAAAGAAAATGGTTGGAAATAAGCAAATAACAGTATTACCCTATGACATGGATATTCCATTTTATATTGATGATCTTGAAACATATATTGATTTTGATAAATTATCTCAAAGAGTTTCAGAAGCTCAAAAGGATAGAGAAAATACAGAAAAAGTTCCAAATAAAAAAATGCTTACAGTTAAACAAATTGGAAAAGCAACAATAAAAGCACTAACAGAAGATAAAATGAAAATCACCGAAATGTTTAACAGATTAAAAAATTTATTAAAAGAAAAGGGGATTGGAAAATGATAAATGAAGCAGTACTTCCCAAAGCATATAAGGAAGTTATAGAAATATTAAAATATGTACCAGAAATAGATTATAATAAAATACCTAAATATTTAATTGAAAAGTTTGAAAAAGATGCTGAAAAAGATTACAATTACAATGTTACAGAATTTGAAGACTTTGATAAGCAACCAATGTTAAAAGAAACAAAAGCAATATTGGCAGTTATATTTAGAGATTATTGGGCAACAGAAGAACAAAGAGAAATAATAAGATCAAATGAGAAATTTGATATAAGAAAAAATGAAGAAGCAAAAAGAAATGAATATAATCCTGATGATATTTTTGCAAAAAGAAGAGAAAAAGATAATATAGAAGAAAAAAGTGATAATAATAATTCATTAGTTATAGTTGAAGAAACAAGTATATTAAAGAAAATTTTAAACAAGATAAAGAAATTTTTTCATATAAAATAATTTAAGCTATACACAATATAATTAAAAAATTATATTGTGATGGCTTTTTATTATATATTATCGTTTACTTAAAACTATATTAAACGATTTTGTAACATATCCTCTACTTATATTAATTGTAATAGTATCACCAGGAGATTTACTGTAAATATATTCTTGTAATTCAATCATATTGTTGATAGGAATATTATCAATTGAAGTTATGATATCTCCTACTTTAATTCCAGATGATATTGCCGGACTTGTATCTGAAATTAGTATTATATATACACCATTAGAATTAGATGTTGAAAGATATGGAATCACTTCTTTGTCATAGGCATAAATACCTAAATAAGCTTCATTAAAAAATCCATTTTCGATAAATTGCTCAAGAACGGGTTTTATAACATTTATAGGTACTGCAAAACCAATTCCTTCTGCTGTTGTTATTTTTACACTATTTATTCCAATTACTTCTCCATTAGATAAAATTAAAGGTCCACCACTGTTACCAGGATTAATAGATGCATCTGTTTGAAGTAAATCAGTCATATATGATACAGAATTATCTTCGTCAATTCTAACAGTTCTATTTGTAGCACTAATTATACCAGAAGTTATTGTACGTCTGAATTCAAATCCAATGGGATTACCAATTGCATAAACTTTTTCTCCAGATTTTAAAGATGATGAATCTCCTAATTTTACGGCATTTAGATTTGAAACATTTATTTTTGTTATTGACAAATCTAAAAACGAATCAGCCCAAACAACAGTACCATCATAAGTTGAACCATTTTCAAGGGTAATATAGCATGTACTTAATTTATCACCAGTGACATGATAATTACTTAAAATATATCCATCACTAGAAAAAATAATACCACTTCCAAGACCTAAATCACTTACTGTGGAAATATTTGAAAATATGGAAGTAGAACGTGATTTTATTTTTGAAATACCAACAACACATTGAGAAACTTCTTCAAGAATATCTGCTACACTTTTGCTTTCTTTCATTTCATTTTCAACAGATTGTTCATTAATTGTGGAATTTAGCTTAGAAGATTCATACTCAGGAACTATTTCTATGTTATTATATGTAGTGTAAAAATAATAACATAAACCCAAAAAAATAATTGCTAAAATTAAAAAAATAATTATATTTCTAATAAAATGAGAATTTTTTTTCATATATTTTACCTTTCAAATTTTTTATAGTATGTACAATAAAATAAAAAAATAAACGAAAAAATGGAACTTCCATTTTTTCGTCATAAAAACTAAGAATTAGAACATGAATTACAGCTTTCGCAATCGCTATTTTCACTTCTATTGCAAGGTTTTTCTATTTTATCACAATGAGGAAAATCATGATAATCACATTCTAAGTCAACACCTTTTAAACAAGAACCTTCATGATGACATTTTGCACAAACTTTTATGTGTTTTACTTTATTTGCCCAAATTTGAACGGCATATTTTTTCCCAGGGCAAAGAGGTCCAAAAACGAATTCTCCATCATCATCTGTGAAAGTGTGAGAAACAGGTTTTAATTCCTTTTTTCCATATTTATACTCAACTTCAACAAGTTTTACAACAGCATCTTTAACAGGTTCTTTAAAACAATCTCTAACAATTCCATAAATTACATCTCTATGGTCATTTGCTAGAGTTATATCTAAATCAAATTGTTTACCATCAGCAATAAAACCATCTACATCAACAATAGGACATATTGGTTCAGGTCTTTTTTCATCGAATTCCATAATAAAAACTCCTTTAACAAAATTTAGGCTTATACCTATTAATATATAATATGAAAAAATCTTAATAATTGATAATAAAATGTGGAAAAACCAGAAAAGATAGTATATAATTAGGTAACTTTAAATAATAATTAACAAGGAGAAAATAAATGGATAGTAGACCAATTGGGGTATTTGACTCAGGAGTAGGCGGAATAACAGTATTAAAAGAAATAAGAAAAGAATTGCCAAATGAAGATATAATTTATTTAGGAGATACTGAAAACTTTCCTTATGGAAATAAAACTAAAGAAGAGATTATAAAATTTGCTGAAGAAAATGTGAAAAAACTTTTAAAATATAATGTAAAAATAATTGTTATTGCATGTGGCACAGCTACAAGTCAGGCAATTGAAAAATTAAAAGAAGAGTTTTCAATTCCAATTATAGGAATAATTGAACCAACAGTAAATTATATAAAACAAAAAGAATATAAAGAAATAGGTGTAATTGCAACAGAAGGAACAATAAGAAGTGGAGCATGGGAAAGAAAATTAAAAGAAAGAATGCCGGAAATTATTGTAATAAATAAGGCATGTCCTATGCTTGCAACGATTGCGGAAGAAGGAAGAGCAAAAAGTATAGAGGGAAGAAATGTAATAAAAGAATATATGAAAAACTTTAAAGAAAAAAAGATAAATAAAATTATATTAGGATGTACACATTTTCCAGTATATGAAGAAATAATTAAAGAAGAACTTGGTTATGAAGTAGAGCTGATAAATACAGGAGTTACGGTAGCTAAACATTTGAAAAATCAACTTAAAAAAAATGAAATATGTAATGAAAAGAGAAATGGAGCAATAAAAATTCATTTGACAAAAAAAGAAGAGCAATTTGAAAGAATTGCTGAAAATATAATGAAAAATTCTTGACAGTAAAAGGATTTGAGTCTATAATGAGAATATCTAAAAAGTGGAGGACATAATATTAATGGAAGAAAAAATGTTTTCAATTAATGATAACCAATATGCACAAATGACTGATGAAAAATTAATAGAAAATATAAAAAACGAAGATAAATTGGCATTAGACTGTCTAATAGAAAGATATAATGATATTGTTAATATGAAAGCTAATAAATTTTTTATGGTAGGAGCAGAAAGAGAAGATATGGTTCAAGAAGGAATGATTGGACTATATAAAGCAGTAAAATCTTTTGATACTCAAAAACAAAATTCTTTTAAAACATTTGCGAATATGTGTATAGAAAGACAGCTAATAACAGCGGTAAAAAATTCAAATAGACAAAAACATATACCATTAAATTCATCTATATCATTAAATTCTGCGGCTTATGATGATAATGATGATATGGATAAACTAGAAGTTGTAGATTTAAAAACAGAAGATGATCCTTCTGATATAATAGTTAATCAAGAATATGTAAAAACAATAGGAAATAAAATAAGAGAAAATTTAAGTGATTATGAATTAGCTGTATTATATGAATATGAAAAAGGGCAATCTTATGCTAGGATTGCAGAAAAATTAAATACAAAAGTAAAATCTGTTGATACAGCAATACAAAGAATAAAGAAAAAAGCAAATAAAATAAAGGAGAGTATAGAGTTTTAAAATAAAATTAAGAAAACTGTCGAAAAAAGTAGCAAGAATGACTTGCTATTTTTTTTGTTTTCTTATAAAATATATTGGTATGTGAAAAAAATATTTCCTGAAAGGAGTAAATATATGCCAAACCTGGAAAAAGAATTACCTAAAAGCATGCAAAGACAGTCAAAAAATTATAGACCAGAAGAAATTCAAATGATGTATAAAAAAACAAAAAGGAATAATTCAAATTCAAAAAATAAATCAAAAGCAAAGAAAAAAGCAGTAAAAAAAGAAACAAAAGTAACTGGAAAAATAATAAATGTAAAAGACGAATATTTAGAAAAAGAAAATGAACTTCCTAAAGCATTGAGAGAAAAAAAAGAAACAAATGAGCTAATTAATGAGAATGAATTACCAAAAGCTTTTCAAAACGAAAAAAAGGAAGAGAAAAAAAAAGAAGAAATAAATGTAGAAAAATTAATAAAAAAGAGAAGAAAGAAAAGCAAAAAAAATAAAATTTGGATACGAATATTGGTAACATTAATAATATTGGGAATAATGGGAATGACAGCTTTAGGATTTTTATTATATGGACCATATTCTGGATTTAGAGATTGGCTAATAACAAGTGCAATGACAACAATGTCACATCAATATTTAGCAACATGGTTTTATGATGAAGATACGATAAATTCAGTTTTAAATAATAATAAAGTTGAAGATACTAATGAGATTACTGATACATCACTGACAGTAATTGTAAAAAAAGATCAACAATTAGAAAATGAAATAAAATATGCAAACGAATATGAAAGACAAATCTTAGAAAAAGATCCTAATAATGATGATTATAAAATAATAGAAATATCAGGTAAAGGATATAGTGGATATTTAGCAGCAATATATGATCCTTCTAGGGTAAAAACAGTTTATTCAAAAAGTATAGGTTCATCAGGGCAGTATTTAACAACAATGGCAAAAGAAAATGATGCACTTATAGCTATAAATGGTGGTGGATTTGAAGATGCTGGAGGAAAGAGCAATGGTTCTACACCAGTAGGAATAACATTTTCTGGTGGAAAATTAATAACATCAAAATCATATTCTGGTCAAGGTGGATTAATAGGATTTTCAAAAGAAAATAAACTTGTAGTAGGAAAAATGACAGTTGCAAAAGCTAAAGAATTAAATATAAGGGATGCAGTAACATTTGGACCATTTTTGATTATAAATGGAAAAGCTGTAAATGTTTCAGGAAATGGAGGCTGGGGAACAGCACCTAGAACAGCAATTGGACAAAGACAAGATGGAATAGTTCTATTTTTAGTAGTAGATGGAAGAACAGTAACAAGACCTGGAGCAACAATAAATGACTTAATTGAAATTATGCAAAGATATGGAGCATATAATGCTGCAAATTTAGATGGAGGAACATCTACAGCAATGGTTGTAAATAATGAGGTTATTAATGATCCAGTAGATAGATCAGGTACTCATAGAACAAGATATATTTCAACAGCATTTATTTTGACAAAAAAAGCAGAATAAAAATTAGGTTAAAGATGTAGAAAAGGAGGATGTATTAAAATATAGTTTTAGTACAAAAAATGTGATGGGATTTGTAGTAGCAGTTGACGGACCTGCCGGAAGTGGAAAAGGAACAGTAACCAAAAAGGTAGCACAAGAGTTAAATTTAATAAGTATTGATACAGGTGCAATGTATAGATGTGTTACATTGAATATGCTAAGAAATAATATAGGTTTACAAGATACAGAAAAAATAAAGGAATTATTAAAAACAATAAAGATAGAATTTAAAAAAGAAAGAAACAATGTTGATCAAGTCTTTTTAAATGGAGAAAATGTAACTAAATTGATAAGAGAAAAAGAAGTTAATGAATTTGTATCTCAGGTTTCACATGTTGTAGAAATAAGAGAGAATATTACAAACTTATCTAGAAAAGTTGCAGAAGGAAAAGAAGTAATTATGGAAGGAAGAGATATTGGAACAAATGTCTTTCCAAATGCAGAAGTAAAAATATATTTAGATGCTACTCCAGAAGAAAGAGCAAAAAGAAGATTAAGACAGAATATTGAGAAGGGAATAAATATATCATTTGATGAAATTGTAGAAAATATTAAATTTAGAGATTATAATGATAAAACAAGTCCAGTAGCACCTTTAAAACAAGCTGAAGATGCTATATATATAGATTCAAGTAATATGAAAATAGATGATGTTGTAAAAAAAATAAAAGATATTGTAATTGAAAAAAAGAAAAATAGTAAAGGATAATAAAATGAAAGATGAATTTTTAAGAATATTAAAAAGTGTAAAAAGAGAAGGAATAGATGATTTAATAAAATTTATTGAAAGTACAGATTTTTTTACTGCACCTGCAAGTACAAGATTTCATGGAGATCATGCAGGCGGACTTGTAGAACATAGTTTGAAAGTATATGAAATTTTACAAGAAAAAGTAAAAAATGCACCAATTGAATTAAACATACCAGAAGATACATTAAAAATAGTTCCATTATTACATGACTTATGTAAAGCAAATTTTTATAAAATTGATTATAGAAATGCAAAAAATGCTTTAGGGGTATGGGAAAAAGTACCATATTACACGGTAGAAGATACAATTCCTTATGGACATGGTGAAAAATCAGTTATGATGATAACAGAATATATGAAACTTACAAGTGAAGAAAAATATGCAATTCGTTGGCACATGGGATTTACAGAGCCAAAGGAGCAATATGGAACAATAGGAATTGCATATACAAAATATCCATTAGCTCTTCTTATGTTTGAAGCGGATTTAGAGGCTACATACTTTTTTAACACATAGAAAGGAAAAAGATGAATGTA
>OLGZ01001096.1_pt1 | contig 16908 bp, 13 predicted proteins | sample 1605981 | NCBI WGS metagenome assembly OLGZ01 (sample SAMN03283291) | human gut metagenome | biome: human-associated habitat; material: feces | host: Homo sapiens | place: Peru | collected 2012 | reverse complement strand
ATCCCATGCAGATCTGTTATCATCCCCATCGATGATCCTGCCTTCCGCGTTGTCCAGCCAGCCGCGCTCTGCGTTGGCAAACTCCCGCCGGTCGGAAAAATCCAGCGTTTCATACCATTCGGCGTTCGTTTCTGCCGTGATGGCCGTTGCTTCCTCCGTCTCGCCCGGTTGGGTGGGGCCCTTGAAAATGTCCGTGATGAAATTCAGGCCATTTTCCGTGGTGGTCTCTGCCGCATGGGCAGACAGGGAGGCGCCGCAGGCCAGCATCGTTGCAGCCGAAGCAGAAAGAAAGTTCCGGCGGGTCATTTTCATAGCGGGTTCCTCCTTATTACATTACCAATCAGTTTGCGCGGACGACCGGCGGCTGCCAGCCTTCCAGTGCAGCAGTATCCGGTTTATAGATCCGGAGGAAGAGGTGGAAATCCCCCTCGCCCACCGGCAGCCAGTTGGTCGTATCCTCCGGTGCTTCTTTGGAAAGAATGATATCAATCGACCCGTCCGGGTTGCGGTGCAGCCCGGAGCGGTCGTTGACGCAGTAGCGGTCGATAGCGTTGTCAATGAGGAAATTATCCTCGCCGTAGGCGGTCACAGACCAGAAGCCTTTTTCCTTCGTAGGAGGCTCTGCCTCGATGTGCAGCGTATAGGTCTTTTTGCCGGTCAGGACTGCGCCGGTGCTGTCCACATCTGTTTTGGGGTAGATGGCAACATCCGTGGTGTTGGCACCAAGTCCCATCAGAGCCACCATTGCACGGTAGGTGTATGCGGTGCCAAAATTTCCGATCGGGTCACCGTAATAGATCCACTGACCCATTTGCTGCGCGTAGTTCGCTGCTTCGGCTTTCAGCTTGCCCTTCAGCTGAAGCAGCATCAGCTTCCAGCGCAGCCCGCTGAACAGGCCCAGCGCCTTGTCGTCGAACTTCTCACCGGGGCCGACATGCAGGGCTGCAAGCTCCCGGAGCACCGGAGCATCTGCCGCAGCGGGCGGGTTCGTTTCCATCAGCTGGTTGGCGGTGTCAAAAAACTCCTGCGGAGACAGCGCAAGGACATGCTGCACCGGCACAAAATCATAGGCCGGGTCGTACGTTCCAGCAGGGGCAGTCCAGCTGTCCATCTGGTATGCCGACAGCGGCATCAGCTGCATCTTATCCTGAATGGCCCGGACGTTGGGCAGATCCTCCTGCCCGGAGAGCACGATGCGGGCGATGGTCCAGACCCTATTGGTCGGCACATCGATCCGCTGCACCCCTTCCGGCAGCTCGCCCTGCCAGTCCGAACGGGTGATGGCATAAAGCCCCGGTGCTTCCAGCACGGCGGCGGTGTTTGTCCACGCATCCAGCACCTGCACGTTGAAAAAACGGTCGGTCTGCGGCACACCGTAAAGCATCGGTTCTGCGCCGACATCGAGAAATGCCTGCGTATAGATGGTATCCACATTCGGCGTGACGACTGCGCGAGATGCGGCGTCTGCCAGCTTTTCCGCATGGATGAACTGATTGATCGGCGCACGGGTACCGTTCGGTGTTTCGGTGTTGGTTGAAACCTTTCGGGTCGCATCCATCAGAACCAGTGGAAAGGCGTACAGATACGCCTGTTCCAGAAGTTCCTGCGCCGCCATCGTTTGTTGTGCTGCGGCGGCTTTCTCTACGGGCAAAAGTGTAGCTGCGCAGACAACCGCAGCCGCAGTGGAAACGTTCAGAAATTCCCGGCGGGTCATTTTCATAACATGAAACCTCCTGTTATGCCATTTGCTTTATGCGCTTTATGGGAAGAACCATTCGGTGTTCTGTGCTCATCATACGAAAAGAATGCCGGAAAGTCAATGCTTTTTATGCACGGTGTGCAAAAAACGTGAGTTTCAACAAAAAATATCTCGGATAATTGTCAAAAGCTCCATGGAACGGTGCTTTTCGCGAATCCTTCTTGTCCGCCGCACGGCGGTATGTTATACTAAAGTCATCAACTGACGAAGGAGCACTGCCATGAGCGACCTGAATAGATGGATGCAAAAACACGATCTCTGCCCGGAAAACATTTTATACCTTTACCGCAGCGACCGGAAAACGGTCGTTCACCGCATGGACGGCGGGGAAGCCGCGCTGTATGCTTCGATGCACAGCATCCTGTCTGCTCTGCCGGAAGAAAGTTTCCTGAATATCAGCAAGGGAGTCGCAGTGAACCGCAACCAGATCGTAAACATCGGCAACGATGGCGTTTATACCATGTCAGACGGCCGCACGTTCCAGGGGCGCAAGCGCGGCCTGAGCAGCCACCGCCGCCTGCGCAGGGAAATCGGGTTGTCCGACACGCAGTCTCGCCCCATGAGCATGAGCCTGCTGGAAAAATGCAGCCTGCTGGACGATATGCCGCTGGCGTTCTGCGTCATCGAGCTGGTCTTCAATGAGGACGGACACGGCGTGGATTTCATCTTCCGCTATTGCAATGCGGAAATGGCCAATATCGAAGGTGTGCCGGTGGAAGAAATGCTGGACCGCTCGTTTTACAAGGTGTTCCCCAATGGGGACAAAAAGTGGCTGGTGTCCTATGCAGATGTGGCACTGAACGGTACGAAACATACCCTCCACGATTACAGCCCGGAGGTGGACAAATACCTGACCATCCACTGCTATCAGCCCGAACCGGGGTATTGTGCCTGTGTGCTGCAGGCAAACGAGCCCTGAAGCAAAAGGCGGCGTGGCCCATACAACGGGTCATGCCGCCTTTTGCTTTTGTTTTGGGCCGGTGCGCATGGCTCTGGTATTTCTATCCACGCCCTCCGCGAGGAGGGCGACTGATGCTCCGCGACCACGAAAAAGACCGTGGGCCGATTTCTATCCACGCCCTCCGCGAGGAGGGCGACGCGGCATCATTCAGAGCATCCCGCTGATCGTTCAATTTCTATCTACGCCCTCCGCGAGGAGGGCGACCTTCGGCATCCCGCATCACTCCTGCACCTCGTTTCCAATTTCTATCCACGCCCTCCGCGAGGAGGGCGACCTGGCAGGAAGACGGAGCCTCCGATTTTGAGGCGATTTCTATCCACGCCCTCCGCGAGGAGGGCGACTTGCGGCGCAGACAGAGAACCTCACGGACGATATAATTTCTATCCACGCCCTCCGCGAGGAGGGCGACACTTGCATCCTAGACCCCGCCGGGTCATCCGGCTATTTCTATCCACGCCCTCCGCGAGGAGGGCGACCCAAAAAGCCGCCCCAGGAACCGCCCGCTCCACCTATTTCTATCCACGCCCTCCGCGAGGAGGGCGACGGCCAGGGCGACAACGATCAGGTCGTGGCCGTCATATTTCTATCCACGCCCTCCGCGAGGAGGGCGACGTTGTGGGGCAATCTCGCCGTTCAAGACCATGTTGATTTCTATCCACGCCCTCCGCGAGGAGGGCGACCCAGCGACCAGTTGACCCGCATTCTGAACAATCTATTTCTATCCACGCCCTCCGCGAGGAGGGCGACCCATCAAGCGCGCACTCTATTATTTGGGAAAATGGATTTCTATCCACGCCCTCCGCGAGGAGGGCGACGAAGCCCAATGACCGCGACCCCTACACACAGGATATTTCTATCCACGCCCTCCGCGAGGAGGGCGACGAGGTGACCTTGACCTTTTTACCGAGCTTGTCACATTTCTATCCACGCCCTCCGCGAGGAGGGCGACCTCCCTGCAGCGTGAGATCGACACCCTGACCGAGATTTCTATCCACGCCCTCCGCGAGGAGGGCGACCGAATACGCCTGTTTCATTGCCGCCCGTGCAGCATTTCTATCCACGCCCTCCGCGAGGAGGGCGACGACGAGGCCACCAAGGACATGACCGAGGAACAGCATTTCTATCCACGCCCTCCGCGAGGAGGGCGACCGGCTTTGTGCCGAAGGCGGGCTAAAGGAAAGGAATTTCTATCCACGCCCTCCGCGAGGAGGGCGACGCGCGCCACAGTCCACGCATTTCACCGTTGTGTATTTCTATCCACGCCCTCCGCGAGGAGGGCGACTCATTTTCATAAGGTCAGGGATGGCCTTATTGTTATTTCTATTCACGCCCTCCGCGAGGAGGGCGACATACGGCCAGTGCATCTATTGTGGGCGGGAAGCTATTTCTATCCACGCCCTCCGCGAGGAGGGCGACGGGTCTGACCCGTCTTCGGGAGGGCGCATGAGCATTTCTATCCACGCCCTCCGCGAGGAGGGCGACCAATCAGAGCGTGGGGCGATTTCATCACCTCGCAATTTCTATCCACGCCCTCCGCGAGGAGGGCGACTATCAGATTCCCGGTCACAAGTTTATGCTGCTGACATTTCTATCCACGCCCTCCGCGAGGAGGGCGACAAGCTGCTCCATGAGCTGCTGGACAAGCTCATGCAATTTCTATCCACGCCCTCCGCGAGGAGGGCGACGTGGTGCTGTCGATGTCGACGATGCATTCACACTTATTTCTATCCACGCCCTCCGCGAGGAGGGCGACTTCTTCCGGCGCACGGCCATACGCAGCATCTGGTTATTTCTATCCACGCCCTCCGTGAGGAGGGCGACCCAGCCGCTTGTTGACCTCGCTGGCGATGTACGGATTTCTATCCACGCCCTCCGCGAGGAGGGCGACGTATGACGTGTGGCTTGCAAGGTATCCCAGAGACATTTCTATCCACGCCCTCCGCGAGGAGGGCGACCCATTCGAAGTCGAGTGGATCGGTGGATTAAGAAATTTCTATCCACGCCCTCCGCGAGGAGGGCGACCGGCCAACGCAACCGCACGTGACCTGACGGACGGTATTTCTATCCACGCCCTCCGCGAGGAGGGCGACGCGAGGGAAGTTCCATGTTGCTTGTTCGTAGATCATTTCTATCCACGCCCTCCGCGAGGAGGGCGACTACAGCCTGCCCGCAGAAGATCCCACCGTAAGCCAATTTCTATCCACGCCCTCCGCGAGGAGGGCGACGAAATCCATCCTGACGATCTATCGCCTGAGTATCATTTCTATCCACGCCCTCCGCGAGGAGGGCGACCAGCACCCGCCATCTGATCGTGCGCCTTTACCGCATTTCTATCCACGCCCTCCGCGAGGAGGGCGACCGTCGGCGCAGCCATCTAGGGAGCCGTACCGCTTATTTCTATCCACGCCCTCCGCGAGGAGGGCGACCCTTCCAGAGCCTCAAGGTGGCTGTCATCAACTACATTTCTATCCACGCCCTCCGCGAGGAGGGCGACGGCTGCGTCACCGGCACGACTGACCTTTTTACCCAATTTCTATCCACGCCCTCCGCGAGGAGGGCGACGAGCTTGCGCAAGGCCGTTACAACGGCCTGCTGTCTATTTCTATCCACGCCCTCCGCGAGGAGGGCGACCAAAGCTCAAGAAATCCCAAACTGCCAAAAAAGTATTTCTATCCACGCCCTCCGCGAGGAGGGCGACCGGGCTTTGGCCTGTATGGGCAGTGCCCTTTCTTATTTCTATCCACGCCCTCCGCGAGGAGGGCGACCAGTCCTCGCCTGCTCCTGCACTTCCTGCGGGGTATTTCTATCCACGCCCTCCGCGAGGAGGGCGACTCTTGTGACAGGTCTTCTTTGCAAAGCGGCAGCGGATTTCTATCCACGCCCTCCGCGAGGAGGGCGACCAATGACGTCCAGATATTTCACGATTTTTCCGGATTTCTATCCACGCCCTCCGCGAGGAGGGCGACGGACGGGCGGGATGCCAAATCCCCGCGCTGTGAAAATTTCTATCCACGCCCTCCGCGAGGAGGGCGACCAACTACCGTCATCTCATTTTGGCAGCACAGAACATTTCTATCCACGCCCTCCGCGAGGAGGGCGACCGCAATAACTTTTTTCATGATCTTCTCCTTTACTTTTATTTCTATCCACGCCCTCCGCGAGGAGGGCGACGTTCCTGGGGCGGCTTTTTGGGTGCCGGGGAGGATTTCTATCCACGCCCTCCGCGAGGAGGGCGACGGCTGACGCTGATCTTGCCGATCTCATTTTTCTATTTCTATCCACGCCCTCCGCGAGGAGGGCGACCATGCGACAGCCGCACCCACTGCGAAGAGCAGTAATTTCTATCCACGCCCTCCGCGAGGAGGGCGACTTCAATGCGCCGCTGACGCTTTTCGATGTCGTAAGATTTCTATCCACGCCCTCCGCGAGGAGGGCGACTCGTGCACCTGGTCTTTCGCGTCCAGGCAGCAAATATTTCTATCCACGCCCTCCGCGAGGAGGGCGACGGCCGTCGATGGTCATGGTGCCGGAACCGTCCGTATTTCTATCCACGCCCTCCGCGAGGAGGGCGACCACCGTGCTGCCGCCGCTCTCCGGGGTGTAGCTCCAGATTTCTATCCACGCCCTCCGCGAGGAGGGCGACTACTTCAAAGCACCAGCCACGGGGGCAACGTACTTATTTCTATCCACGCCCTCCGCGAGGAGGGCGACTGTTTGCGGTATAGGTGTTCCAGTAGTTGAGCTGGATTTCTATCCACGCCCTCCGCGAGGAGGGGGCATCGATGGAGATACCAGCGAGAGCCTGCAGATTTCTATCCACGCCCTCCGCGAGGAGGGCGACGGATAAAGACGCGGCGTTAAAGCGGGCTTTCGGTTTATTTCTATCCACGCCCTCCGCGAGGAGGGCGACGAGGGCTTAAAGCAGACCACCAGCGCAAGCAATTATATTTCTATCCACGCCCTCCGCGAGGAGGGCGACATGAAAGTTTGATTCAGATGGACGAAGCCGCACATTTCTATCCACGCCCTCCGCGAGGAGGGCGACAACTTCATCTTTCGTGGGGCTGGTTTCTTTTTTTAATTTCTATCCACGCCCTCCGCGAGGAGGGCGACGGGAACAGCCAGAACAAAGGCAAATAATAAATGATTTCTATCCACGCCCTCCGCGAGGAGGGCGACGTATAATTTCCGCGCTGCTGCCTTGCTAATACGGGAATTTCTATCCACGCCCTCCGCGAGGAGGGCGACTGTAAAACATATATGCACACCCGTCAAAAGATCTATTTCTATCCACGCCCTCCGCGAGGAGGGCGACAGCAAAAACGGAGAAAAACATCTCCACTTTTGTTTCATTATAAAACGATCTGCACAGATTTGGAAGAGTTTGTCCAAAAACATCCGAAAAAAGAGCCGCGATCTGCACAGAACGGCTTGAAAACATGGTGCGAAGGAGACGGAAAAAGGGTGAGCGCTTTCCATTCGCACCGAGGGGGAGGGCTAGAAGATCAGCACGTCTCCGGATTCAAACAGGGGATGCACCCCGATGTGCTCGACCTTGGTCTTATAGTTGTTGCCCAGTTGATAAAACCGCAGACTGTCCAGATCGGGGTCGATGAGGGCGGAAAGCTCGGACTTCAGAACGGCAAATTGTGCGGCGTCCAGCAGGCACTCGAAGACAGAATTCTGCACCCGCTGCCCGTGGTCCACGCACTTTTTGGCGACTCTGCGCAGGCGTTTGCGCCCAGCAGTGGTCTCGGTGTTGACATCGTAGGTGATCAGGACCAGCATAGACGACCTCACTTCCAGAAGAATGGCGGATACAGTTCCAAATCACCGCGCAGAGTCCGCGCCAGAAGGAGCGCCTGCACGTAAGGCACCAGTCCCCAGGGCAGTTTCTCTTTCAGGAAGGGATGGGTGATCTGCTCCTGCTTTTTGGTCTGCCAGGCTTTGAGAAACGCGCGGCGGCCATCGTCGGTCAGGAGAACAGCACCATTCTCCTGTTTCTGGAAGTGCTTCGCTGTCAGCAGTTTCTGGTTGATGCAGGACAGCACGAACCGGTCTGCGTAAACGGCGCGAAGCTCTTCCATAAGGTCCAGCGCCAGACTGCGGCGTCCGGGACGGGCGCGGTGCAGGAAGCCGACATACGGGTCCAGCCCGACGCTGCTCAGTGCGGAAGCGCAGTCGCGGGCCAGCAGAGAATAGGCAAAGGAGAGCAGCGCGTTCACATTGTCCAGCGGAGGCCGACGGTTTCGGGACACGAACGGAAACGCTTCATGCTGCTGTAAAATGAGGGAGTCGAAGCAGTCGAAGTAGCGCTGCGCTGCTTCCCCTTCCAGACCGCGCAGCTGGTCGAGATCGTCGCACTGCTCAATGAGCGGGAGCGCCGCCGCAAGCTGGGCACTCGTGCGTTTGAATTCCTCTACGGGTACGCGCTGCGGGTGGTCGCGGGTGGCGCGTTCCAGTACCCAGCGGGCGTTGTAAACTTTGCCAAGGATGAAGTACCGCGCATAGCGGCAGCTCAGCGCTTCGCTGTCGGAGATGCGGTACTGGGTCTGCCGCAGCAGGACATTGCCGCGCTCTTCGCCGACGGTGCGCGCCAAAAACTGGCCGTAGGGGCTGAAAAAGCAGAGGTCGATGCCCTTGGCCGCGCATTTGCCCATGAGTGCCGGGCTGGCACCGGAGCGGCTGAAGCAGACGATCCCTTCCAGCGTGTGGAGCGGGACCCGCCCGATCTCGGTCTTCTGGCGGCTGACCACGACATTTTCGCCGTCGAGCGAAAGATAGGCGTCTTCCGAAGTGACGTAAAGCTGGGTCAAAAGCTGTCTCATGGCGTGTCCTCCGCTTGCACTTCGTCCAGATAGGCTTTCAGGTAGGCCTTGGGGTCGGCGCGTTTGTACAGTGCGGGCAGGCAAAGCTCTTTGAGGGAGCAGGCGTTGCAGAAGGTTCCCGGCTTGACTTTTGGCGTGTAGCCGCGGGCGAAATACTGGTTCATCTCGTCGGCCATGGCCTGCGTTTTTTGGCGCAGCGCGTCCGTCAGCGGGACGAGTTCCCGCCGCCGCGTTTCCTCGTAGAAGAGCGCGGCCTGCGGGATATCACAGGCCAGCATCTCTTCCAGAGCCATGGCCTGCGCACAGAGCTGCAGCCGGTCGGCGTCGTTCTCCTTGGCGCGGCCATGTTTGTACTCCACCGGCATGGGCCGCCAGCGGCCTTCGGTGTGCTGCAGTGAGATGCCCTCCGGGTCCGCCCGGAATTCCACAACGTCGCAGTCTCCGCTGAGCCGCAGCCGGTGGCTGACGACCTTCATCCCCCGCGTGATGAGCAGATCGCCCCGCCGCTCGGTCTGCGCGGTGTCATGGCAGCGGGTATGTTCCAGCCGCCCTTCCGCAGTGCGAAGGTTCTCAGACCATTGCTGTTCGAGGTGGATGAGCGCCCACTGACGGCGGCAGAAGCAAAAATGCTGGATGCCGGACATCAACAGGTAATCGTCCGGGGCGGACATCAGGACATCCTCTCGCAGGTGACTCCTTCCGGAAGGGCGTCGGATACGGTGACCGTGTAATCGCGGTAGCTGCGCGCCGGGGTGGTGGGGTCTCTGCGCTGGACGGTCACGGCATCGAACAACTTGTAAGCGGGGGCGTTGCCAAGCTCCGAAGAATGCTTGAAGACGATGAGTTCCCGCACGGCCATTTTACCGCGCGCAGCGCTGTGATCGTTTTCGAACATGTTCAGGATGGCCTCCCACAGCAGCTGCAGGTCATCTTCCGAGAAGCCGGTGGTCTTGCGGGCGAGATTGGCGGAAATATAACCTTCTGCACGGTAGAGGGCATAGGGGACGATGTACTTGCGGCCCATTTCGGTGCCCTTTTTCTCAGCATCGGCCTCCGTGGTGATGGCAACGCGGGTGATCGTGACTTCCTGCGGGATGATGGTATCCACCGAACGCGCAAAGCTCAGCTGGACCGGGCCGCGGACCTGACCGCAGTTGAGAGCACCTTTGACAAACGTGGTCATAACAGCACCAAAGGTGCGGATATCGTAGTAGTGCTCACACATGTAATTGCGCAGACGGCGGTCAATGTCCGGGTCACTCTTCTTGGCGGCCTTGAGGTCCTCGCTGATGCCAAGAGCTTTGATGGCGTCGGCATCGCTGCGGTTCAGAGGGACAGTATCCTTGATGTAAATGCGGTAATTTTCGTCATTTTCCTTGACCGTCTCCACATAGTTGCGAATCTTCCGCTTCAGGCAGACATCGGTCACGAGACCGTAGCCGGTTTCCGGGTCGATGCGGGGCATGTTGCCTGCGTCGGGGTCACCGTTTGGGTTGCCGTTTTCAACATCGAACAGGATCACAAAATCATAGCGGTTTTTGATAGGCTCAGACATGTCAGTTCCTCCTTATAATTCAAACATTCTCAGTGGAATCAGCGGGGGCTTTCTTTTGGAAGCGGGCCTGATTCTGATAGTAATAACCCAACTGGAACGAACCCTGGCTGGCGGGGTCAAGATGGGGGGGATAGGATGTGCCGACGCGGATGGAAAGCTCTTCCAACTGGCCTTGCAGAAAACCGGCCAATTTTGGATCGCTGCGGCGCAGGACCCGAAGGTGGCTGACGGAAAGTTTGCCCAGAAGGTTGAAGACCTGGCTGGGATTCGAAGAAGCCGCATTGAAATAGCGGTCCTTGATGGTGGCATTGATGTTGGAAGAATTTGCCTTGGCCGCAGCCAGCTGGATCTGTTCGTATAGTGAGAACATCCGGCCAAGAGTATAGGGGATATTGTTGCATGCTACATTCAATTCAGGCATATCCAAAACCTCCTTTGGAACCTGTGGATGTGGATGGCGGCGGTAATAAGCCCGGATGATGGCCGCCCGGCCGCGTGTGATCGTTTGTTCGGCGCGTATCCGCAGTTCCGCTCCATTCAGAAGTGTAGCTGGATAGGGGGTGCCCGTCAGAATAGAGCGCAGAACATCACCTGCAAGCTGCGGCGAAGGCTTTTTATCACGCGAGTTTTGGTTGACAGTCTCCTGGACCAGCGACCAGACGGAGAGGGTCTCACGCTTGTCAAAAGCGGGGTGGATCACAGTGATATCCTCTGCATACCGCTGCAGCCGCTGTGCAAACACCTGGAAGGTGTCACGCAGAAAGAACCGTACCGAAATACGCGCCGCGTTGGGTGAGAGCCCCAGCACATAAAAGTGCTGGCCGGGCTGCAGATCTTCGCCCATCCAGCTGCAGGGCTTTCCTTTGGCAAGGTTGTCCAGCGCTTTGCTCAGGTCGTCTTCGGTAAGACCATGGTTTTCCGGGATGCCGAACATGGTCATCATGAAACAGCTGGGGGACGCGTTTTCGGCCCAGCAGACCACAGCCGTATCGCCGAGGATACGGCAATGATCACGGCTGGCCAACAGCGTGTTCAATGCAGTGGTGTAGGCAAAGGCGGCATATTCGCTGACGGGGGCATTCTCGCCCTGTTCGTGCCCATAGGAACAAAATGCCGGGGCGTTGAAGGAAACGAGCGCGGCACCTGCAACTTGCGCGCCGGGAACACCCTTGATGGAAGGATGCAGCCGGGCGGCTGGGGCCTGCTGGCCGGTCACGAGACACTGGACCAGCGGAGTGTCGGGCGAAGCGCTGCTGTAGTGCTGCTGCCATGCCGCTCGGATCGCTTCATCTTCAGTGGACAGGATGCTGCCCTCCGGCCCTTCATAGTCGAACAGAAGGTTGGCGTTTCCGGTGATATCCTTCCAGCGGTCAGCCAGTAACGGGTGGGCCGATGCCTCTTCGGGCTTCCAATGGTCAAAAAACGCAAGGACCGCTCTGGCCGCAGGGGAATCAACCCCATCCAGAATGGCATGGTGCAGCTTTGCACAGGCTTCGAAGCACTGGATGGAGCGCTCCGGCTTGCCTTTTTCGTCTGCACCCAGCAGATAGGTGGAATTGTCACACAGAAAATTTGCAGCAATGCCGGAAGCTCGTTTGACATGGGCAGGAACTGCCATTTCCCGCGGGGCGAGCACTTCTTTTTTGCCGCGCGGAACCATCTGGCGGCAGTCCACGAGGTCGATGAGCTGGCCTTCCGCGTTGATGCGGAGCCAGTAGCTGACCTTGAACTGATTCTCCCAGCCGGGGGCTGAGATCTGTCCGGTGCGGAGCAGCTGCTCATAATAAGCAGTCAATGCCTGTAAGATCATGTGAACACCTCCACATCCCGGCAATCCATCACCCCGTTGACCAGCTTTGCCCGGAAGAACTGCGAGCGGATGTTGGCCGGGTCAGAATAATCCAGATCATACAGCATGAATCCGAGGTCCTGCGTGGCTTCTTCCAGTGCAGGAATGTCGCCGCCGGGCCACTCCCGGAAGTTGGCAGGGAACTCGCGGCAGCCAAAGCAGGGCTGATGATAGCACTGGCCTTTGCTCAAACGGCGGCGAAGGATATCCTGGAATTTTCCGGGGTTGTCGCCGGGGGCTGCCTTGTCGGTCATGGTGAAGTGACACTCGATGACATAGTGGACGTTCTGCAGGACCATGGCGGCGCGCTGCTGGATGTCCTGGCTGGTGTAGAGCACCGGCGGCGTTCCTCCCTTGGCGGCAGACAGTGCTGCGGAAGCCAGCAGGGTGGAGCGGACCTCGTTTCGCCGGATGTTGGTGAACTGGATGGGACTCAATAAGTAGATGCGGTCAATGTGGTACTTCAGGCCAGGGTGCCAGTAGATCGCTTCAACGAGCCCTCTTGCGGCCGACGGCGTGATGATGTCGTAACTGACACGTTCGGTCTTCATTTCGGGCCGGGAGAAGCATCCATAGGGTCCCCAGACTTCAATGCGCATGGACATGCGCATCACCTCCTTTCAAACGGTTGTCGGACTTTCAGGCGAACATCGAATTTGCCCATTGCAACCACCTCTTTACTGTTGACTTCTGTTGTATGTTATTTCAAAAAGTTCCTTGTGGCTTTAGTATAACACACTTTTTGCGAAATGCAAGATGCTACTTGTATAAAATCCAAATTCAACCTATAATAAAGGAGTCATTCGGAGAAAAACGAATGTGGATTGAAATTGTTGGATGTTGTTTCAAGCAATGGGGGAAAAGCAGTGGAGTCGTGTGCTCTGCTGCTTTTTCCTTTTCAGAGGATGATCGCCCTGCCTTCTTCGATCTCCATCGAAAGGCCGGTGCTGCGGCTGTACAAGTCTGGATCAACGAGGATGGCGGAATCATCGGGGAAATCCGGAGAACGTTCCAATGCACCGGCGGCGTCCAGCGAACGGAACTGCTTTTCATAGCATTCTACGCTGTAAATGCCCAGGCGGCGGAGCTGAGCACGGCTGATGTGACCGGCGCGAAGCGATGCGCAGAGGTCGGCACCTTCCTCAATGGGAAGATAGATCGTGTAAGTGTGGTTATCAATGAGGTGGAACTTTCCGGCAACCTGTGCAAAGGGAAACTGACATCCCTTGATACCATGCTGAAAAGCGTCCAGAATGTTCTGTTTGTCAAGCGTTGCACGGGTGCGATAGAAGGATTCAAAATAGCTGTGAATGGCATCCGGTGTGTCGAGCAGGTCGTAGGCCCGCTCGGTGGCATTCATGGCGTTGACATTCTGCGAAAGCATGGGGAGCGGTGCCAGACCTTCCAGCTGGAAAGAAGCAATGATGCTTTTTTTCGGGTCGCGTCTGCCCTCCCGGTTGCAGCGCCCGGCGGTCTGGAGCAGGGAATCCAGCCCCGCGGCTTCACGGTAAGCAAGCGGAAAATCCACATCGACGCCTGCTTCGATCAAGGAGGTGGAGACGACCCGGCAGGGAAGCCCCGCCTTGAGCCGTTGGCGGATCTCGTCCAACTGTCGGCGGCGGTCAGCGGCACAGAGGAAGGTGGTCAGGCAGTAGCTGCCTTCGGCGGGGAGCTGTGCAAACAGATCCTGGGCGGTCTTGCGCCGGTTGACCACACAGAGCACCTGTTCGGCAGACGAAAGCTGTGCGCAGAGGGCCTCAGCGGAGAGGGTGCCCAGATCTTGCCGGGTCACGCGGCGAAGGACTTCATAGAGGTGAGCCGGGTCGGGGCTGAGTTCTTTTGCGGTCAGGCCGGGGGCAAGCTCCTGAAGCAGCGGCGTCAAAGCGGGCTGCGTTGCGGTGCAGAGAACGGCGGTAGTGTGGTAGTGCTGGACCAGCTGTGCGATGGCGGAAACGCAGGGCTTCAGGTAATCGGTAGGGAACGTCTGTGCTTCATCAAAAAGAATGACGCTGTTGGCAATGTTGTGCAGTTTGCGGCACCGGCTGCTGCGGTTGGCGTAGAGGGATTCGAAGAACTGCACAGCGGTCGTCACCACGATGGGAGCGTCCCAGTTTTCACTGGAAAGCAGTTTCCGGTACTGAGCAGGTGTCAGGTCATCTTTTTCGGTCAGCTTGTAGTCTACACCGGAAAAGTGGGCCAGCACATTGTCTTCTCCCAGAAGATCTGCGAACGTCTGCGCCGTCTGGTCGATAATGGAAGTGTAGGGGATGACGTAAATGATGCGCTCCATCTGCGGCTTTTGTGCCACAGCATGTTCCAGCGCAAAGGCGAGGGACGCGAAGGTTTTGCCGCCGCCCGTGGGAACTGTGAGCGTATAAAGCCCCTGTGGTGCATGAGCCCCCTGTTCCATGCAAGCCCGCAGTACTTTGTTCCGCTCCTGCGCGACAGGGGAAGCGGCAGGGCTGTCAAGGTAGCGTTTGGCCTGTGCCCGGACTTTTTCCAGCAGAGCGGAAAGTGGTTTCCCCATCCCACGCGGGGCTGCTTTACCGTCCATGAAGGTCTCGGTGTCGATGAAATCGGCATCGACCAGGCTGGAGTAGAGCATCCGGGTGAAAAAGGCCATGGTCAGGTTGTCCGGCTGGCGGAGCAGCCACGGCGGCAGAGCGGCTTTGGCAGGGGAGATCTCCTGTTTCCACTGGGAGCAATCTTCGATCCGCCGCTTGGAGCGGCCGACCAACGTGCTTTCGTCGGCAGTGTCATGCGGATTTCCGAGGTCGGGGATGCCACTGTGATGTCCGGCAATGGCCAGCGCGGCGGGAATGTTTCCGTCCTGGATCGCGGCCTTGGCTCCAGCAGTGGAGTGGTCAACGGGCGGGCCGCCCTGCAAGCGTTGCTGGAAACCAGCGCTATATTTTCCGATGTCATGAAGCAGGGCGGTATACGCTGCTTCTGCTTGTGCGCCAAACGCTGCGGCAAAGTTTCCGGCCAGTGCAGCCGTGCTGGTCAGGTGTTCTTCGATGGTCTGTGTGCGGGTCTTGTCATCACTGATGTGCGCGAGCAGCTTCATAAGAGATCCCTCCTGAACGATACGATACCGTTACCATACGAGAAATGGAAGTTGTTGTCAATTGGCATCCTTCCTATAATTTCAGTATAAATTCTGTCGTATCCCATAAATCGTACTTCCACGCTCCCTTCTCAAAAAATCTTGCCTTTTCCCCCAAAAAGGCTTACAATAGCCTCGGCAAACCGAAAAGAAAAGGAAACAATTTCGGAGGACAGAGCAATGGCTTGTACTACAATTTTAGTCGGCAAAAACGCATCATACGATGGCTCCACCATGGTCGCCCGCAACGACGATTCGGGTTCGGGGCATTTCACGGCCAAAAAGTTCGTGGTCGTGCAGCCGGAGGAGCACCCGGCCGTCTATCGGTCGGTGATCTCCCATGTGGAGGTGCCGCTGCCCGGCCATGCGCTGCGGATGACGGCCATGCCCAACGCGGTGGAAGGCGAGGGCATCTGGGCGGCAGCGGGTGTCAATGCGGCCCATGTGGGCATGACGGCTACCGAGACCATCACGTCCAACCCGCGCGTTCTGGGCGCAGACCCGTTGGTGGTGTATCAGCCCGCCAAAGGGGAACGGCCGGAGGTGCCTGGCGGCATTGGCGAGGAGGACATCGTCTGCCTCGTGCTGCCCTATATCCGCACGGCCCGCGAGGGCGTGGTGCGCCTGGGCGAGCTGCTCCGGACGTACGGCACCTATGAGATGAACGGCATCGCGTTTCAGGATGTGAACGAGATCTGGTGGCTGGAGACCATCGGCGGCCACCACTGGATGGCCCGCCGTGTGCCGGACGACAGCTATGTCGTGATGCCCAACCAGCTCGGCATCGACAGCTTCGACTTTGCCGATGCCAGCGGCGCACAGGAAAACTACATGTGCTCGGAGGACCTGAAGGCCTTTGTGGACAAGTACCATCTTGACCTCTCGCTGGACGGCAGCTTCAACCCGCGCGATGCCTTCGGCAGCCACGACGACGCCGATCATGTGTATAACACACCGCGCGCCTGGTTCATGCAGCGGCATCTGAACCCCAACACCTGGGTCTGGGAAGGCCCCGATGCAGACTATACCCCGCATTCGGACGACCTGCCCTGGTGCATGGTCCCAGAGCGGAAGATCACACCGGAAGACGTGAAATACCTTCTGTCTTCGCACTATCAGGGTACACCGTATGACCCGTATGCCGCCTATGGCGACCCGAAGAGCAAGGGTGCCTACCGTACGATCGGCATCAACCGCAACAGCTTCATGGCGCTGACCCAGATGCGCCCGGATCTGCCGGAGGAGTTCCGCACGGTGGAGTGGATCGCCTATGCGTCCAACGCCTTCAACACGATGGTACCGTTCTATGCCAATGTGGACACCACCCCGGACTACCTCGCCTGCACCACCGGCGAAGTCTCCACCGAGAGCTTTTACTGGGTCAGCCGGATGATCGCCGCCATGGCCGATGCCGCTTACGGCAAGTCCATCTTCCATGTCGAGCGCTACGAGGAAGGCGTCCTCTCCGCCACCCGCGCCCTGCTGAACGCCTACGATGAAAAACAGGCCCAGGAGGCCGACCCAGCCCGCCGTGCCGCCCTGCGCACGGAGGCCAACGAGGCCATCGCCAGAGAACTGAAGGCCCGCGCCGCCGATACGCTGAACAAGGTCCTCTTTGAACTGAGCTGCAATATGAAGAATGCCTTCTCCCGCTCGGATGCCTGAGCAATCAATAAGGTAATAACAAGGAGCGTCTCCGCACAGAAGCTACTTCGTGCGGGGGCGCTCCTTTGTTGTGCCAGAAACAGCATTTCATAAGGATCTCCCGATGCAAAAAACTCAGAATGATGGATATAAATCATAAAGAAAATAATTTTTGTATGCGTTTCATATTTTCGCGGGGGGGGGGT
>OLGZ01001092.1_pt1 | contig 16999 bp, 3 predicted proteins | sample 1605981 | NCBI WGS metagenome assembly OLGZ01 (sample SAMN03283291) | human gut metagenome | biome: human-associated habitat; material: feces | host: Homo sapiens | place: Peru | collected 2012 | reverse complement strand
AACCTTCTAAACGAAGTTTAGTAGGTGGGAAAATATTTTAGCAAGGAACAAAAAAATAAATATAATATTTTTTAACAATTTATATAAAAATAAAAATTATTTAATAAACGAAAAAGCAGTCATAGACTGCTTTTTATAGAATTTGTATACGCAAATAAAAATATTCCTAAAGTGTATTAATCAAAACATTGCAAATATCCTCAGTTGAATTAGGTTTAGCAAGGTCTGGAATATGAGATTTCATTTCATCAACAACCTCAGGATGTCTATATAAATTCTTCAAAATTCTTGCAACATTATCATCATCCTTAATCCAAATAGCAACACCATTCCTTACTAGAAAATTAGCATTTTCCTCCTCTTGACCAGGAATAGGATTAACAACAATAATAGGTAAACCAGAAGCTAAACTCTCAGTTGTTGTAAGACCACCCGGTTTTGTAACAACAATAGATGAAATATGCATAAGCTCAGGAACCTTGTCAGTATACTCTAAAACTTTAACTCTATCTGAAACATTATACCCTTCAACCAATTTATTAAATTTAGAAAACATTCTTTTATTTCTTCCAGAAATAGCAACAATTTGATAATCTTTAAATAAACGAATTAAAGCCCTAAAAATAAAACTTGTCCTCTTTCTTCCAAGACCAAATTCACCACCAGCAAAAAATAAAATCGTTTTCTTATCAGCAGAAAGCTCAAAATTTTTACAAATTAACTCTTTATCAAAATCAGTTTTAAATCTCTCAGACAAAGGAATTCCAGTAACAAAAATTTTAAAATCAGCAATTCCCTCATCAGACAAAGCATTTTTCATCTCTTTATTTGCAACAAAAAAGTAATCAATATATTCAGAACCAACAGTCCACTGAGAATGCGGAGCCATATCAGTTAAAATTGTTGCAATTTTACAATTAATCTTTTTTTCTTTCTTTAAATAAGCACACATCTGATTAGAAAAAGGATGAGTACTAATTACCAAATCAGGCTCAAATTCTTGCAAAATATTATTAAGTTTTTTTGACATTAATTTATTTGAAGTAGAAGAAATCTTTGCAAGAGCTCCATGTTCAGAATTATTATATACAAACTTCCACATCCAAGGAAATTTTTTGGCCATTTCCTTATAAGCAGTTGTAGAAATTTTATTTAAATATTTATTAATATATTCAACACAATCAACCATAAGTGTTTCACACTCTGGATAATTTTTATCTAAACAATTTTTAATAGCTTTAGCCGCAGACAAATGACCACCGCCATAAGCACCATAAAAAATAAGAATCTTTTTCATAAGCTCACCTTTAAAAATAATCTACAAGACAACAAAATTGTCTAATTTGAAAACAACGTTTTCAGGACAAAGTATACCATAAAAAATAAAAAAAGTGAATAAAAAATGAACACTAAGAAAAAAATATCAACAAGAGGATTAAGGTTGAAAAATAATAAGAAAAAAGGTGAATTAAAAATATATGTATCTACCAAAAACATAGCATTAGCAAAGGTAAGGAAGGAATGAGATTAATTATGAAAAAAGATTTTAAAACCAGAGCCCTTATAGGGACAATAATAATATCAGTTATTTTAATAGGTTGCCTAATATACAAAATGAATCAAAACGAAGAACAATGCGCAACACAAAAAAGCAGTTCATACGATATGTCACTATATCAATTAACAGAACATGTACAAAATGTGGAAAACTTCTTAGCAAAATCAACAATTTCAAGCAGTAGTGAAGCAGGAGCAGAAAGTTTAACACATGTTTGGAAAGAAGCAGACACAGCAGTAAATTACTTATCACAAATTCCTTTAAATGTTGAGCAACTAAACAAAACAGCCAAATTTTTAAACCAAGTAAGTGAATACAGTTATTCACTATCAAGAAAAAATATTTACAAAGAAGCACTAACTCAAGAAGAATTGGATAACTTAAAAATGCTACACAAATACAGTGTTCAATTAAAAGATAGCCTAAATGACATGGAAGAAAAAATAAGTATAGGTGAAATTTCATGGGATGACATTCAAAAAAATGAAGGAACAGACTATACAAGACAAGTAGACAACTTAGACGAAGTATCATTTGCAGACATAGATAAAAATTTTAATGAATTTGAAGGACTAATTTATGATGGAGCCTTTTCAGAACATATCGAACTACAAGACAAAAAAGGATTACCAGATACAGAAATTACAGAAGACGAGGCAGTTGAAAAAGTAAAACAAATTTTAGGCAAAAATCCCGAGAATCTCAACAAAAAAGGCAAAATTGATAAAGGAGATATAGCAGTATATCAATTTGAAGTAACAGATGAAAATCAAGAAGTAACAGAAATAGCAATATCAGTAAAAGGCGGAAAATTAGTTTTATTAAATAAAGATAGAGAAGTAGTTGAAGAAAACCTAACCAGAGAAGACGCAAATAAAATAGGAAAAGACTATTTAGCAAGCATAGACTTTCCAAATATGCAAGAATCATATTTCCAAACTCAAGAAAATATAATAACAGTAAATTATGTGTATAAACAAGGAGACATACTTGTATATCCAGATTTAATAAAAGTAAAAATAGCATTAGATAACGGGGAAATACTTGGAGTTGAAACAAATGGATATTTAAACTCACACACAGAAAGAACAGACACAGTAGCAACAATTACAAAAGAAGAAGCAAAAGCAACACTAAACAAAAACTTAGACATACAAAGCGAATCATTAGCAATAATACCAACAGAATGGAAAACAGAAATCTTATGTTATGAATTTAAAGGAAAAATTGATGAAACAGAATTTTTAGTATATGTAAACGCAAAAAACGGAAGAGAAGAAAACATTTTAGTAATAAGAGAAACACCAGGCGGAATACTAACAATGTAGATATATCAAATATTTCTGTGAAAATGCTGTGGATTGTAGCATCGCGAGCAAAACCACCATGTGGAATATTCCAAAGAACAATGCGACAAATCCCATTGTTCCGAAGGAAATGTCGTTTTTTGTCGACAAACTGTAATATAAAAGAAACTAAAAAGAAAAAAATCACTCGCGAATTTATTTTTAATTCGCCAAACCTTTATATATAAATAAAAAACAAATAAAACTTGTCTTTTATGCTGATTTTTCAATACACAATAGACATTTTATAACATTGACTCTATATATAGTCTATTTAAAATATAAATATAAATAAGATTATAAGGAGTCAAAAAAATGTTTAAGAACTTGAAAGAAAAATTAAAAAAAGGAATCACAAAAAAGAAAATTACAACAATTGCAATCTTTGCAGTAGCTGTAATAATAGCAATTATTGCAATTGTTGTAAACCAATCAAATGAGCAAAGCTCAAAAAGAAAGAAAATCATTGCAGATGGCGAGTTAGCTCGTGCAATGACATATGACCAATTTGCAGAAGGAGACGATGCCATAGAAGGTACTGATAATGTTAAGTTCAGCGCCTTCTTTTTGCGTGACATAAACGAAGACGGGTATGCAGAGAAGATAAAAGGAACCTGTAAGCAAATCGGAAAAGAAGATACGTTGTACATGGAGGTAAATGTTCAAACAGATGGTATTTTGAAAAATGCAAAAATAGAAGTTGACGGAAAAAACTTTTATTTAGCAACAACAGCACCAAAAGATAATGAACTAAAAGACAACTACGTTGGAACAAATATCAAAAAGTTAGAATTCAACGACATGGCAAACGGAACTCAAAAATTAATCACAGGCGTTGTAAGAAGTGGTGATTACTCTTATTCAAGTTTAAAAGCAAGTGCAATCGGCTCAAACATAAATAATTTATCAAGAAAGGATAATAAAATAATTTTCACAGGAACATATGTAGGTTCAGATGGAAATGAAGTTCAAATAAACAAAGAAATAAATCTTCAAACAGACTGGTATGGAACAACTTCAGCTAGCATAACAACTGCAAGTTCAACATACTATGACATACAAGATAGACAAAACGAAGAAGATGGAACTCTTACACTAACAGCAGGAATCCGCACATATGAAAACAATTATCAATTGAACATAAAGAAAAACTATGTTGAAGGAACAATACCTCAACTTAATGGATACGATCCAATTAGCGTAACAGCAGAAACATCAACAGATAGCTTTAACTATGATGAAACAACAAGAAAATTCACACTAACAAGAGAGGCACAAGTTGACGAAACAGGAAATATAACAAAATCAATTTCAAGAGACAACACTCACACTCTAAAAATTATTTATCCATTAGAAGCTTACAAGAGCTTAGACTCAACAGTTGTAACTATCGAAATCCCAGTTATGACATATTATGAAGGATATAATAACACAAATAAAGAATTTACAAATCCATATAAATCAAACGAAGCAAAAGAAATACTGACATACACATTCAGAGGAGCACAAGAATATCAAACAAGCTTAGATATAAAAGTTGGAGAATACATGTACAATCCAACTTACAGATATGTTGTGTCAAAAAAGAAACCAATTAGAATTTACAACGAAATAAGCAGTGAAGAAAAAGATGATAACTATATAGTTTCATGGTACATTTCAAAAGGAACTAACGAAAGTTCAGACGGATTAATCATGAAAGAGAGAAAAGATGGAGAGACAACTGTTGCAGATAACTTTGTAAAAGTTGATGCAACAAGAGATTCAATGGAAAGCCTAACAACAAACATAGGAATTGGATTTGGCAATGCAGATAAATTCTTAGGAGAAGATGGCTATATCAAAGTATATGACGATGAAACAGATGAATTACTAGTAACATTCACAAAAGATGATTGGGGAAAATACACAAGGACATCTCCATACAAATTCAGCATGCCAGTAAAACATATAAGAGTTGAAACAAGCCAAACACAAGACACACAATACTTCTATGTATACTCACAAAAACAATTAGACGATGAATATATAACAACAAATTACACAAGAGAACAATTCGATGAACTAAAATATATTGAATCACATTTAAACGTATATGCAGGAACAAAACTACTAGGAACATTAACTCACATGGCAAATTATGAAGCTCCATATTCAATCGCACAATTAACATTAAGTAAAAATACATTATCAACACAATTAACAGAGAAAAATGAAATTTTAACAATAAAAGCAACAGCAAATGAAAGCGCAAATCAAGTTGGCTGGACAAACGGAAGCTTTTTAATAAAATTACCAGCAGACATAATAGCAACAGATATCAACACTGTTGAAATAAATAATTCAAGCATTAGCTTAACAAGCTATGAATACATCGAAAATGATAATGGAAAATTCATAAAAATAAACACAAAAAATACAAACAACACAGCACAAACATTTGAAGTAAGAATAGACACAAACATAACACCAGATCCACGTATTGCAACAACTACAGAAAACTTTGAATTGTGGGCATCAAACGAGGAAGGTGTAGATTATTACTACAATTCAGCAGACATTTACGACGTAAACGATAACTTAAACCTAGATGAGAAAGTTCACAAATCAACAACATCAGTAAGCTTAATAGCACCAAATAGTTTATTAACAAACCAAACAGCAAGTGGATTTGACAAATCAGGAACACAAATAGTTTCACCACAAATAGCAGACGTAAAACCACAATTGGCAACAGTTAGCCAAGACACACCAGAGAAAACAGTAAAAATAGGAGCACAAATAAAAAATAATTATTCAAGCGTAATAACAGACGTTGTAATGCTTGGAAAGATACCATTCGAAGGAAATACTTATGTACTAAGTGGAGAAGACTTAGGTTCAGAATTCACAACCAAAATGACAAACAAAGGAATAGAAGTACCAGAAGCACTTCAAGGAAAAGTAACAGTATACTATTCTGAAAACGAAACACCAGACAGAGATTTAAGCAATACAGAGAACGGATGGAAAACAGCAGAAAACATAACAAACTGGGACAACATAAAAACATATTTAATAGACTTCCAAGACGTAGAAATAGAATCAGGAGCTGAATACACATTCTACTACACAATCCAAGTTCCAAATGGATTAGATTACAACAAGAAAACATTCAGCCATCATGGTGTATATTTCTCATTAAAAACACCAGAAGGAAAATATAAAACACAAACAGAACCAAATAAACTAGGAATAAGAATTGCAGAAAAATATAATTTAGAATTACAAAAATATCAAACAGGAAAAACAAACCTAGTACCAGGAGCAACATACAAAGTAACAAAAGAAGCAACAGACACAGACGATGAAGAAGTAGCAACAGCAGTAACAAACGCAGAAGGAATATTAGAACTACAAAACCTTTATGCAAAAAGAACATATGCAATCGAAGAAATAAAAGTACCAGAAGATTACGAACTAAACACAGACGTAATAAAAATAATAGGAACAGTACAAGCAGATGGAAGCCTACAAATAACTAAAACACAAGGAACAACAAGAGAAGACATTGAAGTAACAAAAGAAGAAGACGAACCATACAAAGTAACAGTAAAAGTAGAAGACGAAGCAAAAGTAAAACTAAAATTAACAAAACTAGAAAAAGAAACAACAACACCAATTCGTGGAGTTAAATATAAGCTAACTGGAGCAGGGCTACCAGACAGCGGAAAAAATGTAACAACAAATATAAATGGCGAAGTAACTGTAAAAGGACTAAAAGTAGGAGAAGAGTATACTCTAGAAGAGACAAAAGCTGACGGGTATTATTTGGCAAACCCTATAAAATTTACAGTAACAAATACAGAGGGAACATATACAATAAATGTATCTGAAGGAACAGTAAAAGAATCAGCTATTTCAGAAGAAGAAAATATACCAACAGCAAACATAAAAGTGGAAGATGAAAAAATACCAACATACAATTTAGAAATATCAAAAATACAAAGAATAACAAGCACAGCAGTAACAGAAGACGAATTAAGAGCAAAAGCAGAACAAGCATTGTCAAGCACAGACACTGTTTATTTGTCAGGCGCAAAATTCAAATTATATAAAGGAACAAAAGAATTAGGAAGCTATGTAACAAATGAAAACGGAAAAATAATATTAAATAATTTATATCAATATATTGATGGAAAAGAGGAAGAAGCAGCATATACATTGAAAGAAACATTATCACCAGAAGGATATTCAAAAGTAAAAGACATAACATTTAAAGTCGATGGAAGTACAGGAGAACTTAAATTTGTAAACACAGAAGGAAAAGATGAAAGTTACACAGTAGACGGAAACACTATAAAACTACTAGTAGAAGACAACCCATCATTCAAACTAATCAAAAAAGATTCAGAAACAGATGAACTACTAGCAAACATAAAATTCGCAATCTATAACATAGACAACGACACAACAACACCTGCTAAAAACAGCAAAGGCGAAACAATAGGAACAAAAGAAACAATAAACGGAAGAGAATACTACACAGTAACAACAGACAGCAAAGGAGAAATAACAGCAGACCTCCCAGAAGGAATGTACAAAGCAGTAGAAGTACAAGCACCAGATAAATATGATATATCAGACTCAACATATTACTTCGGAATAGGAACATCAAGAGAAGGAAAAGAAGGACTAAAAGTAACATGGGCACAAGGGATAGCAGGCGAATATGATGAAGAGATAACCTCAGTAGCAGCGACAGACGATGGAGGCTATATAGTGGGAGGCTATTTTAGTTCAAAAAATATAGATTTAGGAAACGGAGTAAAGATAATAAACAATAGTGAAAAGAAATCAGGATCATATGGTCTAAAGAATGATGGAATGCTAATAAAATATGATACAGATGGAGTAATCGAATGGGCACAAGGAATAGGAGGAAAATATGATGATTATATAGAATCAGTAGTAGTAACAAGTGATGGAGGCTATATAATAGGAGGACGTTTCCAAACATATATAGATCTAGGAAATGGAATAAGTTTAAGCAATAGTACAAATTATAGATATGCTGGAATGATAATAAAATATAATAGCAATAGAGAAGCAGAATGGGCAAATGTAGTTGAAGACACTAGTAGTATTGACTCAGTAGCAGCAACAAGTGATGGAGGCTATATAGTAGGAGGAGATTTTGAGTCAGATAGTATAGATTTAGGAAATGGAATAAGCTTAGCCAATAGTGGTTGGGAAGATGGAATGATAATAAAATATAGTAGTAGTGGAGAAGTAGAATGGGCAGAAGGAATAGGAGGAACAGATACTGATCAAATTAATTCAGTAGCAGCGACAGACGATGGAGGTTATATAGTAGGAGGATATTTCAGATCCAAAAGTATAAGTTTAGGAAACGGAATAAGGTTGACAAATAAAGGTTATTATGATGGAATGATAATAAAATATAGTAGTAGTGGAGAAGTAGAATGGGCACAAGTCATAGGAGGAACTGAGGAGGATCGAATAAATTCAATAGCGGTAACAAAAGATGAAGATTACATAATAGGAGGATATTTCAGATCCAAAAGTATAAGTTTAGGAAACGGAGGCAGTTTAACTAATAAAAGTTCTTATAATGGAATGGTAATAAGATATAATTCGAAAGGTGAGCTGAAATTTGCTGAAAGTACAGGTGAAAGAGTTAGCAAATTAACGATAACTAATGATGGCGGATATATAAGATGTGGTTATGAAGAGATAGCAAAATATAATAGAAATAATGAAGTAGAACTAGAAAGAAATATTCTAGGAGTAGACGCTATATGTGCATTTCAAATGAATGAAAATAGTTATATAGCATTTGGAAAATCTCAATATAACTTAAATTTTGAGAATAGGATAAACTTAATTCGAAAAGGTGGTTTTGATGCACTTACAATAAAACTAGAAAAAACGCAATTATCTAACCCTACAATTATACAAGCACAAGGAATAGGAGGAGAAAGCTATGATGATATAAACTCAGTAGTAGCAACAAGTGATGGAGGCTATATAGTAGGAGGACACTTTAACAGTATTATAGATTTGGGAGATGGAGTAACTTTAACTTCTAAAGGTTTCGATAATGGAATGTTAGTAAAATACAGTAGCAGTGGAAAAGTAGAATGGGCAGAAGGAATAGGAGGAGAAGGTGGTGAGTATATTACATCAGTATCAGAGACAAATGATGGAGGCTATATAGTAGGAGGATATTTTGATAGTAGTAGTATAGACCTAGGAAATGGAATAAATTTGAGAAAAAAAGCTTCTACTTATTATTCAGATGGAATGATAATAAAATATAATGCAACCGGAGAAGTAGAATGGGCAAAGGGAATAGGAGGATATTCATCAACTGTAATAAATTCTGTTGCAGAAACAAAGGATGGAGGTTATATAGTAGGAGGAAATTTTCAATCATATATAGATTTAGGAAATGGAGTAAGTTTAACTACTAAAGGTTATAATGATGGAATGATAATAAAATATAATGCAAACGGAGAAGTAGAATGGGCACAAGAAATAGGAGGAGAAAATCATGATATAATCAATTCGGTAGCTGTAACAAGTGACGGAGGTTATGTAGTAGGAGGTTGTTTTGCATCAGGCAGTATAGATTTAAAAAATGGAATACACTTAACAAACACAAGTGATATTAAATACAATAATGATGGAATGCTAATAAAATATGATTCAGAAGGAAAAGTAGAATGTGCACAAGTCATAGGTGGAAAAAAGAATGATAATATAATTACAGTAGTAGCAACAAAAGACGGAGGTTATATAGTAGGAGGAGGTTTTCAATCAGATATTGACTTGGGAAATGGAATAAGTATAAGTGGTAGCATATATTCTATGGATGGAATGATAATAAAATATAATACAGAAGGAGAAACAGAATGGGCAAAAGTCATAGGAGGAATAGATGATGATCAAATAAATTCAATAGCGGAGACAGATGATGGAGGTTATATAGCAGGAGGATATTTTTCAAAGAGTAGTATCAAATTAGAAAAAGGAATTATTTTAAATAACCATGGTTCTATGGATGGAATGCTAATTAAATATAATACAGAAGGAGAAACAGAATGGGCCAAAACAATAGGAGGAACGAATTATGATGATATCAAGGAAGTAGTGGAAACAAAAGATGGTAACTATATTTTAGTAGGAAAATTTGGATCAAGCAGTATAGATTTGGAAAATGGAGAAGTCTTAAATAATAATGGAGCTAGTGACGGAATGATTTTGAAGATAAATGATCAAATTGGTGTTCCTGAGGTTCAAGAATTAGAAGTAGATAATAAGCGAAAAGAGTTTAAAATTACTACAGATGTTAAAGAAATAGATAATATTAAAGGTGGTTCTATTTCAGGTGAAGATGAAAAGCCTTACGAAAAAGTTAAATATGGAGATACGTCAACTAATGAAATAAAAATGATTCCAGATGAAAATTATGAAATTATAGGAATCACTGTAAACGGAGAAGATTATAACTTTACAGCAAATGAAGAGGGAATCTATACAATGCCAGCATTTACAAATATGACAGAAGATAAACATATTGTAGTTACGTATTCTTTAAAAGATAACAAAATTACAATAAATAAAGTAGATAAAAACACAAAAGAAAAATTATCAGGAGCAACATTTAAGCTAGATCAAATTGAAGAAAGATCTGAACCTAATAATTCAGAGATAATTGGAGAATTAACTGATAATGGACAAGAATATACAGAGATAATTACAGGTGACGAAGTTACAGGCAAATTAGGAGAACTTACTAATAATGGAACATATTATTTTGTGCAAAATGAAGATGGAACATATACACCAACAAATAGTAAAACATATCAAACTGCAAATGGTGGTACAGCTGGAATATCAAGTTCAACAGCAAATTCATATATACCAATAGATTTAACTAACTTAACAGGACAATATGCAATAGTAGTAAATGCTAGTTGCTCAAGTGAAAGCGCAGATAAAGGCTATGTTGAAATTACTGAGAATACAACAGCAGTATCAAGTAATCAAACAGGAAAACTAGTTTATATTTATGGAACACAAAGTGCAAAAGATTATACATCAGCTATATTAGAAGGTGGAAAAACATATTACTTGCATATGGGATATTATAAAGATGGTAGTGTAGATTCAGGAACAGATCAGATAGTTATAAACAGTATTAAATTGTATAATGCTAGTACAAATATAGTAACATATAATTTTACAAATAATGATGGAAAATATGAATCAACCAACACAGGAAAAGATGATACGGTTTCAAATTCATATTTACCAATTGATTTAACAAATTATACAGGAAAATATAATTTAACTGTAAATGCAGAAATATCAAGCCAAAACGGTGATTATGGGTATGTAACAATAACAGAAAATACAACAAGACCAAGTTATAGTAATTCAACAGGAAGAATTGTATATATATCAGGAACACAAAGTGCAAAGGATTATACAACAGTATTGCAAGGTGGAAAGATGTATTATTTACATCTGGGATATTATAAAAATGCAAGTCTAAGTTCAGGTGATGATAAGTTTATTGTAAATAGTGTAAAAGTTACATTAAATGATTCAGAATTATATCACGTAACAGTTGAAACAAATTCAGATGGTCAAGCTATAACGCAGATACCTTTTGGAAAATATAAGATAACAGAAATTCAAGCTCCTGAAGGATATTTAATAAATGAAACACCAACAATTGTTGAATTCAGAAGTACAGATGGAGCTGTTCATGAATTTACAATTGAAGATGAGGCAAAGGCAAAATTGGTTGTTCGTCATTATATAAAAGGAACGACAACAAAGCTTGTGGATGATGAAGACTATGAAGATAAAATTGGTGAGAAATATGTAACAAATCCAAAATTGGATTTAACAAAGTATGAATTAGAGAAGGATTCTAATGGAAATTATATATTACCGGCAAATGCTGTTGGAACTTATAAAGATGGTGTAATAGAGGTAACGTATTATTATGTTCAAAAGCAGATACCTTTAACTGTTCATCATTATATTGAAGGAACAACAACGAAAGTTCCTTTGAAGAGTGGTGGAACTGCTGATGATGTTACTGGTAGTGGTAGCGAAGGTGAAAAATATACAACTAGCGCGGTTGGAGATAGTTTGTTAAGTGATGAATACGAATTGGTTGAAACTCCTTCAAATGCAAATGGTATATATTCTGGAAATGAGGTTATAGTTACATATTATTATAAGAAGGTTTCTAGAGATGTTAACTTGGTTAAATATAAGGAAGATGGTACAACACCTCTTGAGGGGGCAAAGTTTAGAATAAATGGAAAAGATTATGTGACTGATGCAAATGGTAGAATTAATGTTAAGCTAGAAGCGGGAAGTTACGATATAACTGAAATAGAGGCTCCTGATGGATATAAATTACCAGCAAATCCAACTACTCAAATAACAATAACGAAAGCTATACCTGAAACAATTAAAATTACAAACGTTAAGAAAACTGGTACAGTTACAGTTCATCATTATATTGAAGGTACGACAACTAAGGTTCCATTGGCGAAAAGTGGAACTGCTGATGATGAAACAAAGACTGGAAATGTTGGCGATATGTATGCAACTAAGGCAAGAACTGATATATCAAATGCTTATGAATTAGTTGCAGAGCCTACAAATTCTAGTGGAAATTATATTGATGGAAATATTGAAGTTATTTATTATTATAGGTCAATTGCAACATCAGTTTTGGTACATCATTATTTAGAGGGAACAACAACGAAGCTTGCAGATGATGTAACGATTGATGGTATTGTTGGAAATGATTATACAACTAGTGTAGCAAATGTGGATAGCAAATATGAATTGGTTAGTACTCCTGCAAATGCAAGCGGTAAGATGACTAAAGCAAAAATAGTTGTAATTTATTACTATAGAGTAAAAGATACATCAGTTTTAGTTCACCATTATATTGAAGGTACAACAACGAGTTTAAGTGCTGATGTTACTATAAAAGGTAAAGTTGATGAGTCATATTCGACAACAAAAGCAAGTGATATAGCAAGCAAATATGAATTGGTTAGCACACCAGCAAATGCAAGTGGTAAGATGACTGTAGCTCAAACGGTTGTAATTTATTACTATAGATTAAAAGATACGTCAGTTTTAGTTCATCATTATTTAGAAGGAACAACAACAAAACTTGCAAATGATGTAACAATCAAAGGCAAGGTTGATGATGAGTATAAAACGGTTGTAGCAACTGATTTGATCAATGGAAAATATGATTTGATTGCAGAACCTTCTAATAAAAATGGAACAATGACAGAAGCTCAAATAGTTGTAATTTACTATTATAGATTAAAAGATACGTCTGTTTTAGTTCATCATTATATTAAGGGAACGATAACAAGTTTGAGTAATGATGTAATGATAAAAGGAAAAATTGATGATAAGTATACAACGTCGAAAGCAAGTGATATTCCGGAACAATATGAATTGGTCGAAACACCTGCAAATGCTAGTGGAACAATGACTAAGTCTCAAATAGTTGTAATTTATTATTATCAATTAAAGAATTATTCATATACTGTTAATTACTTAGAAAAGGATACTAATAAGACATTACATGATACAAAACAAGGTGGAAGTTTGGTATATGGAAGCAAGGTAAATGCTAGTGATGAAGTGATTGATATTGATGGATATAATTATGATTCTGTTGATAAAGATGTTTTAACAATAGGAACAAAGAATAATGTGATAAATGTATATTATACAAAACGTACTGATTTAAGCTATAAGGTTAATTACTTAGAAAAGGGTACAAATAAGGTATTACATGATCAGAAAAATAAAGGAAATATGACGTTTGAATCTGTTGTTAAATCAAGCGATGAAGTAATTGACATTGATGGTTATGATTATGATTCTGTTGATAAAGATACGTTAACAATTTCAACTGGTGAGAATGTAATTAATATTTATTATACTAAGAGAAGAAATTTATCTTATAAAGTTAATTACTTGGAAAAGGAAACAAATAAGGTATTACATGATCAAAAGAATAAATCTGGAATGATATTCTGGACAGTAATTAAGTCAAGTGATGAAGTAATTGATATTGATGGTTATAATTACAATTCTGTTGATAAAGATACAATGACAATTGGAACTGGTGAAAATGTGATAAATATTTATTACACAAAGAGAACGGATTTATCATACAAAGTAAATTATTTGGAAAAGGGCACGAATACGGTATTGCATAAACAGAAAACTCAAGATGGAATGACTTTTGAAAGTGTTGTAAATACAAGTGATGAGATAATTAGTATTTATGGATATAATTACGATTCTGCTGATAAAGATATATTGACAATTGGAATTGGAGAGAATGTAATTAATATTTATTATATGAAGAAAGATACAAAGGTTATAGTTCATTATTATGAAGAAGGCACAACGAATAAGGTTTCTGATGATGTTGAAATTCCAGGTAAAGTTTTTGCTGATTATACTACTGAGAGTGCAAGCGATGTGCCAAGTAAGTATGAATTGGTTGCTGAGCCAGAGAATAAGAATGGAACAATGACAGAGGATGAAATTACAGTAATTTATTATTACAGAAAGAAAGAAACAAAGGTAATCGTTCATTATTATGAGGAAAATACGACTAAGAAATTATCAGAGGATGTAACTATAAACGGTAGAGTAGATGATCCGTATTCAACAGTTTCTGCAGATGATATTCCTATAAAATATGAATTAGTTGCAGAGCCTGTAAATAAGACGGGAAGCATGACAGAAGCTACAATTGAGGTAATTTATTATTACAGAGTTAAGGATGCTGTGGTTCATGTAAGATACTTAGAAAAGGGCACAGATATTGTGCTTGCTGATCCAGATAGGATAGATGGAAAAGTTGATGAAGATTATCAAACAACGCCAAAAGAAATAGATGGATACCAATTAGTTGAATATACTGGAAATGAAAAAGGTAAGTTTGAAGTTGAGCCATTGACAATTACTTATTACTATTTGTATAAGACAAAGGCAACAGTTCAATATATTGATAAAATAACAGGAGAGATTCTTGAAGAGTCAACAACAGAGGGACTGGAAGGTGATGATTTTGTCACAGAGAGTAAGGATTTTGAAAATTATATTTTAGATGAAGAACCACCAGAAAAGGTTGTCAAGATGACAAAAGAAGAGCAAATTTTGAAATATTATTATGTACATATTTCAGGTGGGGTTATTGAAAAACATATAGATATAATTTCAAATGAAATACTAGCAAATGCAGCATATGAAGGTAATGAGGGAGATGACTATGATATTCCGTCAAGAACTTTTGAAGAATATGATTTGGTCGAAGACAAGTTGCCAACTAATAGTAAAGGCAAGATGAAAATTGAACCAATTGAGGTAATTTATTATTACATTTATAGAACTAAAGTAACTGCAGAGTATATTGACAAAAACACAGGTGAAAAATTGACAGAAGATGTTGTCCAAGCTGGTCACGAAGGTGATAAATATGAAACAGAAAGAAAGAATTTTGAAGATTACAAATTAGTTGAAGTACCTGCAAATGCTGATGGCGATATGACAAAAGATGAAATTACAGTTACATATTATTATGTTCATGTTTCAGGTGGTGTAATTGTAAATCATATTGATATTAAGACAGGAAAACAATTGATAGATGAGGCTAAAGAGGAAGGATATGAGGGAGATCCTTATGAAACACACGAAGAAAATATACCTGAATATGATTTGGTAAAAGAACAATATCCTGAAAATGCAAAAGGTAAGATGACAATAGATCCAACAAGAGTAACATATTATTATATTAAGATTACAGAAGTAAATGTTAAGTTTGTTGATAAAGAGACTGGTGAGGAAATTGAGGAACCAACGAATATTCCAGGACATGAAGGCGATGACTATACAACTGAGCCTAAAGATGTTCCAGGATATGATTTGATTGAAGAGCCAGAAAATAAAGATGGAACGATGACTGCGGATCCAATAGATGTAATTTATTATTATAAACGACCAGCTAAGGTTATAGTTAATTATTATGATATTGATACAGATGAGAAGATTGCTAGAGAAGTTGAGATTGATGGACATCAAAATGATGAATATACAACTGAGGAGAAGGATATTCAATATTATAAGATAGAAAAAGTACCTGAAAATAAAGATGGCAAAATGGAAGTGACTGTAACGAAAGATGAAGATGGTAATGAAATTGTTAATGATATTACGTATGTAAATTATTATTACAGAAAGTTAGTATTTAACTTGAAGGTTGATAAGATTGTTAAGAAGGCAATTGTAAATGACCAAGAGATTGCTATAAATGGAGTTTTAGGTAAAGTTGAAGTTTATAGAAATAGTATTCAAACTTCTAATGTAAAGATAATTTATAATATTAGGGTAACAAATGATAGCGAGCTTTCAGGTAAGGCAAATATTGTTGAGAAAATTCCAGATGGTATGGCAATGCTAACTGAGGATAATCCGGATTGGAAGATTAAAGGTTTGACTGCAACGTTGAAAACTGGCGATATTAAGCCTGGTGAGAGCAAGGATTATGAGGTTGTTATGACGTGGAGAAATGAAGAGGCTAATGTTGGAACTAAGGAGAATATGGTAACGATTACTACGGAGAATGAGGCTGGATTTAATGAGCAATTTGAGACGGATAATGTTAGTAAGGCTACGATGATTGTTGCGGTTGCTACTGGTGAGAGTTCGTATATTAGGATTGCAAATGATGTGTTGTTTATTTCTTTAGGTATCTTGGCGATTGTGTGGGCTATTGATAGCAAGAGAAGAGAGCCTTAATTTAACAAGTTGTCATGGGGATGTCCTTTTTGACAACTTACTAATTTAAGAATTGGTAAAGAAAAATACATATTAAAATTTTTTCACACCTTGCTGGCGCATTCCTCAAATTTTGAAAATAAAAGATGTCAATTTGGATGTTGTTTACATCCCATTGACATTTTTTTATTTTCAAATCGGGTAGAATGCTTCAATCGAACTCACTTCGTTCGTTTGG
>OLGZ01001088.1_pt1 | contig 17044 bp, 14 predicted proteins | sample 1605981 | NCBI WGS metagenome assembly OLGZ01 (sample SAMN03283291) | human gut metagenome | biome: human-associated habitat; material: feces | host: Homo sapiens | place: Peru | collected 2012 | reverse complement strand
TGTTCCCGCACGCGGATATCCATATGGTCGCCGTTGCTGTGCTTCAGCGTATTGTTAATAGCTTCCTTTACTATGTTGATGAATGAGTATTTGATCTCTCTTGGAAGCTTATCTGACATGTCGTAATCCATGTAGATGTCCATGTCGCTGACGTTGTTGATCACATCATCTAGGGCAGTGCGCAGGTCTATGGATTCATCGTGTAGATCGTGGACACTTTTTCTCATGCTGTCCATGGCGGTATCCAGCGTAGATTGCAGCTGTGCCAGGGGCTTCTCAAGACGCTCATCTTTGTTGATAACTTTGATGGCACCGGTCTGAAGTATGGATCTGGTGAGCATATGACCGACATTGTCATGAATCTCCCGGGCAATCCTGTTTCGCTCTGACAGGGTGGCGGTGAGCACCATGTTGTCCTGATTTTCCAGCAACTGGCGTGTGTTCTGTGCAACCAGCATGTCGTGTTCTGCAGTATTGTCTCTCATGGCAAGAAGCTCCGCCCTCAGCAGATTTATCCGGCAGCAGTACACGCTCATAGCAAATGAGAATGCGATGAGGCATATCTGCGGGAGAACTGACATCAGAGGATAGTTGACGCACATGTATATGGATAACAGGACAAGTATGACTGGTGACAGCCGTTGTCTGTATCTGTACATGTCGTAGCTGACTATGGACACGAACATATAAACTGGGTGCAGCCAGAATGTGGATACAAGATACGCGCATACCAGTGCCTCGCATATGTATGGATATATTCTGCTGTGGTTCTCGGTGCCCTTCGTGGTGGCTCTGTCCACTGCGGAGATCCCCGCAAGTGCCGGATAGACCGCACCGGCAATGAGCGACAGGAGCAGTGCGATGATGAGCCGGGTGTCCGTGGCAGTATTATGCGCATATATCATGACAAATGCTGAGACCAGCAGGAGTCCTTTGTTGATGAGGTGTTTCATAATTATTCTCCATAATGTAGAAAATGCTGTAGTATATATCGTGCTGTCTGAATAGTCGTGCCAGGCAGTGTGTGCAGCCTAGTATAATAATTATTATAAATAAATATGAGGGAAAAATAAACATGACAAATGTCACATTGTGAAGATGACGTTGTTCACTGTGAAAACAGATCAAGGGTGTATATAATGAGAGCATGTAATAAAGAATGTAGCATGCTGATGCGTGCAGACTATCATGTTATGAACGACACTCATAAGATAATGAGGGTCAAAAAACAGGATATCAAAACAGGAGGATATATATGAGTAATTCAGAAAATGCAATAGAGGTTACCAATCTGGTAAAGCGATATAAGGATCTGCTGGCGCTGGATCATTTCAGCCTGACGGTTAAGGAAGGAGAGATACTTGGCTTGCTCGGACCGAATGGATCTGGCAAGACAACAACGGTAAACTGTATATTGTCCCTGCTCACATTTGACAAGGGGGACATAAAAGTATTTGGAAAAGAGATGAAGCCAGACAGCTACGATATCAAGAGGGAGATTGGAGTTGTCATGCAGGATGTGGCAGTTTTTGATGAGCTCACCGTGTATGAGAATATAGATTATTTCTGTGGTCTTTATATCAAGGATAAGGAGAAGAGACGCAGATGCGTTGAGGAGACCATGGATTTTGTGGACATAGCGGACTACAGAAAGTTTCTGCCTAAGAAACTTTCAGGCGGACTTCTCAGAAGACTGAACATAGCTTGCGGAATAGCGCATAAGCCAAAGCTTATATTTTTCGATGAACCGACGGTGGCGGTGGATCCGCAGAGCCGCAACAGAATACTTGAGGGGATAAAACGTCTGAATGAGGAGGGGGCAACTATAGTTTACACCTCTCATTATATGGAGGAGGTCGAGCAGATTTGCGACAGGATAGTCATCATGGACAAAGGTAAATCTGTTGCAGTCGGAACGAAGGATGAGCTCAAGAAGATGATCAAGAACACGGAGACCATAAAGGTTGAGGTGCTTGGACTTACAGACGAACAGATGTCAGAGCTTCGCAGTCAGCCACATGTGTATGAGGACGAATATAACGGAGGCATGCTGACACTTAGATATTCCGGCGGAAGACACAATCTGGTGAGGCTCATGGAATTTTTCAAGGAGCATGACATATCATTTGGCAGGGTAGTCACGGAGCTCCCGACACTCAATGATGTGTTCCTTGAGATCACAGGCAAGGAACTTAGAGACTGATCTGAATGTAATTTTGATTATGTATTTGTTGAAAGAATTGATATTTGTATATTTTAGATGAACCGGGATTAAAAGGAGAGAAATATGTTTATACGGGATTTCCTATATACGATAAAGATATTGATGCGTGCCAAGGTGTCTATTTTCTGGACACTGGTATTTCCAATATTGCTTGCCACATTCATGTACATGGCATTTGGCAACATATATGAACAGGACGAGATGTTCAGGAATATAAAAGTGGCAGTGGTCACTGAGAATGAATCAGCAAATGGGCTTAACTATATGCTGGATGCGCTGTCGGAGGGCGATGATGCCCTTTTGTCGGTTACAAGGATGAGCGAAAGCGATGCGGAGAAGTCACTGGCTGATGAAGAGGTCGAGGGCATCATATATACGGATGATGTGAAGCTCACGGTTGCGGAGAGTTCTGTCAATGCGAGCATACTTGAGACAGTGCTTTCTGAATACAAGCAGTACGAGCATGCACTTAAGGATATATATAAGGAGGGCACCGAACCTAAGGGGGATATGGCTTCTGATGGCATTGGACTCCAACAGTATATGTCTGGGACTTCCGGCGTGGATGATATGTCGAACCTTGTGGAAAAACTCTCAGAACAGAGATCATATTATACAGAGAAGGCCAGTACTGAGGGCAGCCAGAATGTGTATAACAATTATTTCTATGCCATATTTGCCATGAGCTGTCTTTTCGCATCGCTTTCATCTATAGAAATGATGAACAATCTTCAGGCAAATGTGAGCGCTACGGGAAAGAGAAAAAATGTGTCCCCACAGAGAAAAATGACATTTGTTTTGGCAGAGTTTGCTGCACTGCTGCTTATACATTTTGTGGTCGAGGTCATAAGCTTTATATACATGTCCTGCATAGGAGTGGATTTTGGCGACAGAGTATGGGAGATCCTGCTTACTCTGTTTGTGGGCTGCTTTATAGGTCTGGCGATTGGAGTCATAGTTGGGGCTATATCAAAGCTTGCTGAGGGAACCAAGATAGGTATTGTGATCGGAATATCCATGGTGATGTCCATCCTTTCTGATCTGTGTATGAACGGGATAAAGTATGAGATACAGCAGCACGCGCCTATCATAAACAAACTCAATCCGGCGGCTCTGATATCAGATTCATTCTATGCGCTGAATGTTTATAGTGACCACCAGGTTTTCACTGAGAATATCGTCATAATGACTATTGAGGCTGTGGTGCTCATAGCAGTTGGGATTCTCATGGTAAGGAGGAACAGATATGCAAGTGTTTAAATCTTTTTTCAAGGTTTTGAGAAAATATATTGGGCAGATGATCATGTATGTGGGAATCCTGTGTGGAGTCATGATTGTGTTCATCAATGTGGGAAACACAGATCCACAGAACCTTTATAAGGGTAAAACAATCAAATATGCGGTGAGCGATGAGGATGGCAGTGAGATGAGCAGAAAATTGATGGCTTACCTGAGTGATACGCAGCAGCTTGTAGATGGCGTTGATATGGACGAACGAGGTATTCAGGATGCTCTCTACAACAGGGCGGTGGATTGTGTGATCAGGATACCAGATGGCTTTGGCGATGCATGGGCAAATGATACTGCGGATGGTCTGCTTGAGATAACGACTATCCCTGGAAGTCAGGCGTCCATGCTGTTTGAGACAAGGCTTGACAGTTATATGAATATGGTATCTCTGTACAAGAAAGCCGGTGAGGATGTGAATGGTGCCGATATGAGAGCAAGGGAGGCGCTTGAGCAGAAGGCAGAGGTCGATATGGCAGACGGAAAGTCTTCAGAACATTCCATGTTATATAACTTCTACAATTATCTCGGCTGGGTTATGATCTGTGTGATGATAGTTGGAGTTGCACCGGTTCTTCAGGTGTATAACAGGAAGAAACTCAGAGCGCGTATAGAGTGCTCATCATACAGATTCTTCAGACTCAACAGAGAACTTGTCTTGGGAATGATGTTTACGGGACTGGTGCTGTCTGCAATATTCATAGCTCTGTCAAGGGTACTCATAAATTATGATATTGCATCAGCAAGGGGCGGAATGTTCATACTCAATATGCTGGTGTATGCCTGTGTAGCACTCTCGCTGGCATTTCTAGTTAGCAAGCTTACTCAGAGTGAACAGATACTGTCCATGTGTGCAAATGTAATATCACTTGGAATGGCATTCCTCTGCGGGATATTTGTGCCAAGAGAGTTCTTAAGTGACACTGTGATGGCGATAGCACATTTTCTCCCGGCATACTGGTACGCAAATGCAACAGATGCCATCGACAATTTCACATCTGGTAGTTCGGTGACAGGAATATTTGTGAGCATGGGAGTTCAGGTGCTCTTTGCCGTTCTGTTCATACTTGTTGGAGTGATAGTTGACAGGTACAAGACTGCCGGCAGGGCTATGGCTTAGAAAATTCACTGGAAGTTAAGAGGTGTGTTCTGTTATAATGTTCTTTGGAGGGAAGAGGGGCGCTTATGAGCGTAGCTCATAATTTTCATGCGCACCTCTGACATGTAGTAGAGGGGGCCCCGCGTGCGGGGGAGTTGGCTGCTACCTACTATATGTTTAGGAGGAACGAGAAAGTGCTTAAAAAGAAAGTGCTGAAACAGAACAACTTACTCAGACTGCAGAAGAGACTTGCAGTGGTTATGCTGGCCCTTACACTTGGACTCGGTACAGGGTGCGGCAAAGCAGATGACGGAGCGGGCGATGCTGCGTCGTCGGAAGCAGAGACTTTGGCGGATGGTCAGACAAACGATCAGACAGATGCCGGAGCATCAGAAGAAGATGGACAGGAGTCAAAAAAAGATGCGGAAGACAGGAATGAGCCTTATGTAGAGGGAACATACTCAAGTGATTCGTATGACGTGGCGGAATTTACGGCAGAGACTCGTAAGAAGACCGACGAAGAGGGTAATCGCGGTGTGTATTACGAGATATTTGTCAGATCATTTGCCGATTCAGACGGTGATGGTATAGGCGATCTGAATGGCGTCACGGAGAAACTTGACTATCTGCAGGAGCTCGGGATCGATGGGATATGGCTCATGCCGATCACAGCATCCGATACCTACCATGGATATTCAGTGACGGATTACATGACGGTGAATCCCGATTACGGAACGGAGGATGATCTTAAGAGATTGCTTGACGAGGCACACAGCAGAGACATGAAAGTCATCATGGATCTGGTCATCAATCACACCAGTATCAATCATCCGTGGTTTCAGGCGGCAAAGTCCGATGAGAACAGCGAGTACAGAGATTATTACAGGTGGGTGTACAAGACCGACAAGAAAGACTGCAATCATCTTCTCGACAAATCAAGCTGGGGAGATATGGTGTGGCACCAGGAAGGAGACTTCTATTATTATGGTGTGTTTGGCGCGGATATGCCGGATCTGAACTACAACAATCCAGGGGTGAGACAGGCTGTGAAGGATGCCGCCGGTCACTGGTTAGAGCTTGGTCTTGACGGTTTCCGTATGGACGCCGCAGTTCACATCTATGGGGCGCACGAGTTCAAGCAGCAGGAAGATTCAGAAGCGGCAAATATTACCTGGTGGAACGAATTTGCCGGTTACTGCGAGAGCATAAATCCTGATGTATACCTGGTGGGTGAGGTATGGCAGGATGACAAGGTGCTGGAAAATTACGTCCAGCCATTTGACACGAAGTTTGATTTTGCGATTCAGCAGAAGATACTGAACTGCGTACAGAAAGGCATGGCTATGCCGGGATTTGGTGATTCGCTTTCCGTTGCGATAGAGAATATACAGAATAAATATGACGGCGTGGATGCCAACTATCTGAATGGAGTATTTGGAGCAAATCACGATCAGGACAGGATAGCATCGTCAGTGAACAGCCTGGATAAGGCGAGACAGATTGCGGCGGTATATATGACACTTCCGGGCAATCCATATATATATTATGGAGAGGAGCTTGGAATGTATGGCAGCAAGCCGGATGAGATGATAAGGACGCCTTTCCTTTGGGGAAGTGACAGTACATACAATACGTCGTGGGAAAATGACGATCAGAATGCAGAGACAAAGGGACTTGACCAGCAGATGGAAGATCCGGATTCAATGTATTCATATTATAAGACACTCATAGCACTGAGAAAGGACAATCCTGCCCTTATGAAAGGAAGCTACAGAGCGGCAGCTCTCACAAGCGACAGTGTGACAGCGTACTTCCGTGAGACGGATGGACAGAAGCTGCTGGTGGTGCACAACTTTGCAGAGAGCGATCAGACGGTATCGCTTGCTGAGTGCGGAGACATAACAGTCACAGATGTACTTTATTCAAGCTCTGATGAGATCGATGTATCAGACCTCAGTTCAGTGAAATTAGCTGGAAATGAGAGTGTGGTGCTGGAGCTTGGTGAGTAAATAAAAAATCCCAACTTAAAGGAGGAGCTCCATGAAGAAAATACTAATAACGGGTGGTACGGTATTTGTAAGCCGGTATGCGGCGCAGTATTTTGTGGACAAAGGCTATGAGGTGTATGTGGTCAACAGAAATTCAAGATCGCAGGTTCCGGGTGTGAAGCTTATAGAAGCGGACAGGCACGACCTGGGAGACAAACTCAAAAACATCTACTTTGATGTTGTAGCTGACATAACCGCATATAATGTGGAAGATATCACAGACTTATGTGACAGCCTTGGTTCATTTGGTCAGTATATCATGATCAGCTCAAGTGCAGTGTATCCAGAGTATGGAGATCAGCCATTCCGTGAAGATTCAGAACGGGCACTCAACAGATACTGGGGGTCATATGGTACGGATAAGATCGCTGCGGAGGATGCATTACTTGACAGAGTGAGTGATGCTTACATACTCAGACCACCATATATTTATGGACCTATGAACAATGTATACAGGGAGGCTTTTGTATTCGACTGTGCCAGGGCGGACAGGCCATTTTATCTGCCCGGAGATGGTGGAATGAAGCTGCAGTTCTTCCATGTGAAGGATCTCTGTATCCTGATGGAGAGAATAATAGAGAAAAAGCCGGAGACTCATCTCATGAATGTGGGAAATGTCGAGCCGGTCACTATAAGAGACTGGGTGACGATGTGTTACGCCTGCTTTGATAAGATCCCTGCGTTTGTGAATGTCAGTGAGGATATAGAACAGAGAAATTATTTCAGTTTTCACAATTATGAATATTATCTCGATGTGCAGCAACAGAACAAAATATACCCGGAGACAATATCATTGGAAGAGGGCTTGAAAGAATGCGCAGAGTGGTATGTGGAAAATGAATCAGAAGTTGGGAAAAAGTCATATATGGAATATATAGACTGTAATTTAGAATAATGTACGTTGGTGCAGCGATATTGTAAATGATATGCATTTAGGGAGATCTGGAGCTTCGGCTCCGGATCTTTTTTTATAGATATACATTCAAATATCGTCGAGATATACGATGTGTATAAATTCATTAAGAAAGTGTAAATTCGTTATAAGTGGGTTTACATCTTTGTTATTATTGATATAATGCAGATACAGAAAAAGAGTCAAAAAATTAGTCTTATGTTTCTATCCATATTTGGGGGTTGCTACGGGATGTTTTCAGTTCAAATTTAGTTCAAATTTAGTTCCGATTTTAGGTTTATATGATTGCTACAATACATAACTATAGTAAGGAGTAATTGCATGATAAAAAACAGAAATATAGAAATAATAACAGATGAGGATGGTAAAAAGCTTGTAGTAATAAATGATATACGGTTTAAGGGAAAACGTAAAATTGACTGGGATGATGTTGCCCGGTATTTAAAAGGGTATGTTGGGGATTTTTATGAAATTAGTGAGAATGCAGAAAAAATATATATTGGAAATGAATTTGTAAAAGAATTTCCTGAGTCTAAAAGCAGGACAGCTTTATTGGGGGCTGTTGCAAAAGCAAAGGCAAATTCGGCTACAGCGATACCAGAACTTATACAAATAGCGACAAATCCTAAATGGGAGGAAAATAGAAAAGAAAAGCATAATAAAAATGCTAAGTATGGTTGGTACAGATATGATATAAGATTTGCACTTCCAGTATATGAAGAAGATGTATTGGTTCGGCATAATATATATTCAGGATGTTTGTTGGTAAATCATGCAGAAAATGGTAAGAAATATCTGTATGATATTCTATCAATAAAAAAGGAAACGAGCAACCCACAACAGTAAAATGTGGTAAAAACCCATTTCCTTTTCTATATACTATTCCAACACGCCTCTTTTGTCAAGAATCTATAAATTATTTATTGTTAGCGTTGTCCTTCTCCTCACGCTTCTGATCCATCATAGCACGAACCTTCATTGAAAGGCCGAACAGGTTGATGAAACCTGAAGCATCCTTGTGATCGTAGAGGTCACCGGTTGTGAATGAAGCAAGGCTCTCTGAGTACAGAGTATAATCTGATGTTGTACCAGCCTTGATGATGTTGCCCTTGTAGAGCTTCATCTTTACATGACCGGTTACACGCTCCTCAGTCTTGGCAACGAATGCTGAAAGGCTCTCACGGAGAGTGCAGAACCACTTGCCCTCGTATACAAGTGCTGCGAACTTTGTTCCGACAAGTTTCTTGTACTCCATGGTATCACGGTCGAGTGTGAGCTCCTCAAGCTGCTTGTGAGCCTCTGTGAGGATAGTTCCACCAGGTGTCTCGTATACACCACGAGACTTCATGCCGACAACACGGTTCTCAACGATATCGATGATACCGATACCATGCTTTCCGCCGAGCTTGTTCAGCTCACGGATGATATCTGAAGTCTTCATCTTCTTGCCGTTGAGTGCTACAGGGTAGCCCTTCTCAAAGTCAAGGTCAATGTATTCAGGCTCATCTGGTGCCTTCTCAGGTGTAACTGAGAGAACCAGAAGGTCATCGTAGTTTGGCTCATTTGCAGGATTCTCAAGCTCAAGACCCTCATGGCTGATGTGCCAGATGTTACGGTCACGGCTGTAAGAATGCTTTGCATCAAATGGAAGATCGATGCCGTGTGCCTTACAGAAAGCGATCTCATCCTCACGTGACTGCATAGTCCACTCAGGCTGTCTCCATGTAGCGATAACTTTGATGTCCGGTGCAAGAGCCTTGATAGAAAGCTCAAAACGAAGCTGGTCGTTACCCTTACCTGTAGCTCCGTGGCAGATGGCAACAGCGCCTTCCTTACGTGCAACCTCAACAAGCTTCTTTGCAATGATAGGTCTTGCAAATGAAGTACCGAGAAGATACTTGTTCTCGTATACAGCGTCAGCCTGGACTGTTGGCATGATGTACTCATCGCAGAGCTCATCTACAACATCGATGATGTAAAGCTTCTCAGCTCCTGAATACTTTGCTCTCTCGTCAAGTCCCTCAAGCTCGCTCTCCTGACCTACATCTATACATGCACAGATAACATCGTATCCGTATGTCTCCTTTAACCATGGGATGATGGCAGTGGTATCAAGACCGCCTGAATAAGCCAGTACAACTTTTTCTTTAGCCATTTTAATAAATCCTCCTATAAATACAGTGTTTTGAAAAATTACTTTATAATATATTCCATTTTTCGCCTACATGAACTATACAACGCAAATGTATATTATGCAAGTGATTTTTCAAAATATTCATTCAGTCAACGTATAATATGCATGTGATTTATGCATGGACACATAGCCAAATGACAGCAAAAACGTTGATAAACCGTATATTTTTAACGAATATACAAATATTCAAAAAAACCATTGCATAATATACAATCAAAATGTATAATTATAAAAGTTTTTGTATGAGGACCAACATATCGACTGATGGGTAAATGGAATATCCAGAGATTGAGCGGGTAGAATTAGATTGTCAGGTATCAAGTCTATCATTACCTATAATATATATGCTGATTAGATGTATGTTGACGAGGCTGACTAAGTGGGTATACAATCAAACAGGATATGCCTTAAGACCAATTCGTGGAATGGAAATATATATTCTTATAGAAATGTACATTAACATGGTATATCCGTGTCGTTTTATAGAAAAAAATGAAGAATGAAAAATGATATATAAATTTTTACATATATATGGAGGCAGTTATGATTAAGGTAGGAATTATCGGATCAACAGGATACGCAGGACAGGAGATAGTAAGAATCCTTCTTGGACATAAGGAAGCGGAGATCGTATGGTACGGTTCAAGAAGCTTTATCGATCAGAAATATTATCAGGTATACGGCAATATGTTCCAGATTGTGGATGCGAAGTGTATGGATGACAACATGGAGGAGCTTGCATCGAAAGTAGACGTCATATTTACAGCTACACCACAGGGACTTTGCGGATCACTGGTGAATGAGGAGATTCTGTCAAAGGTGAAGATCATAGATCTCAGTGCGGATTTCAGAATAAAGGATGTCGCTACTTATGAGAAGTGGTACAAGATAGAGCACAAGAGCCCACAGTTTATTGATGAGGCTGTGTATGGTCTCTGTGAGATCAACAGGGAGGATATAAAGAAGTGCAGACTTCTTGCAAATCCTGGATGCTATACAACATGCTCCATCCTTTCACTCTACCCACTGGTTAAGGAAGGCCTGGTTGACGCCAACTCCATCATTGTTGACGCTAAGTCTGGAACATCAGGTGCCGGAAGAGGCGCGAAGATCGCCAATCTCTACTGTGAGGTCAATGAAAGCATAAAGGCTTATGGAGTTACGACACACAGACATACGCCTGAGATAGAGGAGCAGCTTGGATATGCAAATGGCAGTCCGATAGTTATCAACTTCACGCCACACCTTGTTCCTATGAACAGAGGAATACTTGTGACAGCATATGCCAACCTCAAGGAGAAGGTTGATTACGATACAGTGAGAGCCGCATACGATAAGTACTATGCAAATGAGAGATTTATCAGGGTTCTCGACAAGGATGTATGTCCTGAGACCAGATGGGTTGAGGGCAGCAACTATGTGGATGTCAACTTCAAGATAGATGAGAGAACAAACAGAGTTATCGCCATGGGCGCACTTGACAATCTTGTAAAGGGGGCTGCAGGTCAGGCGGTACAGAACATGAATATCATGTTTGGATTTGACGAGGCAGAAGGACTTCGTATGGCTCCTGTATTCCCATAAAAACGAATAGTAGCTCATATATGAATATGCAAGAATTGTTTAGATATCTGATCAAGAAGATATACTTGAATATACACTTGGAAATAAGGTGGTAGGATGAAGATAATTCCGGGAGGCGTGACAGCCCCTGCGGGCTTTAGGGCAGCAGGACTACATGTTGGAATAAGAAGAAATAAATTAAAAAAAGACATGGCGCTTCTGGTGAGTGATGTTCCGGCTCATGTGGCAGGAGCATTTACACAGAACATGGTTCAGGCAGCACCGGTCATATACGACAGGCGGCTTTGCCAGAATGTGGGAATGTGTCAGGCACTGGTGGTAAACAGTGGTGTGGCAAATACCTGTACCGGCGAGCAGGGAATCCATGATGCTGAGGCCATGGCGGCGCATGTGGGTAAGAGCCTTGGCATAGATTCGGCTATGGTTGCGGTGGCTTCCACCGGAGTCATAGGAATGCGACTTCCTATGGATGTCATACAGAGAGGCATAGATATGCTGGTGCCGGAACTCTCATACTCGATAGATGCCGGAGTTGATGCGGCTGAGGCGATAAAGACGACGGATATCTATAAGAAAGAGATAGCCGTAACTTTAGAGATCAAAGGGCAGCAGGTCACCATCGGAGGCATGTGCAAGGGATCCGGAATGATCAATCCAAACCTCGGAACCGTACTCAGTTTCATCACGACAGATCTGAATATCAGCTCAGAGTTGCTTGACAAGGTGCTGAAGTCAGATGTGGTCGATACATACAATATGGTGTCTGTGGATGGAGACATGTCTACAAATGACACTGTAATGATATTTGCAAATGGTATGGCGGGCAACGAGGAACTACTTGAGACCGATGACGATTTTCCGGCTTTTGTCGAGGCTATAAGATATATCAACAGAGCATTTGTCAGAGCGATAGCATCAGACGGCGAGGGCGCAACCAAGATGTTTCAGGTGGACGTGTCGGGTATGCCTGATAAGGATACGGCAAGGCATCTGGCAAAGGCGATAGTCGCCTCGAATCTTGTAAAGTGTGCCATGTATGGTGCTGATGCCAACTGGGGCAGGATAGTCTGCGCCATGGGGCAGAGCGGAGTGAAGTTTGATCCGTATAGGGTAGATATAGAGATATCCAGTGTGGCAGGACATCTGGAGATCGTAAAGCATGGAGTGACGACGGATTATGATGAGAAAGAAGCCAGTCACATACTCTCGGAGAAACAGATAAAGCTCAAGGCACATATGAATATGGGTGATGAGACTGCCACAGCATGGGGCTGCGATCTCACATATGATTATATCAAGATAAATGCGGATTACAGAAAATAAGTTGCGTGGTGGTGATGAAAGTACATTGCAAATATACAGCTACATCATAGAATATAATTTATAGAATATTGACTATAGTCAATAATATGGATGAGGCTGAACGAGAACGATAAATAAATCAATAATCATGAAATCCAAAAGATATATTTGAGGACAAAAAACATTTAGAGACAAAAGATATATTTGGAGACAAAAGATATAAAACATAGAAGAAAGAAGGACAGAGAAATGGTTATAGGTGATTACACAGTAGATCAGGTAATTGAGAAGGCACAGACACTGATAGAGGCTATGCCGTATATCAAGAAATTCCAGGGCAAGACAGTGGTTGTAAAGTACGGCGGAAGCGCTATGCTTGATGAGAACCTCAAGTACAATGTCATAAAGGACGTTGCCATGCTGAAGCTTGTCGGCATGAAGCCGGTCATCGTACACGGCGGCGGCAAGGAGATCAGCAAATGGGTAGAGAAGGTCGGCAAGGAGGCAGAATTTATCAATGGTCTCCGTGTGACAGATGCAGAGACCATGGAGATCGCAGAGATGGTTCTTGGAAAGGTCAACAAGAGCCTTGTAAGTCTCATGCAGAAGATCGGCCTTAAGGCAGTCGGAATCAGCGGCAAGGATGGCGGTATGTTCACCGTCAAGAAGAAGTTCCCTGGTGGCAAGGATATAGGTTATGTGGGAGAGATAACAAAGGTTGATACATCACTGCTCACATCTCTCATCGAGGACGATTTCATTCCTGTTATCGCACCTATAGGCGTGGATGAGAATTATGAGGATTACAACATCAATGCGGATGACGCAGCATGTGCAGTTGCCACGGCTCTTGAGGCGGAGAAGCTTGTATTCCTGACAGATATAGAAGGTGTATTCATAGATCCAACAGACAAGTCAACACTCATCTCCGAGATGGATATACATGAGGCAAAGGAGATCATTGAGAAGGGCGTTGTAGGCGGAGGTATGCTGCCAAAGCTTAACAACTGTATCTCGGCTATGGAGAATGGAGTTTCAAGAGTTCATATCCTTGATGGACGTCTCCAGCACTGCCTGCTTCTTGAGTTCTTCACTCAGAAAGGTATTGGAACAGCTATTCTTAAAGAGCCATTGTTTTAAAGCAAGAAACAGCACATGTTCATTGCGCCGACAGGCGATATGATTAAATATTAAAAGAAGCCAGAATGTGCCGGTCATCGCACAGTCTGGCTTCTTTTGATAATAAAGATATTATAACGCATCTAAATATGAAGAATGACATACAATTGGACTGTCCAAGCATCCTGGATATAAATTTTGTTACATTTGTCTTGTTGTAAAAAGTATCAATGAACATAGAATAAAAAGGGACTTTTGTGAAAAAAGTAACAAAAATGAAATATAATAGAAATATATTGTTGTAAAATATAAAATGATTAGATACAATGAAACTGTGTAATTCCGTGCGGACACAGGAGGTGTCGGCACATTGAAAATAACAGTAACAAATTTTAATAAAAAGCTAAAAAGATACATATTTTTTATAGTGATATGTTTTGTATGTATGTTGGCAGGCGGCTGCGGCGGTGAGACCATAGTGGTGTCTGAGCCGTCAGAAAGTGTGAAAGACGAGAAAAACGCAGCATCTGAAAACGTGCCGTCGGAGGAGAAGACTGAATCGGTCACTAGTGCAGATAAGATTATTGTGTATGTGTGCGGAGCAGTCGAGAATCCGGATGTGTATGAGCTGGATCCTGGGGCGAGGATAAATGATGCCCTTGAGGCTGCAGGCGGATTCTCAGGGGATGCAGATATGAATATGATCAATCTGGCAGAGCCTGTGTCCGATGGACAGAGGGTTTATTTTCCGGTTCAGGGGGAAGACATGACCGGCGACAGTCAGGATATGAACGCTGCATTGGAAACTGATATTTATGGGGATGATACATCTCTTGTAAATATCAATAAGGCTGGAGTCAGTGAACTCACACAGCTTCCGGGAATCGGAGAAACCAGGGCTGGTCAGATAGTTGAGTATAGAGAGACTCATGGAAAATTTTCTTCAAAGGAAGATCTGAAGAACGTCAGCGGCATAGGAGACAGCACATATGAAAAATTGGAGTCTCATATAACAGTAGATTAGAAGATCCGGGAGAGAGGATTTAATAATAGAAAGGAAGTTACAATGAAAAAGGTCCTTGTTGTAGATGATGAGAAATTGATAGTTAAGGGTTTGAAGTTCAGCCTTGAACAGGATGATATGGAAGTTGATACAGCTTACGATGGCGGAGAGGCTGTAGAAAAGATAAAGAATAACGATTATGATATAGTGCTTCTGGATATAATGATACCTGTGCATACAGGCATAGAGGTATGTCAGATGGTTCGGGAATTTTCGAATGTACCTATAATTATGCTTACAGCAAAGGGCGAAGATATGGACAAGATCATGGGGCTTGAATATGGTGCAGATGACTATATAACAAAACCATTCAACATACTTGAGGTCAAGGCGCGTATAAAAGCTATTCTCAGGAGAAGCGGCAAGAAGGCAGCACCGGTGAAACAGTCAAATGTCATGGAGATAAATGGCATGAAGGTTGAGCTCGACAGCCGCCGTGTGTTTGTCGGTGGCAAAGAATTGAATCTCACAGCGAAGGAATTCGACTTGCTTGAGCTTCTGATGGCACATCCAAATAAAGTATATTCAAGAAATGAGCTTCTCAGCACTATATGGGGAGATTCATATCCGGGAGATGCCAGAACCGTTGATGTTCATGTTAGAAGACTCAGGGAGAAGATAGAGGCAAACCCTGGTGAGCCTGTATATATTCATACAAAATGGGGAGTAGGATATTTCTTCAAGGGATGATATGAAAAAAAATAAAGATACAGTTGGTTTGAAAATTAAGTTGAGTCAGAGAGTTATCATTTCGCTTTTGGTTGCGGTGAGTATTGCTATGTTATCGTATGCGGGTCTTGAAGCGGTCATAAGGACTGTTGATTCAAGAAACAGACAAGAATTCGACAAGCATGTTGATGAGTGCGCAGATTATGCAGTGTATGCAGTCAACAGCTGCAATGCGGATGGTGATATTGGAAAAGCCATGGGAGAGATAGCAACCATGGCTTATTCGTTATCGGGGAGAATCCTTGTAGTTGACACAGAATATAAAGTAGTCATTGATTCCTATGGTAAAGATGTAGGCAAGTATATGACGTCACCATCAATCCTTGATGTTATGCTGGGAAAGCAATCAGAGATTACAGAGAGCGATGACTCTGTCTACAGAAAGGTAATGCCTGTTATAAACAGTGAGGGTTATACGGATGCGGTGTCGTGATCTTCTGGATTCTGGTTGTCATTGTGGCGGGTGTAGGCATCTGGATGGCTACCAACGGATCAGTACCTTCTTGGTACAAGTACTTGGCCACTGGATTGTTCGTTAGCTATAAGGGATTTAAGAGTTTATAAAAACATATTGTGACCATGCACCGTTGCAAAGGGAATGAGCACAAGACAACAAAAAATCACAGAGTTAAAACACATGAGAAGATAGAAAAAACTATCAATTCAACAAATAAAAAAATATCGAACTTATGAGAAACAAGGCTCTTCTTCCAGGAACAACACTCAAGGGCGGCAAGTATCGCATTGAGCGTGTGCTCGGTCATGGCACTTTCGGCATAACATATCTCGCGTCGTGCAGTGTGACGGTTGAAGGTGAGTTAGGACAAATGTCTGCCAACATCAATGTAGCAGTAAAAGAGTTTTTCATGAGCGAGATAAACAACCGCAACGAAGGCAGCAACGCGGTTGAAGGCTCTACAGGCGAATTGTTCACAAACTATTGCTATAAGTTTAGGCGCGAAGCTGAAAACATGGCTAAGTTGCGACATGAAGGCATTGTACAGGTAAGCGATGTGTTTGACGAAAACAACACCGCATATTATGTCATGCAATACATCGACGGCGGGTCGCTTGACAGCTACATCATAAAGAAAGGACGGTTGGCAGAGAGCGAGGTCGTGCGCCTTACGTCTGAGATCGGTGACGCGCTACACTACCTGCACTCTAAGCGTATGCTGCATCTTGATCTCAAGCCAAGCAATGTGATGCTTGACAAGAACGGACATGCACATCTCATTGACTTCGGACTGTCCAAGCAATATGACGCCACAGGCAATCCTGAGTCGAGCACCTCTGTAGGTGCAGGCACGCCTGGATATGCACCTATAGAGCAGACCACACATAACGACAGCACGTTCCAACCGACAATAGACATCTACGCCCTCGGTGCCACAATGTTCAAGATGCTCACAGGGCAACGTCCTCCTGAAGCATCAGACATTCTCAATGAAGGTTTCCCGCGCAGCCTGCTGTTGCAAAAGG
>OLGZ01001086.1_pt1 | contig 17087 bp, 14 predicted proteins | sample 1605981 | NCBI WGS metagenome assembly OLGZ01 (sample SAMN03283291) | human gut metagenome | biome: human-associated habitat; material: feces | host: Homo sapiens | place: Peru | collected 2012 | reverse complement strand
GATTAGGGATTAGGAGTGACTGGGATTCTCCGGCATCGTCATCCCGAGCGCAGCCCTCGATCTTTACTGCATTGCGGGAATCAGCGTGTATGCGCTGAGGAAAAACGATGTCCTAGTGCTACCTCACATCAGGCGCTGAACGTTCTGCAATAAAGATTTCTCGACTACGCTCGAAATGACGATGCGCGCGAAGCGCTATCAAAACTTCGCGGCGCTTCTATATTTTTATGCGCCGCACCATCATTTCGCATTTCTCATTGCTAATTTCTCATTCAATCGAGGCTTTCATCCCCAATCAAGGGACGGCACGCTCCATGGGCTACCCCTAAACACTTACATATTGTAAAATTTTTTTCCTCTCTTTTTTCTTTAAAGGCTTTATGCTAAAATAATACGGTTATGTAGAAAGAAAAAAGCGTTATGTAGATACTTTTTTATTGAATCGAATATTTCGCTAGGAATCATGAGATTATCCTGCTTCTTCGACGTATTTGTAAAAAGTAAAGGATGATGGAGGCTTATGGGTCATATTTCTGTAATAGGCAGCTGTAATATGGACATTACCGTGGAGGCGGACAGAAGACCGCAGGCGGGCGAGACCGTGATGGGCAGCCGCCTGATCGTTTCTCCCGGAGGCAAGGGTGCAAATCAGGCTGTCGCAGCAGCGCGCCTCGGGGCTAGCGTATACATGATCGGCTGTGTGGGGGATGATGCTTACGGGACACTCATGAAAAAGGCGCTGGAAGAGAGCGGCGTGAAGACGGACTATGTGGAGACGCTCTCCGGCATCACGACAGGCACGGCACACATCACGCTTGCGGAAGGGGATAACAGTATCATCGTCATCAAGGGGGCGAATGACAAGGTCAGCCGCGAGATGATCGATAAGGACTGGGATGTGATCTCTTCCTCTGATCTCGTCATGCTGCAGCATGAGATCCCGATGGACACGATCGGCTATATCATCGACCGCTGCTTTGAAGCAGGCGTCCCTGTGATGCTGAATCCGGCACCGTACATGGATATCCCGAAGGACTGGGTCAGGAAAGTGACCTATCTCACACCGAATGAACATGAAGCGGCGCTGATGTTTGACGGAATGGATCGGGATGAGATCCTGATTTCTGAAGCCGGCAAGGTCATCATGACCGTCGGTAAAGACGGCGTGGTCTATGGCGAAGCGGGCAAGGTCGTCAAGGTCGCCGGCTTCACGGTGCCGGTCGTCGATACGACCGGGGCAGGCGATACCTTCAATGGGGCTTTTGCGGCAGCGCGCTGCGAAGGCCTGGCTATCCAAGAAGCCATTCGTTTTGCCAATGCGGCGGCAGCACTGTCTGTCGGAAAGATCGGTGCACAGGGTGGTATGCCATGGCGCAAAGAAGTGGAGGAGATGCTCTCATGCAGAAAATAGGGATTTTAAACAGCCATATTGCCAAGGTTTTAGCAGACCTCGGTCATACAGATAAGATCTGTGTCGGAGACTGCGGCCTTCCGGTGCCAGCCGGTACGCCGAAGATCGATCTCGCACTGCGTCTTGGTGAACCGAAATTCATCGAAGTCGTGAAGGAAATGGCGAAATACATGGAGATCCAGAAGGTCTATATCGCACCGGAGACGGAAAAGGAAAATCCGGAGCAGTGGAAAGCGCTCCACGAAGTGTTCCCCGAAGATGCTGTGGAATGGGTCATGCTGGATAGCCATGAAGAGCTGAAGGCATGGGAAAAAGACTGCAAAGCCGTCATCCGTACGGGCGAAATCACTCCGTATTCGAATATTATTCTCGAGTCCGGCGTCATCTTCTAAGAGAGGTAGTACATGGATATCAATATGATCGGGATTTGCAAAGCCTTCGGGACGAATAAGGTCTTGGGCGGAGTCAATCTCCACATCCGTCCTGGCGAAGTCCACGCACTGATGGGGGAGAATGGCGCAGGCAAATCCACATTAATGAATATTTTGACGGGCATCCACAAGGCGGATGCCGGCACCATTCTGGTGGATGGCAAGGAAGTGACTTTCCGCAATAATAAAGATGCGGAAGAGCACGGAATCGCTTTCATTCATCAGGAGCTGAATATCTGGCCGAATCTGTCTATCCTGGAGAATCTTTTCCTGATGAATCAGCCGAAAACGGCTTTTGGCTTCATTGATTTCAAAAAGATGCGCCAGATGGCGGAAGAAAAGTGTCAGGAGATGGGCATTACGCTGCCGCTCGATGAGATCGCAGGGGAATGCTCTGTCGGTCAGCAGCAGATGACAGAGATCACACGAAATCTGATGCTCGATGCCAAGACGGTCATCATGGATGAACCGACCGCGGCTTTGACGGAGCGTGAGACCGACAGTCTTTTCGAAGTCATGAGAAAGCTGAAGGCGAAGGGCGTCTCCATCATCTATATTTCTCATCGTATGGAAGAGGTATTCAATAACTGTGATACCATCACCGTCATGCGTGACGGGCAGATCATCAGCAGCCGCCCGACAGAAGAAACGAATATGGACCAGATCGTAGGCGATATGGTCGGCCGAGTGATGAGCGAGTACTATCCGGCGCGTACGAATGTACCCGGTGATGAAGTATTCAAGGTCGAAGATTTTTCGCAGCCTGGCGTTTTCGAGCACATCTCCTTCTCCGTCAGAAAAGGGGAGATCCTGGGGGTAGCCGGTCTCATGGGCGCTGGTCGTACAGAGATCATGAGAGCGATCTTCGGTGTGGATCCACACAAGGAAGGAAAGCTCTACCTCTCCGGCAAGGAGATCAAGATCAAAAAGCCGCTGGATGCCATCAAGCTCGGCTTTGGCTTCATTACAGAGAACCGTAAGACGGAAGGGCTCATTCTGGATTTCTCGATCAAGAAAAATATTGCACTCCCAAGCGTGAATGCCCTCGCCAAGAGCGGCGTCATCAATGACAAGGAAGAATTCGGTTTCGCAGATACGTTATCGCACAAGCTCGGCGTCAAGACACAGACCATCGAGCTTCCTGCAAGCGCGCTCTCTGGCGGCAACCAGCAGAAGGTCGTCATCGCGAAGTGGGTGGGCATGCATCCGAAGCTGCTCATCCTGGATGAACCGACCCGCGGCATCGATATCGGTGCGAAAAAGGATATCTATGACCTGATGAATGAACTGACCGCTCAAGGCGTATCGATCATCATGGTTTCTTCTGAACTGCCGGAAGTCATCGGCATGAGCGACCGTATCATGGTCATCCACGAAGGACATCTGGCGGGCATCATCGATCATAAAGATGCGACACAGACACGTATTATGACATTGGCTACCGGAGGAGAGTAAGCATGAATTCCGAAAAAGTTAAAAATCTTGTGAGAGAAATGGGGCCGCTCATTGGTCTCATTGTCCTCTTTATCGTTATCGCGGCTTTGAATGACAGCTTCATCGATCCGTCGAACCTGAAAAATCTGGCTCGTCAGATCTCTATCAATGCGCTCATTGCCTTCGGCATGACCTTCGTCATACTGACCGGCGGCATCGACCTCTCTGTCGGTTCGATCCTCGCGCTGTCTTCTGCGCTCATGGCGAGCATGATCGCCAAAGGGACGAATCCGGAGCTCGCGATCCTTTTCTCTGCTTTCATCGGTATCCTGCTCGGCACGGTGAATGGTGTCATCATTTCCTACGGAAAGGTCGCTCCTTTCATTGCAACGCTCGCTACCATGACCATCTATCGCGGCGCGACGCTCGTCTATACGAATGGTAATCCGATCTCCGGCCTTTCGGATGATCCTTTCTTTACCGGCTTCGGTCAGGGCTTCATCATGGAAGTCCCGGTCCCGGCCATCGTGATGCTCATCGCCTTTCTGATTCTTTTCTTCATCCTGAAGAAGACGCCGCTTGGCCGTCAGACCTATGCGGTCGGCGGGAATGAAAAAGTTTCCTATATTTCCGGGATTAAGATTGACAGAATCAAGATTTTTGCGTATGCTTTGACTGGATGCCTTTGTGCTATCGCCGGCGCTATCTTGACTGCCCGCCTGAACAGTGCGCAGCCGACAGCCGGCATGGGCTATGAGTTGGATGCTATCGCAGCTGTCGTCTTGGGCGGTACCTCGCTCGCAGGCGGCAAAGGCCGTATTTCCGGCACGCTCATCGGTGCTCTCATCATCGGTACCTTGAATAATGGTCTGAACATTTTGAATGTGTCCAGCTTCTATCAGCAGGTTGTCAAAGGCGTAGTTATTTTGCTTGCCGTCCTGATGGATCGCAAGAAGAACTAAGGAGGAAAACATTTTGTTTAAGAAAATCGCATTAACAGCTCTCATTGGCGCAGCACTCATCTCTGCTGCTGGTTGTGGCGGCTCTGATAAGAAAGCCGACTCTTCTGCTGCTTCCGGCGCGAAGAAAGTCACCATCGGCTTCTCTGTCTCCACGCAGAACAACCCATTCTTCGTCACCATGGCAAACAGCGTCAAAGCAGCTGCTGAAAAGGCTGGCGTGAATGTCAAGATCGTCGATGCACAGAATGATCCGGCAAAACAGTCCAATGATATCGCTGACCTGCTCCAGGGCAACATCAGCGTCCTCATCGTGAATCCGGTAGACTCCGCAGCAGTATCCAACTCTGTCCTTGCAGCCAATAAAGCCAAGATCCCGGTCATCACTATCGACCGTGCTTCTGACAAGGGCGAAGTCGCTGTACACATCGCTTCCAACAACATCAAGGGCGGCGAAATGGCAGCAGAATACATCGTTTCCAAACTCGGAGAAGGCACTCCGGTCGCTGAACTCGAAGGTATCCCGGGCGCATCCGCTTCCCGTGAACGCGGCCAGGGCTTCCATAACATCGCTGACAAGAAACTGAAAGTCCTCGCAAAGCAGAGCGCAAACTTTGATCGCAGCCAGGGCCTGACCGTTTCTGAAAATATCCTCCAGGCAAACCCGGATGTCAAAGCTATCTTCGCACAGAACGATGAAATGGCTCTCGGCGCTATCTCCGCTGCCAAAGCTGCCAACAAGCAGATCTTCATCATCGGCTTCGATGGCACGGATGACGGCGTGAAAGCAGTCAAAGACGGCACCATGGCAGCTACCATCGCACAGCAGCCAGACAAGATGGGTGAAATCGGCGTCGATGCTGCTCTGAAGCTCGCTAAGGGCGAAAATGTCGAAAAGAACATCGCTGTCGATCTGAAACTGATCGAAAAGAAATAATTGCCTTTCCTGACAACCTGAAAAAACCGCAGCCAAAGCTGCGGTTTTTTGTCGTGAGAAAGCGAGAACTCTTTTTCCTTTGCGGTAAGACGGGGGATGGTAGGAAATCACAAGCAGATCCTGTTACCTTGAAAGGGGGATTGGGCGTCAATGATAGACCTATCGGGGAAGAATTAAAGAGGGGAAATTTCATCGAATGCAGCGATGTTGTATGATTTTTCTACATGAAATCGTTAAAACATAGTTATAAAAACCATAAAACCGGCCTGACGGTCGAAGGGAAAAACAAGCAAACCTCGCTTCACTCGAAGGAATCCCTCTTTTTTGTGCCTACGGCACCACCTCCCTCCCGGAGGGTGACGGCGCGGATGGAGTGAATAATGACTTTCACCCTTCTGCCACACTTGTGTGATAGATGGAGAATAAATAAGGCGTATAAATTAAATATTATAGCCACATGGCCACAATTAAAAACTTTAAGCACAAATAGCTTGAAAATTTAATTCTATTCATATATTATTAAGGCTATAGGAAATATAATTTAAAAATATAAGCGAAAGCTTAGGAGAAAGTTGTATTCTATTCTCCTGCCGTCGAAACAAGGACAGACGGGCGGGGGATTGGGATAGATTTTTATTTTATTGGTCAGTCAAAAGGAAGGAGAGATGAGGAAGATCGTTTTAGCCTGCCTGTTTCTGCTCGGGCTTCTGCTGATGCCTGTCATGCACGCGTCGGCGGCTACGCAGTCATCGGACACGATGATACTGGAGTGGAGAGCAGAGAAGGCGTGGATCGACAAGGGCGACTTGTGCCTGCGCGGTACATTCACCTATTTCAGAGGAAAACGCTGGTAAATAGAGAGAAGGTATTTGTCATGAAAAAAAGAAATTTGTCAAGCATTATGGTAGTAGTTGTGTTGACAATGGGGGGGGTAACCTGATTCATGCAGCATACGATGAAAATTTAAATATGTACACGCTCGATGCTGTCGTCGTCGAAGCGGATAAGACGAAGAATAAATTCGGCGATACCATCACGGAACAGTCGTACTATCGTACCGGCGGTGATGTGAAGGTCATCACGAGAGAAGAAATCGAAAAACGTCATTACACAGATTTGACGGAAGCCATTAAACGTATTCCGGGGGTTACTTTCCAGAACCCTGGATATCGTGGTGGAGAATATGGATACGCCGCCTATAATAATGGTGTATCCATTAATGGCGATAGCAGAGTCATTATTTTAGTAGATGGTCGGCGTGTAGATAATTTAGCCAGCCAGAGAATCAGCGGTACAAGCAAAAAAGGAACTAAGTCTACGGGTGTTGATTTAGACCATGTAACTAACATGGAAAATGTAGAAAAAATTGAAGTCATTAAAGGTCCAGGCGCATCGGTATATGGGGCAGATGCTACTGGCGGGGTTATTAATATTATTACCAGAAAGGGTGGAGCCGTAACTACGGGTTCCGTTGACTTATCTACAGGTTCCTGGGATAAACATAATTATGCGGTAAGTCTTTCCGGAAGTGCGGGAGATGATAAGTCGTTCCACTATTTTATTTCCGCTAACCGGAATATGTCTGGTGATACCAAATTTAAAGATGGCTTGGCAGATAAAGTGGGTACACTGGCAGGTTCAAGATATAAGGAAGATGGAGTAAACGTCCGGTTGGATAAAGACTTCAATGACACTCATAATTTGAGCATTTCCTACAATCATAAAGACGGCAGAGACGGTTATCCGGTCACCACACCAAATCTGAAATATTGGAATGAAAAAGACTGGTATGCTCTTCTGATGCGTGTAGCCGTAGGGAGACTGGATGAAAACAATCATGCCATTGAAAAAGCCACCAATTTTACGATTGCCAGAGAATTGCCATATTATCGCAATTTGTTTACTGCCAGAGCACTCTATGATGTAACTAATGACTTTAATCATAATGATTTGGATGTAGTGTATACCTTTGCTAAAGATAATGGTATGGACAGCTTTATCCGTTTCTACGACCAGAGCCACAGCTACGCAGGGAGAGCCAATTTCTGGTTCTCTGACTTTGCCTCCGGCGGTGGCAATTCTGCGGCGGGATCCGGCTATGATAACTACATGGAATATGTCAATGCCCATGGCGGTACGATTAACCAGGAACAGCTGAATGCATGGATGAAAGAACATTTGACTCCATTCCCGGGAACGGTGACAGAAGAACAGAAGGAATGGTGGCAGAATAAGACGGAAGGCGGCAATTCCCCAGTTACCGATTATAATGAAGAGAAAAACCGCGGCGCTCAGTTGCAGCTGGCTAAAACATTTGGCAACCATGATGTGATTGCCAATGTACTGTATGACAAAGCGAAAGTGTTTAAGAGAAATAAAAATGATGATGGACATACGTACTTCACCCATCTTTCCCGTAAAACATTATCCGCTTACGTGCAGGATAAAATCCATGTGACCGACAAATGGGACATCACTCCTGCCATTCGGTATTCGAAATATAGCTCCATCAATACGACGATGAAGAGCAAGGGGGAGATCCTTCCGTCCAACGGAAAGGGAAATACCCATGCTCTTACTTATGCGTTAAACACGGAATACATGTTTAACGATACGGCCAGCATGTACCTGGGATGGACCAAGGTATTCCGTCCGCTTCGCCAGGGGGACTATTCTACAATTGATGTAGTCACCAATTCTCCATTGGAAGATGAAGAGGGCAATGTATATACAGTAGGTATTCGGAAGGATTTGTCGGATAAAACATCCATTGCCGTACATTACGACATAACCAAGATGAGCAATGCCATTGCAACCTTCCCAGTTTGGACAGGCTCTGAATTTAAGAGCGCTGCTATCAATGCCAAGGAAGATAAGCAATCCTTCAATATTACATTGGACCATAGATTTAACGATCACCTCACATTGAGCGCATCCTACACGCATCTGAAAGATAAGTGGGCTGCTAAAAATGGGGCCATTATTGATCCGAATTGGATGATGACCAATGCAGGGGATGTGAATACAGCCATCAATCATCTGCGCCCGGAAAATTATTATTCTCTTAACTTGTCCTATGAAAATGGCAAGCTCTATACGGGTCTTTTGACAAACTGGTACACAGGCAATGATTTGTCTGCGTTCACATCAAAGCGCTTCCTCGTGATGGATTGGAATATCAATTATGATATTGCCAAGGACATTACGGCTTACGTTCTGGTTTCCAACCTTACGAATCAGGCTTATGAAACATGGTACAGCGGCAGCTGGGGTCCTGGAGCCTATTCTATGCCGGCCCGGAGTTTCCTCGTTGGTGCAAGATATAAATTCTAATTGTATGAATGCAAAATGGGCTGGAGTTTTCCAGTCCATTTTTTGTAAGGAGCGCCTATGAAAAAATATGGCATTCTCATTGTGATTTTTCTTCTGCTCGCCGCAGGGTATGGGCTGTACCTGCAGCATGGCAATGCGCTGCAGGATACAGGCGACAGGGAGGAGGAAAAGGGACATTACCCTGTCACCATTTCCAACTATACCAGCAGCGGCGAGGCGAAGGACTACATCTTTACCAGGAGACCGCAGCGGGTCGCGGTAGACCGGTCCAACAATCTGGAAATTCTGCTGGCTTTGGGACTATCCGACCGCATTTCCATGGTATCCGTGCGCCATGGTAATGAATCGTATGAAGAAATGGAAGCGGCATACGGTGAGGAAATGGCAAAGATTCCGGGCATCCATAATACTACCTATGAAGACTTTGACATGGAAACTGTGCTTGCCAGTCAGCCGGAGCTTATCATGGGCTGGCAGTCCACCTTCGGCAAGAGCCGCCTCCGCTCTACAGGCTGGTGGAATGAAAAGGGGATTAACACATATATTTCGCCGTCTGCCAATTCCATTCTGGAGCGGCGGACCGTGGATGATGAGATCCAATTCATTGACGATGTAGGACGGATCTTCGATAAGAAAGAGCAGACCGATGCGATGATCGGTGAAATTCGGAAAGAAATCAAGCGGGTCCGAGAGGAAACCGAAGGGAAACCTGCCCCCCGCGTGGTGGTGATGGAACTCCTGGGAAAAGACATTTCCAACTACAGCGATCGTACCACCGCAGGCAACATGGTCACGGAACTGGGAGGGCGGATGCTGCTGGATTCCAGGCGCATAGGACGGGAAGACCTGCTGGAAGCGGATCCGGACGTGATCTTCGTGGTGTACCTGGAGTCGAGAGACAAGGAACGAGTGCTGGACTTCTTCCGCAAACCGGAAGTAAGCTCCATGAAAGCTGTACAAGGAAATCGTATCTACTTCCTGCAGCTGGACAACATCTACTGCCCGGGAGTACGCACCATCAAAGGACTGAAACTCATTCGTGACGGTATGTATCCGGAGTTAAAGGGAAAGTCATAGAAAATCACGAAAAAGGCTGCTCGGGGTCACCTGGTTCAGAAGTCTAACGGAGGCAGTGCTGCGCGAAAAGTATAAAAGTATCGCGAAATTTTTGTTTTACACACACTATTCACGAAATATGAGAAACCTATAGAGCCGACAGAACCTGATGAACCTGTTTCTCCTAGTCCTGATCTCAAGCCACCAGTCGCTGTCAATCCATTTCCCCATTGACGCCGTCCCTGCTCATCCTTATAATAAATAAGATATGATTTTATAAGGGTAAGGAATCGGATATGAATAACGACTATGCAAGCATTTTCTCCGGCATTTTAAGAGAGAATCAGATAAAGACAAATGAACCCATGAAGCGTCATACCACCTTTGGCATTGGTGGGCCGGCAGATTGTTTTCTGATGCCGGAAACGACAGAAGAAGTGTGCCTCATCACAAAGCTCGCACATAAGCATGCGGTGCCGCTTTTCGTACTGGGCGGCGGGGCGAACCTGCTCGTCCGGGACAAAGGCATCCGAGGGGCGGTGGTATTCACCGGTCGTCTGCACCGCATGGAAAGGAAGGAGAATCTCCTGACGGTCGCGAGCGGAGTGCCTACGGCAGCTGCTGCAAGGAAAGCATTGGAGTATGGCCTCTCCGGCATGGAATTTGCCAGCGGCATTCCCGGCAGTATTGGCGGAGCTGCTTATATGAATGCGGGGGCCTATGGCGGAGAAATGGCGAAGATCATCGTTTCTGCTACCACCTGTGATGCAAAGGGGGATATCATTGTTCACTCCATCAAGGATATGGGCTATGGTTATCGCCACAGCCCCTTCATGCAGAACGGGGAAGTCATCCTTGATATCACTCTTTCGTTAAAGCCGGGCAATCAAAAGGACATCGAAGCGCTGATGAAGGATCTCAATCAGAGAAGAGCTACGAAGCAGCCTCTTGAAAAACGAAGCGCCGGATCCACCTTCAAGCGTCCCGATGGTCATTTTGTCGGGCAGATGCTCGAAGAGCTGGGACTTAAAGGATTTTCGGTGGGCGATGCGCAGGTCAGCGAGAAACACGCCGGTTTCCTCATCAATAATGGCCGTGCCTCCTGCGAAGATATGCTCTCTCTCATCCATCAGGTACAGCAGAAGGTCAAAGAGGCCTATGGCGTGGACCTGCATACCGAAGTCCAGATCGTAGGGGAAGAGTAAAAGAAGCCGAAAGGCTTCTTTTTTGTTTGTTGGTGACTGGGAACTAGGGATGAGTAGCTAGGGAAACACTGATTCAATCGTTGTCAAATTTCATTCTTGGATTTTTATACAGAGCGAGGAATCATCTGACGCGAATAGCGAGCTATTTAAGGAAGATGATGACGAAGCTATGTATAAAAATCCGTATGAAATCTGATTCTGCGATTTAATCAGCGTTTCCCTAAGGATTGGGGATTAGGAGTGACTGGTGGCTGATGACTGGGATTCTCTGGCATCGTCATCCCGAGCGCAGCCGAGGGATCTTTACTGCACTGCGAGAATCATCGTGTATGCACCGAGGGAAAACGATGTCCTGGTGCTGCCTCACATCAGGCGATGAGCGTTTTGCAATAAAGACCCTCGGCTACGGTCGAAATGACGTTGCGCACGAAGCGCTATCGAAACTCCGCGGCGCTTCTGATTTTTATGCGCCGCATCACCATTTCTAATTTCTCATTCGAACAGAGTTTTCGTACGCAATCAAGAGGCATCCCGTCCCGTGGGCTAACCCCGAACCCCGAACCCTGAACCACTAACCCTTTCCCCATTTTCCTCATGACAAATTTCCTCTGAGCATTTATACTAAAGAAAAACGAAAAGGAGAGCACTATGGAAGTTGTAGCTTTTTATGGACCGCCAGGCACAGGTAAGAGTGACCGTGCGCTGGTGATCGCCTATGAGAATCAATGCTCCTGCATCATTGATGACGGGATCCTGATCTATCACAACCGCATTGTCGCGGGAAAATCTGCCAAGAGGGAAGAGAGCCGCCTCAAGGCTGTGCGCCGTGCGATTTTCTGGGATGAAGAGCAGAGAGAAGATGTGAAGAAGACGCTCCAGAAGATCCATCCGGACCGCATTCTGATCTTGGGAACGTCAGATCGTATGGTCGTGACGATCACGAAGGCGCTGGATCTGCCGGAGCCCTGCAAGTATATCCGCATCGAGGATGTGGCGCGTCCTGAAGAAATGATGAAGGCGAGCGAAGCGCGTCATAAGGAAGGGAAGCATGTCATCCCCGTTCCGACGATGGAGCTGAAGCCGTATTTCAAGGGGTACCTTGTAGATCCGCTGAAATTTTTCAGAAATCGGAAAAAGGAAGTGCCAAAGCGTTTCAGCGAACAGAATGAACGCTCTGTCGTGCGTCCGGTCTTCAGTTACTATGGCAAGCTCTCCTTCTCTGACCGCGTCATCGCTTCGCTTGTCCGTTATGCGGTGAAGGGGATGAAGAAAGTCAGGATCACAGGCGTCAGCAGTGAGAAGAGTGAAAGTCAGCTGAATGGCCTCATCCTAGCCCTTGACGTCTCCGTCCGCCCGGGGACGCCGCAGGAGATCAAATCGGTGATCCATACCATGCGTGACAGGATCCAGCGGGAGATCGAGCATACGACAGGCATGTCGCTCGAGACGATCCGTGTGAATGTGACAACAGACGTGACGAGGTAAGTAACTGGCGGCCGTGGATCAGAAACGATCATAGTCTGCAAACCGAGGGGAAGGCTGATGACATCAAAGGAGGGTTCTATGACTCAGATCAAAATCTGTGGCTTCACAGATCCGAAGGAGGCCGCATTTGTTTCCTATCCTGATGTCTCATATATGGGAATGGTGCTTTTCTTCGAGAAGAGCAAACGCAGCATTTCTCTAGAGACGGCAAAGGCCATCCTGCGTGCGGCAGATCCGCGCATCCAAAAGGTGGCGGTCGTGGTGTCTCCCTCGCCGGCACAGGCTGAGGAGATCGAGAAGGCAGGCTTCGACTATATGCAGGTGCACGGCGTGCTTGGAGCAGAGGTACTTTCCATGACCAGGCTCCCCATCATCCGTGCGTATAATGGCAAAGCGGAGGAAGAAGAGGATCCCCGCATCTGCGCTCATCTTTTTGATGCGGCAGAGCCAGGCAGTGGGAAGGCCTTCGAGTGGAAGAGGCTCGCGGAAAAGAAACGTAAGAAACCATGGTTTCTTGCGGGCGGCCTTACGGCAGAGAATGTAGGAAGGGCGATTTCCCTCATCCATCCTGACGTCGTCGACGTATCGTCGGGTGTGGAGTATACAGACAGGAAGGGGAAGAATCCGGAGAAGATAGCGGCGTTTGTTCAGGCTGTCAAAGAAAGCTGATGCTGGATGCAGAGCTTAGGAGGCATCCTTCTGCTGCCATTGGAGATATATCCTCCTTTTACAAACCTGCAGGCCCCATTGGATCCTTAGATCCCGATTCCAGTCTCACACCCTTCTCCCGTTTTGAATAAAAAACTCTTGACACAAATTCGCTTAGGGTGTATAGTAGCTTCAACTTCATAAAGGCAGTGAAGAGAAGAGTACATGAAGGACGCTGGCAAAGAGAGCTCGGGCAGGTGAAAACGAGCACAGACGAATCCATGGAAGATGGCCTCTGAGCCTGGCATGCTGAATGATGAAGCAGCCCGGGATCTCCCGATATAGAGACAAGGTATCAAGGCCATAGCCGGCGTACCTCATAAGGTGTCCCGAAGTGATTCGGACATAAAATTGGGTGGTAACACGAAGTATCTCGTCCCTTTCAGGGAGCGGGATTTTTTTTATTGCCCCGCATTTCCTATCAAGGAGGAATTCACTATGAAACTGACAAAAGCAATCGCACTGTCCCTCGCAGCCCTCGTCGCTGCAGGCGCTATCGCCGGCTGCGGCGACCAGAAGAAAGAAACCAAAGCACCGGCTGACAAGAAAGAGATCACCGTCGGCATCACCTCCGGCTATTCGGAACAGGTCATGGAGTTCGTCGCAAAGAAAGCAGAAAAAGAAGGACTCAAGGTGAACCTCAAGGCCTTCGGTGACTATGTCACTCCGGATGCCGCCCTTGCTGCCGGCGAGATCGACCTGAACTCCTACCAGCACGGCCCGTACCTCGAAGCCTACAATGAAAAGAACGGCACGAAGCTGATCTCCATCGGCAATACCTATCTTGCTCCGCTGCGCATCTACTCCAACAAGTACAAAGACCTGAAGGATGTGCCGGACGGTGCCAGGGTCTCCATCCCGAACGACCCGTCCAACGGCGGCCGTGCGCTCCTCCTCCTCGATAAGCAAGGTCTCCTCAAGCTGAAGGAAGGCACCGATCCGACCAAGGCTGTCGTCGGTGATATCGCAGAAAACCCGAAGCACCTCGAGATCCTCGAGCTCGAAGCGCCGCAGCTCCCGCGTTCTTTGGATGACGTAGCGATCTCTGTCATCAATGCCGGCTACGCAAAGGCTGCCAGCCTTGACACCAAGACCGCCCTCGCGACTGAAGACAATACCTCGCCTTATGTCAATATCATCGCAGCCCGCGAGCAGGATAAAGATAACCCGACCTACCAGAAATTCGTCAAGATCTTCCAGTCTGAGGATGTCAAGAAATACATCAATGACAACTTCAGCGACGGCCTCGTTCCGGCCTTCTGATAGCCGCTGGCTATGCGCCATGAAAGGCCCATCGGAGCATCTTCCCAAAAATGGAAATGCCCCGACGGGCCTTTTGTGTGCCTGACCGGAACGCGGGACCAGGGACGGTTGACTAGTGACTGGCAGCTCTCTCTCATTGTCATTTCGAGCAAAGCGAGAAATCTTTTCCATCGCGATCAGGGACTCACGCCCCCACATGTGCCGCGCACTTCTCCGCTTTCCTCATCTGTCTTTCATACCGCCTGTGCCCTATCCGCCCCTGCGGGGCACCTTCCCCTCGAGGAGAAGGCTGCGATACGAGAATACCATCCTCTAAAAAGGCGGCACACCACCTTTGTGAACCTATCCGCTCCCCAAGTACCGTCATCCCGAGCGCAGCCGAGGGATCTTTATTGCACTGTCGCCATATGCACACATGTGCCCTCACTCAAACGACACCTTGGTGCTTCCTTTTTCGTCTTTCCCTCGCTCACGATTTACCGCTCTGCAAGAAGGATCCCTCCACTTCGGTCGGGATGACAGGTGGAAGACGGATAATCTCACATAGTCTTTCACACCGCTGCGTGGATCCATCCTGCGCCTTTGGCGCGCCCCTTCTCTAAGGGGCTACTCGTATCGTAATATAACACCGCCAGTTCCAAAACATGCAACGTATCTCCCAGATGAGAGCCCTGAAGTTTGAAAGCAGAAAGAACATCTACCTTTTATGCAAATCCTCATAGGTTCAGTAAACACTGATTCAACCAAGCAAAAAAAGGAAGCTCTCGCGAGCTTCCTCTTTTGCCTGTGCTTTATTCCGCTTTCTTTTCCAGGATCTCCATGAACTGTTCTCCCGTGATGGTTTCCTTTTCATAGAGGTACTTTGCGAGCTCATCGAGCTTTTTGCGATGTTCCTCAAGGAGCCGCCTTGCCTTCTCATGCTGCGTCTTGATGAGATCGGAGACGGCCTTGTCGATGCGTGCCTGTGTCTCCGGCGAGCAGGCGAGGGTGGTATCGCCGCCTAGATACTGGTTCGTCACATTTTCCATAGCGACCATGCCGAATTCATCACTCATCCCGTACCGCGTGATCATCGCACGCGCCAGACGGGTGGCTTTCTCGATATCGTTCGATGCCCCATTGGTGGATGTGCCGAAGACGACCTCCTCCGCCGCACGGCCGCCGGTCAGGGTGGCGATCTGGTCCAGCATTTCCTCTTTATTCATGAGATAATGATTCCCCTGCTCCACCTGCATGGTGTAGCCCAGCGCCCCGCTGGTCCTTGGGATGATGGTGATCTTCTGCACCGGTGCGCTATGGGACGCCAGTGCTGCGACAAGGGCATGGCCGATCTCATGATAGGAAACGATGCATTTCTCTTTGTCCGTCAAGATCGCATGCTTCTTCTGATAGCCGGCGATGACGACCTCGATGGACTCCTCCATGTCTTCCTGTGTCGCATAGGGACGATGGTCGCGGACAGCACGGAGAGCGGCTTCATTCACGATGTTTGCAAGCTCTGCCCCTGATGCGCCGGAGGCCATGCGCGCCACCTTGTCGTAGTCGATGGAAGGCGCGGTCTTGATCTTCGCCGCATGGACCTTGAGGATCGCGACGCGCCCCTGCAGGTCCGGCAGCGTGACCGGCACCTGACGGTCAAAGCGTCCCGGACGTGTGAGCGCCGGGTCAAGTGACTCCGGACGGTTCGTCGCTGCGAGGATGATGACGCCTGCATTGTCTTCGAAGCCATCCATCTCTGTCAGGAGCTGGTTCAGCGTCTGCTCGCGCTCATCATTGCCGCCCAAGGCACCGCCGCCGCGCTTCTTGCCAATGGCATCGATCTCATCGATGAAAACGATACACGGTGCTTTTTCCTTCGCCTGCTTGAAGAGGTCGCGAACCTTCGCCGCCCCCATGCCGACGAACATTTCTACAAATTCCGAGCCAGAAATGGAGAAGAATGGCACTTCGGACTCGCCGGCGACGGCCTTCGCCAGCATGGTCTTGCCGGTGCCTGGCGGGCCCACGAGAAGGATGCCCTTCGGCATCTTGGCACCGATGTCTCTGTACTTCGTCGGATCATGCAGGTACTCGACGACCTCCTGCAGGCTGTCCTTCGCTTCATCTTCACCGGCGACATCGGAGAATTTGATCCCGTTCGTCGGCTTGACGAAGATCTTCGCATTCGATTTCCCCATGCCGAACTGCATCGCGCCGGGGCCTCCCATGTTCTTCATCAGCCGCTTATTCATGTAGTGGCCGATACCGAAGAAGATGAGGATCGGCAGTACCCAGGAGAGCAGCGCCGATAAGAGCGGATTCATCGCTTCGACGATCTCTCCGGTGAAATCCGCGCCCGACTTGTGCAGACGCTCCACCAGCTCGGGGTCATTCATGAGAGCTGTCTTGTATGCCTGCTTGTCGTCCTTCTTCGTAAAGAGGATCTTGTCCTGCTCCACCTGTACCTTGTCGATCTCCTGATTCTCCGTCATCGTCATGAAGGAGGAGTAGTCCACTTCTTTCACGGCATTCTCACGGAGCATCGGCACGAAGATCGAGTTGAACAGGAAGATCGCAAGGAAGATCAAAATGTAATACGCCAGTATGGGCCGTTTCGGCATTTTGACTTCGTTCATAGCGTTTCCTTTCTTTGAGATATATTTTTGACCATTGGTCAGTAATTATATTATACGCCCTTTGAAGAGGAAATGGTAGGGTGGGTTTGGGGCAGCGGATACAGCGGAGAAGGCGTCGGCTTCGCCGCAAATAGACCTATAACGATACACGCAGCCCTTTTTTCTCCTCCCTTCCTTTGGAAGGAGGTGCCCCGAAGGGGCGGAGGTTGGCCCCGTGAAACGGTACTCCCACATTCAGGGAAACCAACCC
>OLGZ01001075.1_pt1 | contig 17270 bp, 12 predicted proteins | sample 1605981 | NCBI WGS metagenome assembly OLGZ01 (sample SAMN03283291) | human gut metagenome | biome: human-associated habitat; material: feces | host: Homo sapiens | place: Peru | collected 2012 | reverse complement strand
GTACGACGGCGGCAAGCAGAAGCAGTGCAACTTCAAGGACGAGCGGGACGTGGACAAGCTGCTGGAAGTGCTGGCAAAGGAGCAGCCGCAGATCCATCTGCTCAGCGCAGCCGGTGAGCAGGTGCTGCAGAAGAAGGAAGCCGAAAAGGCTGCCCGCAAGCTGCCGGAAAGCGAGCTGACCGACGAAGCCCGGCACAGCATCACGGTGCTGCGCAAGGCAAAGGAATATCTGGAAGCAAAGCCGGAGATCGCCGATGAGCTGAGCGCAGCCGAGCGCCGCAAGCGCGCCCAGCTGCAGAGCAAGCCGGTGTACCGCTATGTGGCACTTGCCATCTTTGTTATGGGCATCGTCTCCGCGGCCTACGGCCTGTATGCCGTTACCACCCACACCGGCGGCTATGGCATTTACTTTGCACTGTTTGGCTTTGCAGCCATCTTCCTGTTCTCCAGCTACAACATGCTGCCTACCGCCCGCAACAACCACAGCTCCATCATGAAGCGTGCGGACAAGGCCGAAGCAGCCATGGCCGAGTATGTGAAGCACTACCCCAGCGGTGCCTTCCCGGTGCCCAGCCATTACGCACACCCCATCGTGCTCAAGCAGATGACCGATGCCATCGAAGAGGGCCGTGCCGTCACCGTGCCGGAGGCTCTGACCGCCGTGGAAAACCGCCTGAAGTCCCTGAACGCCGATGTTCAGGTGGATCAGGAGGAGTACGATGAGGTGGTCGTTATCAAGGCGATGTTCCTGAACCACGATTATCAGTAAGATCCAGCACAAACAAGAATGCCCTCCGGCGGAAAACCGGAGGGCGTTTTATATGTTTGAAAATCAGGCCTTCTGCGGCTGTTGGAAGATGGCCATGGACTCTTTGTAGCAGTGTGCGAAGTACACGATCTCGGCAAGGGCGGTCAGCGCCCAGCTGCAGGGGTACAGTGCATACAGCGAAGGAATGGTGTGGAAGTGTGCGAAGATGGTGTATACCCAGATCACCCGGAACACGCAGGAGCCAAGCACCACAATAATGGTGGGCACCACGGTCTTGCCAAGTCCGCGGGAAGCGGCGATGGTGCAGTCCATAAAGGCGGAGATGCAGTAGGCAAAGCCCATCACGCCCACGCGCTTCATGCCGGCATCAATGACGGCGCTCTCGGTGGTGAACAGGGCAAGGAAGGTGCGGCCAAAGAGGAACAGGCTTCCGCCCAGGATCAGGCCCACACCAAAGGAGTAGGCCAGACTGATGAAATAGCTTTTCTTTACGCGGTCCGGCTTGCCTGCGCCGTAGTTCTGGCTCATAAAGCTTGCACAGGCCATATAGAATGCGGCCATGCAGTCGTAGATCATGGCATCGGCATTGGCAGCGGCGCTGTTGCCCTTGACCATGAGAGAGTCGAAGGAGTTGACACCCGCCTGAATGAACAGGTTCGCAATGGCGAAAATGGCATTCTGGAAACCGGCCGGAAGCCCAAGGCCCAGAATGCTCTTTGTTGTGGCGGGGTCCAGATGCAGCTTTTTGGTGTCCAGCACGTAGCAGTCCTGCACCTTGGTCAAAGCGCGCAGGATCAGCCCGGCAGAAACGCACTGCGAAATGGCACTGGCCAGCGCCACACCCATGACGCTTAACTGGCACACGATGACAAAGAACAGGTTCAGCGCAATGTTCAGTGCGCCCGCAATGGACAGGTACATCAGCGGCTTTTTGGTTTCGCCGATGGCGCTGAACACAGCGTTGCCGAAGTTGTAGAGCGCCAGCGCTGGCATACCAAGGAAGTACACCCGCAAGTACAGGATGGCACCGGGCAGCAGGTCGTCCTTGGTGTTCAGCAGCCGCAGCATAAAGGGCGAACCCAGCAGGCCCACGAACAGCAGCACCACGCCTGCGATCAGGCTGACGATGGCGGCGGAGTGGACAGTCTTTTCCACATCGCGCTCATGCCGTGCGCCGTAGAAGCGGGCCACCAGCACATTGATGCCATTGCTCAGGCCGATCAGAAAGCCGGTGAACAGGGTGACGAGGATGCTGGTGGAACCCACCGCACCCAGCGCTGTGGAGCCTGCAAACCGGCCCACCACGGCCACGTCCGACATGTTGAACAGCACCTGCAGCAGGTTGGAAAGCGCCAGCGGCAGACTGACCAGAAAGATCTGTTTGGCCAGAGGGCCTTCCGTCAGCGTATTCGTTTGAGAACTCATACTCTTTATTTCCTTTATCCTATACACTCCTAAACCGTACCCGCGCACACCGGGGCACAGCCTCTATTATAAGGCACTGCGCCGCTTTTGCAAGATGGATTCGATAAAATAAATAAAAAGGACTGCTGCACAAAACCTGTGCAGCAGTCCTTGGTGCGACCGGGAGGATTCGAACCTCTGGCCTTCCGGGTCGGAGCCGAACGCTCTATCCAGCTGAGCTACGATCGCACATCTTCTGAATGGATTCAGTATAAGGTAGTATAGCACAGCCGGACAGAAATTGCAAATAGAAATCTTCGCCCTTGTCGGCCCAATTTCCGCATTCGAAGCATCCTTCTGAAAAATCATCGGGCGGCGCGTAAAAATTTCACCTCTGCTTTTGGGGTTTTCCGTCTTGCAAAAGCGCCGCCGGGCCTTATAATAGAGCTTGTGCCCCGGTGTGCGCGGGCACAGTTTCGGATCAGGAAAAGGAATCATCAAGTTATGAAGTCAAACACCAAATCGCTGACGGAAGGCCCTCTGGCCAAGCAGATCCTTCTGGTCAGCCTGCCGCTGGCGCTGTCCAACCTGCTGCAGGTGCTGTTCAACATGTCGGACGTCGCAGTCGTGGGCCGGTTCGCCGGCTCCACGGCGCTGGGTGCGGTGGGTTCCACGAGCATCTTCGTCACTCTGTTCACCGGTTTTCTCATCGGCCTGAGCAACGGCATCAACGTGCTGGTGGCCCGCTTCTATGGGGCCAGGCACACCGATGACGTCCGCCGCACCGTTCACTCGGCGCTGGTGGTCAGCCTCATCGCCGGTGTGGTGCTGCTGTTCGTGGGCCTGCTGGGCTCCCCCGCCCTGCTGCGGCTGCTGAACACCAAGGAAGATCTGCTGCCCGGTGCCATCCTCTACCTGCGGGTCTACTTCCTCGGTATGCCCGCACTGGCGCTCTACAACTTTGGCAACGCCATCTTCAGCGCCATCGGCGACACCAAAAAGCCGCTGTACTTCCTGAGCATCGCGGGTGTGCTGAACATCCTGCTCAACCTCTTCTTCGTCATCGTCTGTAAGCTGGATGTCGTGGGCGTGGCGCTGGCCAGCGCCATTTCGCAATGCGTTTCCGCCGGGCTCATCCTCCACGCGCTGACTCAAGTGCAGGACTGCTACGCCCTGCATTTCCGGGAAGCCCGGCTCGACCCGGCCATGACCCGAAGCATTCTGGCGCTGGGCCTGCCCGCCGGGTTCCAGAACGCCGTCTTCGCCATCGCCAACCTCTTCATCCAGGCAGGCGTCAACTCCTTCGACTCCCTCATGGTCAAGGGCAACTCCGCCGCCGCCAACGCCGACAACCTCATCTACGACTGCATGGCCGCCTTCTACATGGCCTGTGCCAGCTTCATGAGCCAGAACTACGGCGCAGGCAAGCCGGACCGCGTGAAGAAGAGCTACTTCATCGCGCTGGGCTATTCTTTTGGTGTGGGCCTGCTGTTGGGCGGCAGCCTGTTCGTGTTCGGCCGCGAGTTCCTGGCCCTCTTCACCACCGAGCCGGCCGTCATCGACGCCGGCATGAAGCGTGTGGGCGTCATGGGTCTGGCCTACTGCATCTCGGCCTTTATGGACTGCACCATCGCCGCCTCCCGCGGCCTGGGCAAGACCGTCGTGCCCACCGTCATCGTCATCCTGGGCTCCTGCGTCTTCCGCGTCATCTGGGTGTACACCATCTTTGCCCACTTCCACACCATCCCCTCGCTTTATCTGCTCTACCCCTGCTCCTGGACACTGACCGCTCTGGCGGAGATCGTCTACTTCGTCCACTGCTACAAGCAGGCCATGAAAATTTTCCGGGAGCCGGTCCCTGCGTCGCTGTAAATCGTTTAGACATAAGAAAAGGCAGATGCCGTTCGATGCGGCATCTGCCTTTTTTGTGGTTCGTTATACCTTTACTTCTCCCGCCAGCACCCGCTGATAGTCCTCGTAGTTGCGGGCCAGCAGCGCGGGCGTATCCAGACCGAAGTTTGGCACAACAAAAGCTCCCCGGAAACGAGGAGCTTTCGTTGGTTCTCTTATGCGTATTGGTGGTTCAGGAACATCGCCTTGATGAGGACGACCTCGTCGTATTCCTCCTGCTCGACCTGAACGTCGGCGTTCAGCGCCTTCAGGCGGGCCTTGACAGCCTCCAGCGCCTCCGGCACGGTAACGGCGCGGCCCTCTTCGATGGCGTCCATCATCTGCTTAAGGACGGTCGGGTGTGCGTAATAGCTCGGCACCGGGAACGCACCGTTCGGGTAGCGCTTCACATAGTCCGCTGCGGCCTGCTCGGCCCGGTCGGCCCGCTTCATGATGGCGCTGTGGTTGTTGCGGGCGGTGGGCAGCATGTTGTAGCTGGAAAAGAGGAAGATGGCCGCAAAGCCGAACAGCGCAAAGTAGATGCCGTAATTGCCCACATGGTTCGTGATGGCATAGAGGCCGTAGGCTGCGGCCACAAGGCCGAACAGGAAGATGGCCAATGCGACATAGCGGTACACCGGCTTGCTCTGCAGCTGGGCGCGCTTGCGGCGCTCAGCGGCGCTCAGCTCATTCGAGATCTCCGGCTTGGCTTCCAGATACTCTTTTGCCCGGCGCAGCACCGTCAGGCTATGCTCGGCGTCTTTCGTCAGCTCCGGCAGCTTGCGGGCGGCCTTTTCGGCCTCCTTCTTCTGCACGGTCTGCTCACCTGCCGCGCTCAGCCGCTTGATCTGCGGCTGCTCTTTGGCCAGAACGTCCAGCAGGGCGTCCACGTCCCGCTCATCCTTGAAGTTGCACTGCTTCTGCTTGCCGCCGTCGTACTCCACCACCAGATAGGCCATGGAGGCGAACATCCCTTTGCCGGTAAAGCCGCCCTGGCTCATGGCGACCCGCTTGAACGCGCGGGTGATGCTGCCGTAAGGCAGATAATAGCAGCGGTCGATGTAAAAGCTGTTGAGGTACAGCGCCTTTTTGCCGACGCCGCAGGGGCCGATCTTTTTGCAGGCTTTTTTGTCTGCTTCCAGCTCGGCAGCGCCGAGTTTTGCCAGACCCAGTTGTGCAGGTTTGAACAGCATAGTGTATCCCTCTTTTGCGTTTTGTTTGTACCCATTGTCCCACTGTCTTTCGCAAAATGCAAGAGTCTTTTCCACTCTTAGCCAAAAGCAAGACCGGCCGCTGGTGTGGGCAGCGGCCGGTCTTGAGATCACAGGGGGTTATGCCGCCTTGAATGGGTTATGCGGCTTTCTTCTCCGTGTGCTTCTTGGTAGCGTGGATAAACAGGGCCAGCATTGCAACGGCGAAGACGATACCCACAGGGTATGCGACCGCCGTATTGTAGATGGTGGCACCCTCAGCAGTCTTGCTGTTCAGCAGGCCGCCCAGGCACTCCGGAGCCAGCACGAAGTAGGTGCAGGACACGGCGCTCATGAAGGTAGCGGGCACAGCGGTGATCCAGTAGTTCTTCTTCTCCTTGAACAGGTACATGGAAGCAGCCCACAGGACGATCATAGCCAGCGTCTGGTTGGTCCAGCTGAAGTAACGCCAGATCACAGTGTAGTTGATGAAGCCCAGCGCATTGCCGATGCCCAGGAAGGCGCCGACACCCAGAACGGGGACGCAGAGCTTCAGGCGGTTCGCGTAGCTGTCCTGGTCCAGCTTCAGCCAGTCGGCCAGAGTCAGACGAGCGGAACGGAACGCGGTATCACCAGAGGTGATGGGGCAGATGACGACGCCGATCATTGCCAGGGCAATGCCGACACCGCCCATGGTCTTGGAGCAGACGTCGTAGATGGCAGCGGACTGACCTTCGGCCAGAGCAGCGGCCAGACCGGTGTTCAGACCACCGGTGACCTCGTACAGAGAGCAACCGGCAGCAGCCCAGATCAGAGCGATGATGCCTTCGCAGACCATGGCACCGTAGAAGACGAAGTGGCCCTGCTTCTCACTCTTCATGCAGCGTGCCATCAGAGGCGACTGGGTGGAGTGGAAGCCGGAAATAGCGCCGCAGGCGACCGTGATGAACATGAAGCTCCAGATCGGGGTGCCCGACGGGTGCATGCTACCGAAGTGATCCCACAGTTCGGGGATGGTGTAGGCGGGGTTGGTGAAGATACCAAAGATAACGCCCACGGCCATGATGATGAGGCAGATGCCGAAGATCGGGTAGATCTTGCCGATGATGGCATCAATGGAGATAAAGGTCGCGATGAAGTAATAGACCAGGATGATGATCAGCCAGAACAGGGTGGTGGTGAGCGCACCGCTCATCCCGTTGTTCTTGCACAGGGTCACGATCAGGCCAGCAGGGCCGACTGCGAACACCGTGCCGACCATGATCAGCAGCACGACAGAGAACACACGCATGATGTTCTGCATCACAGGTCCCAGATACTTGCCGGTAACTTCTGCGATGGAAGCGCCTTCGTTGCGCTCGCTCATCATACCGGAGAAGTAGTCGTGGACGCCGCCTGCAAAGATGGTGCCGAAGGTGATCCACAGGAACACCACAGGGCCCCACAGAGCACCCTGCAGTGCACCAAAGATGGGGCCGAGGCCCGCGATGTTCAGCAGCTGGACGAGAAACAGCTTCCACTGCGGCATCACGACGTAGTCAACGCCATCGTTGATGCGCACAGCAGGAGTTTCACGGTCGTCCGGTCCAAACGTGTTGTCCACGATCTTGCCATAGACAAAATAGCCTATGATCAGGAGCGCCAGACAGAGTAAGAAACTAATCATACCAGAAACCTCCTTTTTCAGATCCACGCCCACGGCCCCATTCTGCCGTGCGTGGTCCATGTCTGGCTTCATGTTAACACATTTTTCATAACTCGAATAATATCTTTCCCGCATAGCCCTCATATCAAAAAGTATATGGTGGTGTTCCCGGCATTTCTTCCGGCAAGGATTTTTAGCGTATCCTCGGCAAATTTTCTTTGCCAAAAACGTTCTCTGTGCGATTTGACCGACGAAAGTTGTGGTTCCCAAACTTTCCGCCTGTTTTTTGTGCAGTTTGACCACGCCTGCGATTTTTGCGCGATTTTCGGTGCTTTTCCGTGCTGTTCAGTCGGGTTCCCCCGTTGCAAACGAAGACCGGCCGTCCGGGGACTTCCCGGCGGCCGGTCTTCTGTGAATGGGCAAAGATAAGAAGAGGAAATCAAAATCTCATCGGATCATGCGGCTTTCCTGACGCCAGCCTTTTTGGTGGCGTGGATAAACAGGGCCAGCATTGCAACGGCAAAGAGGATACCCACAGGATATGCGACCGCCGTATTGTAGATGGTAGCACCTTCCGCAGTCTTGCTGTTCAGCAGGCCGCCCAGGCACTCCGGAGCCAAAACTTTAGCCGCTTCTTTGCCGACGGCTGCTCATTTCACGGTCTGGGCCGCCTGTTTGTGGAGCAGATCGACAAATGCCTGCTCCTCCGCCCGCAGGCCGCCCTTGTCCGGATAGACCAGGACATCCCGCATCTGCTGGCGCTGGGCCGGGCATTTTTTCAGCACCAGATGGTACTGTTCCAGCGCCTTGCGGGGCATGGGCGACGCCCACATATACGCAGACGGGAGCCGCTGCAAGATCGAAAACTGGCTGCACCGCTCATACACATGGATGCGCCGGGCTTGGTTCACATGCCAGCGCACACCGTCGCCGCCCTCCTCGCCGGGCAGCTGAAAGTCGTCGTGCAGGATCTCCATATACTGGTTCAGTTCGGTCAGGTCGCGCACCTCGTGCCGGGCCAGCGGGCCGTCCCGGTTGGTGAGCAGCTGATATTCAAAGTCCATCACCGGCTCCATTTTCAGCCCCCGCCGGGCGCAGTAGTGGGTGTAGTGCTCATCGTCCTCCACTGCATAGCGCAGCAGCGCCAGGTGATAGCCCCGCCGCAGCACGAAATCCAGCGCCTCCATCGAGCCGCCCTCACGGATGTGGATGTGCACCCGCTCCAGATGCACCGCCTGTTCCAGATAATCCACCGCCGCATAGGACGCATAGGTCGCATGGGGCAGCATCACCCGCAGCTCCGCGCAGCGCTCCTGCTCTTCCTCGACGCTCCGGCTCAGGCGGTCCACATCTTCCAGCACCCGCTCGGCCTGCTCGATGAACCGCCGCCCCTGCTCGGTGGGGATCATGCCGGTGGAGGAGCGCTCAAAGATGCGGATGTGATACTCCTCTTCCAGATTTTTCAGCGCCTTGCTGATGTTGGGCTGGGCCGCATACAGCTGCTTTGCCGCAGCGCTCACCGACCCCCACTGCATGATGGCGACCAGATAGCGCAATTCTGTAATGTTCAAGCTCTTCTCTCCTTTTGGCGTCGTGTGGAACCATTTTGTCCTATTGTATCAGCCCCGGCGCCGGGCTGTCAAGTTGACGGCAGCGCATCGGGGCTTTATAATAAGAATACCACGTTCTCCCCTGTCGGGAGAATCATCTGTAAAACGAGAACATTGTATTTTTCGAGGAAGATCGTATGACATACCGCGTTTTGCGCATCGACGAGCAGCTGTACGGCTGCGAGGAGCTGCCGGAAGGGCAGCCCGTCTGCTGCGATGTCTTATTGGAGGACGAGACCGGTGAACGCCGGGTCATCGCCTACCCGGACGCTGAGCTGACCCGCCTTGGCATCGACGAGGGCGACACCGTCCGGCTCGACCATCATACCCTCATCAAACTCTGAAGGAGCCTCTATGCACAACTTATATTTTACCCGCCACGGCGAGACCGTCTGGAACGTTGAAAACAAGATCTGCGGCATGACCGACAGCCCGCTGACCGCCCGCGGCCGGGCGCAGGCCGCTGCGCTGGGGGCCCATGTCCTGGACAGCGGGGTCCACATTGACGAGATCTTATACTCTCCTCTGTCCCGCGCTGCCGACACCGCTCTGGCCATCGCCGAGGCCACCGGCATCCCGGCCCGCCCGGAACCCCGCCTGCGGGAGCAGTGCTTTGGCCGCTACGAAGGGACACCCCGCGATGGGGCCGAGTTCAAAGTCTCCAAGACCCACTTTGCCGACCGCTACTCCGGCGGCGAGAGTATGCTGCAATTGGCCCAGCGCATCTACGACCTGCTGGACGAGCTGCGGGCCGACGAGAGCAAGACCTATCTGCTGGTCGCCCACAACGGCATCGCCCGCGTGGTGCGGTCTTACTTTTACGATATGACCAACGAGGAGTATGCCGCCTTCGGCATCCGGAACTGCGAGTTCGTCGAATATACGTTTGAATGACAACGAAAGCCGCCGGGGCCCCGGCGGCTTTCTTTGTCATGGCGTATCACACATGACGGTAATGGAATTTCCGATCTTTGGTCACGAACATATACACGCTCACCCCCAGCGCGGCAAGCTCGGCGGCCGTGACGGCCAGCCAGATGCCATCCATCCCCATGAGCGCCGGCAGTGCGAAGACCGCCGCCACCTGAAACAGCAGGGTGCGCAGAAAAGAGATGAGGGCGCTCGTTACACCGTCGCCCAGCGCGGTAAAGAAGGACGACGCATAGACGTTGAAGCCCATGATGAGGAAGCTCAGCGCATAGAGCCGGAAGGCATGGGTGGTCAGTGCCAGCAGCCCGGCATCGTAGCCCACAAAGATGCGGGCCACATGCGGGATGAGGAACATCGAACCGATGGTCATGACGACGGCCACCACGCCGATGAGGCGGAAGCTCATGGAATAAAGGTTGTGGACCTCCCGGTGATTGCGGGCACCGTAGTGGTAGCTGACGATGGGGGCGCTGCCGACGGCATAGCCCACGAAGACGGCCACAAAGAGGAAGGCGGCATACATGATGACGCCGTAAGCCGCCACGCCGTCCTCGCCCGCAAAGCGGAGGAGCTGGTAATTGTAGAGGATGTTGACCAGCGACATGGAGAGGTTGGTCATCAGCTCCGACGAGCCGTTGATGCAAGCATTCCGCAGGACGCGGCCATGGAACTTCGTCCGGCTCAGGTGCAGACGGCTGGTGTTGTTCCGGTCCAGGAAATAAAACACCGGCAGCAGGCCGCCGACGATCTGGCTGAGGAAGGTCGCGACCGCGGCACCCTCAACGCCCCAGCGGAGTACCCCCACCAGCACAACGTCCAGCACCATGTTGGTGCAGCCCGCGCCCACGGTGAAAGCAAAGCCCAGGTGGGGCTTTTCGGCCGTAACGAAAAAGCTTTGGAACATGTTCTGCAAGATAAAGGTCGGCAGGCTGACCAGCAGGATGCGGCCATACCGCAGCGCATAGTCCAGCATCTCTCCCTTTGCGCCCAGCAGCTCCGCCACCGGCTCAATGATGACCAGACCAACGGCGCTGAACACGATGCCCGCTGCAAGGGCCGAACTGAGGAAGAGGCTGAAAAGTTCGTCCGCCTTTTTCCCATCGCCCTCGCCCAGCGTGATGCCCACGATGGCGCTGCCGCCGGTGCCCAGCATAAAGCCGATGCTGCCGATGAGCATGGGCAGCGGCATGATGAGGTTGACCGCCGCAAAGGCCGTCTTGCCCACGAAGTTCGAGACGCACAGGCCGTCCACGATGCCGTAGATGGAGGTGAACAGCATGGTGCCGATGCAGGGCAGCACGAACCGGATCAGCCGGGAACAGGTAAAGTGATCGGACAATTGGATGGGGTGCTTTGGCATGAGATCTCCTTTTTACATCATCCCGCCGGGACGCCAGCCGGTGCAGTAGCGGGCATAATCGCGGTCGGCCTGCTTGACGTAGAGGACGAGTTCTTCCTTGCCCTCTTTGTTTTTCATCGTGCGGACCTTGGTGGGCAGGCTCTGGCGCTGGAGCAGCTCCAGTTCGTCGTTCAGCTCGTCCTCGTTGTCAAAGGTGTCGAGCCTGGTCCAGTGGGTGGCAAACAGCCAGAATTTTGCAAGGGTATCGCTCATGGTTCAGTCTCCTTCTCCGGCGCGGGCTGCGGGGTCGTCAGCCGGTAAAACGGCGCGATGGCGTTGGCGTCGCCATGGCGCACGATGGAATAGGTGATGTCGCAATAGGGCTGGATGGCCGTGCTCTTCTCGACGGTGGAGATGAGCAGGACCTGCAATTGCAGGCGGCGGAACAGCTCCATCATGGGACGGATGCGGTCGCTGGTCATCTTGCTGAAGGCCTCGTCCAGCAGGACCAGCCGGATGCTGTTCTCGCTCTTCTGATAAATTTGCAGCAGCGAAGCGCAGATGGCCACATAGAACGGGGCCTGATTCTCGCCGCCGGAGGAATCGCGGCTGACGCGGGACAGATACGCCTGCTGGCCGGAGACCGTGTTCGTGACCTTGATGTCGTAGTCCAGATAGGTGCGGTAATCCACATAGTCGGACAGGGTGGCACCGGAGGTGCTGCGGCCCTCCTGCCGGGCGCGGGTGTTCTCATCCACGTCGGCCATGATCTTTTCCATCAGCTCATCCACCTGCCGCTCGTAAACGGGGTCGGCCGTGGCGGCGAGGTTGTCCAGCGAGTCGGTGTCGGTCATCTGCTGGTTGCCTTTGTCCACGATGACCTGATAGAACGCGGCCAGCTGCGGGTCGCGGCTGGGTTCCAGCTCGAAGCGGTAGACCTCTTCGCCGTAGGTCAGCTGCTCCATCACCTTGTTCAGCTCCCGGAACTGGCGGCGGGCGTTGAAGATGTCGTCCTTCATCCGGAAGAGGATGTCTTTCCGGAAGCGGTCCTTGCAGTCGCGCTGGGCCTGGTCCAGGCGGGCGGCGTAGCGCTCCAGATCGATGCGGACGAGACTCTCGTGCTGGGCGCGGTACTGCTCGATGCCCGCAAGGCCCAGCGGATAATCGCAGACGTACCGCTCGTTGTACGCCTTCTGGGCCGGTTCCAGCGTGGCGGTGAGGTAGCTTTGCAGGGTGTCGTCCAGTTTGGTCTGCGCTTTTTCGGCCGCCTGGGCAGCGGCGCGGGCTGTGCGGTCCCCGGTCATGAGGCCCTTTTTGCGCTCCTGCGCCAGCGGCTCCAGCAGCGGATATTTTTCAAAGAAGGTCTGGGCCGCCCCGGCGCTCTGCTGCGCTGCGGCCACGGCCCGGCCCTGCTCTGCCGCGCAGGAAGCCAGCTGCTTTTCACAGACGCGGATATCGCCGCCTGCCTGTTCCACTGCCTTGCGGGCCGCTTCCCAGGCGGCTTCGCGGGTCTCCTCTTCCCGATACAGCTCCTGCAGCAGCGGGTTCTCCCGGCAGTCGGCCAGCTTCTGGGCCTGTGCCGCATAGTCGGCCTTGGCGGCAGCAAGGGCGTCCCGGCCTTCCCACAGCCTGGCCAGCGTTTCCAGTGCGCGGCCGCGCAGGATGTTCTGGTACTGGTCGTAGGCCGTTTTCAGCGACCGTTCGCTCTGCACGGCCTCGCGGCGGCGTTCACCGAGGGCCGTCAGCTCCTCTTCCAGCGCACCGGCGCGGGCGCGGCGGGCGTCCAGACCGATGTACCGCTGGGGCCGGCGCAGACGTTCCAACCGGAACGGATGGTGGCGCAGCAGGTCACGGGTAGCGCTGTCCGGGAAGTGTTCCAGCGTGTCCGGCGTCTCGCAGCAGACGATGCGGCGGAGGATGGTGTCCGCATACTGTGCGGCCAGCGGGTTCTCGCTCTCCACCTGAGCGGCAAGGCTGTCAGCCGGGCGGGTCTCCGCGCGGCGGTTGGCAGTGCGGATGCCCGGCGTATCCAGCAGGCTGATGGGCCCGACCGTTTCGCCCAGCGCCACAAAGGCGCTCTTGGCGGCGGCATAGTGGTTGGGCGGGACGAGGATATCGAACCGGCGGTCGCCGAGGCAGGCTTCCACGCAGTCCTGCCAGCTCTCATCGGCCACGTTCAGCAGCTCACAGAAGATCTTTGCGTCCGGCGTCATGCCCCGGCTCTTCAGCTCGGCGTTGACGGCATCGCGGACTCTGGTGGCGGCATCGCCGTGGGGGTAGACCCACTTGCCGCCCGAAACCGCGTCCAGCTCGGCGCGCTTTTCTTCCTGCGCGCGGGCCAGGTCGGCGGCGTTCTGCCGCGCGGCAAAATACTGCTCTTCCAGCGGCTTTTCGAGCCGGTCCAGCGCTTCGGTCAGCGCGGGCAGCTGTTCCGCGGTCAGAGCGACCGGCCAGAGCGCCTTTTCGACCCCGAAGCCGCTGCGGGCCAGCACCGTCAGCAGGTTCGTGACGGCATCCGCCGTCTGTTCCAGCGCCGCCACCTTCCGGGCGGCGGCATCCAGTGCGGTCTTCCTGCGGGCCAGTTCCTCGGTCATGGCGTCCAGCGCACGGCCCTCGCCGCTGGCCGAAGCTGCCCCATGGGCGGCCAGATAGGCCCGGCGGGCCTCGGCCTCGGCGTTCTTGGCCGCTTCGTAGGCGGCGTTCCGCTCGGCCAGCTGGCGGCGTCCGGCGTCGAGATGCCCCTGCCAGACGGCGTCTTCTCCGGCGTCGGCCTCGGCGCGGGCCAGCAGAGCCGCGCCCCGGTTGACCAGGGCGTCCGTCTCTCTGGATGCGGCTTCCCGGCCGTATTCCACGATCTGTTCCAGCGCGGCGGCGCGAGTCTGCGCCTCGGCCAGCACGGCGTGGAGGTTTTCCAGCTCCACCCGGTCGCCCTGCAGCGCGTCCAGATCCAGTTCCGGCTGAGGCAGGATGTATTGATACAGAAATTCCCGGAAGTTCGGGATCTCGTCCATGCTGGTGCCCATCTGGAACACCTCATTGAACTTTTTGCCCAGCGGGCTGGATGCGCGGCCGATGCCCAGCGCACGGCAGATGCGGTCCCGCGCCTCGCTGGGGCTGCGGGTATAGGAGAGCCGGCCCACAGCGGGCTTGAAATCCTCTCTGGCGCTGGGGGCCCCGGTGCGCGGGTCGAGGAAGGGCAGCTTTTCCAGCGTGATGCCGTCCTCGGAGATGTACCAGGTCTGGTCGCCGGGGTGAAGCTCCTGCATGGGGCCCTCGGACTCGACGCGCACCGCGATGACGAAGGGCGTCCGCTTGGCGCTGTCCCAGAACTCGGCACCGATATAGGCCACCGTCCGGCCGGGGCGGCGGTAGGCGTTCTCGCCGCGCTGCTTGGCGTGGACGGAGCCTTGCAGGGTGCGGCCGCTCTTTTTATTGCCCAGGGCATTGAAATTGCGGTTGGTGGTCAGGCAGTAGCGGATGGCGTCCAGGATGGTGGTCTTGCCCACGGCGTTGACGCCGATCATATAGGTCAGGCGGGCACAGTCGAAGGTGACGTTCTCAAAGTTGTGCCAGTTGATGAGTTTCAGGCGTTTTAATTCGATCATTCTTCATCCTCCGCACTGGATTCGCCCTCCGGGCGTTCGTACAGGGCCAGCTCGTTCCGGGTGCGGCTGCTCTCGGCAGCGGCATCGGCGAGGTCGGCATCCGGCAGCGCCAGCAGCACGGTCGGGAAGACCTCGATGCGGCTGTCCAGCCCGGTCAAACGGCCCACGGGCCGGGCCAGATTGTACCGGCGCAGGGTGCGCAGCAGCTTTTCCAGCGTGAGCTGGTCCAGCCGCCGGGGCAGGTTCATTTTTTGCAGTTCGGCCTGCACTTCTTCCACCGTGACCAGAACCTGGTCTGCACTGGCCGAGAGGCTCTCCCGCTTTTGCAGGTAGAGCAGGCGCAGCACCAGCAGCAGGATGCTCTCGTATTTCAGCAGCCGGGCCTGGCTGCCCTCGTGCTCGTTGACGAGCGCCGCCGCCTGCAGCGGGGCCGGGTAGAGCAGGACCGCATAGCCCAGCGGCGCGAACACGGCCCGCACCTCGTTCAGGTGGTCCTGCACATAGAGATACTTCGACCGCTGGTCCTCCACGCCGCCCAGCAGAAAGCAGTGGCTGAGCAGATAGTTTGCGGTCTCTTCCAGCAGTTTATTCGTTTCGGCCATGGGGTTCCTCCTTGCGGGGCATCAGGATAAATTCTTCGAACCGGAAGCCGCCCCGCTCGACCCACTTCCCGGTCCGTTCGATGTCATAGTCCCGCCGCGGCGACTGCGAGTAGGTGTGCAGGCCGATGATGCGGGCAAAGTCGCTGGGATATTCGTCGGCCAGCGTGGACGCCGCCACCTGCCTGCGGGCGGCAAGGGCCTGCTGCGCCAGCAGGCCCACGTTTTCCTCGGTCACGGCCATCCGGGCGTACTCCAGCAGGAGCTGCTGCTCCTTTTGCAGCTGTTCCGGGTCCAGCGTTCCGGTCTCCACCGGCCTGAGCGGCACCTCGCTGCGGGGCGCGGCGGGCGGGTAGAGCGGCTTTTCGCCGAAGACCTGCACCGGGTAAAGGTGCAGATGCTTTGCCACCGGGCCGTCATCCGGTTCAAACAGCTGGTCCGGCGTCTTGATCTCCTCGGCATAGCGGCGGAGCAGCGCCGTGACGCTGCCCTGCGCCGAGCGGTCGCTCAGCAGCAGAAACTGCGCCCGCTGCACGGCCCGCTTGCGGTAGCGGATGTGGCTGGCGTCGATCTGCTTCATCAGGCCGCTCATCTCTTCCAGCGCATCCCGCTGCTTCTGGATGATTGCACGCACCGCCGGGGCGGCCTCGTTCGGCGCACAGCGCTCCACGCGGGCATAATCCAGCGCCAGCTGCGGCAGATAGTTGGCCTCGCAGTCGTCCAGTCCCTCTTCGAGGTAGGCGCGGTAGTTGAACAGGTTGTCGCTGGTCTTGAACCGGTGGTACGCTGCCGCAACGACCTTTTCCTCGTACTGGTCGAACAGCTCCAGCACCTCCTGCGGGGTGCGGTTGCGGGTGAGCCGGTCGATGTAGTGGCCGATGGACGCATTGAGCGCACGGAGCGACTTGTTCAGCGCTTCGAGGTCGGACGCGACCTCCCGCAGGACGTTCTCGTAGGGGCTCTTCTCCTCCCCGATGCCCCGCAGCAGCTGCCAGGCCTTGTACAGCTTGCCGGTATAGGTGACGACGCGCGGGTTCAGGATCTCTTCCAGCGCTTCCAGCAGAGGCGTCACCTCCGGCACAAAGGCCAGCGAAGGTTCCTCCTCGTAGCTGCCGGGCTGCTCTTCCAGCCAGCCGGTGCGCCGCAGCCGCAGCAGAAAGCCCAGCGCCAGCAGATGCGGGTCGCGGGTGGGCTGCTCGGCTTCGTCTCCGGCGTCGTCGGCGTCCAGCGCCAGCGGCTTTGCCAGCGCCGCAAAGTAATCCTCCGCGCGGGAGACGGCTTCGGCGCGGGAGATGCTGTAATCCGCCGTGTGGCGGCACTCCTCCCACAGCAGCAGGAGCAGCTCGGCATAAAACGCCCGGTTCGGCCCCGCCAGCGGGCGGAACAGACGCGGGGAGACCAGTTCAAACAGCTGCATCAAAAGATCCTTTCTTTCGCAAATTTCCGCCTCTATTGTACCACAAAAAACAGGCCCTCTCAACCGGTGGCCGGGCGCATCTTCCGGAAGGATCTGCACACGAGCCGCCGCGGGCTGTGAAAATTCGTCCCGAATTTACACAATTTCACCACGATTTTGTGTTATGCTTCTTATAAAGAAATGGAAAAGGCATCGCAGGCTGAACTCCCACTCAACACAATGCCCCCCGGAATGCAGGCTTCCGGGGGGCTTCGTGTTTATTCGGGGGGTTACAGTTCCTGATATGCGCTCATCATGGCGGGGATGAACTGCTTTTTGCGGCTGACGACGCCGGGCAGGGTCCAGCTGCCGTCTTCGGCGGGCTGGGTCTCAAAGCCGTCCGACAGCACCTCGGCGGCATAGCGGCCTTCGCAGATGACGACGCTCTCCTCCTTGGGCACATCGGTCAGCAGCATATAGATATCCTCCACATTCTGCTTGTTGCGGGCCTCTTCGAGGTAGGGTTTGAGCAATTTTTCGGCGGCCAGCAGGTTCTTGCGGGTCATGTAGCTGCCCTGCGCCACGCCGAAGCGGATATCGCCGCACATGAAGACCTTGAAGTCCTGCAAAAAGACCTCTTCGGGGGTCTTGCCGTCCAGTTTTTCACCGGCTTCGAACATTTCGGTGGAAAACTCGTCGATGTCCACACCGGCGATCTGGGCCAGACGCTTGGCCGCCGCCACATCCACCGGGGTACAGGTGGGGCTGCGGAAGACCAGCGTATCCGACAGGATGGCCGCCAGCAGCAGACCGGCGGTCTGGGCCGGGATCTCTACGCCGTTCTCGTCGTACATCTGGGTGATGATGGTAGCAGTGCAACCCACCGGCTGATT